>Ga0307412_10000378_pt1 | contig 27725 bp, 26 predicted proteins | sample DK1Cmetagenome_3_FD_203823 | JGI IMG/M metagenome (GOLD analysis project Ga0307412, IMG submission 203823) | Maize rhizosphere microbial communities from greenhouse at UC Davis, California, United States - DK15-C-1 | ecosystem: Host-associated > Plants > Roots > Rhizosphere > Soil | place: USA...
GTCAACCGCCGATCGAGCAATGTGCCGAGGGCGCGTTTCACACCGGAAGAAGTGGTGCGATTGACCTTGGATTTCTACCGTCGTAACTGCATCAGCGGCCTGTTCCTGAGCTCCGGCATTATTCGCTCCGCCGACTACACCATGGAACAACTGATTCGGGTGGCGCGGTTGCTGCGCGAGGAGCATCACTTTCGAGGCTACATCCACCTCAAGACCATTCCCGACGCGGATCCGCTATTGATCGAAGAGGCCGGGCGGCTGGCCGATCGCCTGAGCGTGAATATCGAGTTGTCTTCCGAGGTCAGCCTCAAGCGCTTGGCGCCGGAAAAACAATTGACGACGATTCGCCAGGCCATGGGCACCATCCACGATGGTCAACAGGCGGTGGCCGGCGAGCCACGGGCGCCTCGCTTTGCGCCAGCCGGGCAGAGCACCCAGGTGATCGTCGGGGCCGATGCCACTGACGACCATGCCATCCTCAGCAATGCCGAGTCGCTCTATCAGGGCTACGGCTTGCGTCGAGTCTATTATTCCGCCTTCAGCCCGATCCCCGAGAGTCCCGCCAGTGTGCCGCTCGCCGCGCCACCGTTGCTGCGCGAGCACCGGCTGTATCAGGCCGACTTCCTCATGCGTGGCTACGGTTACAAGGCGGGCGAGCTGTTGAGCACATCCGCCAACCTGGACCTGGACATCGACCCCAAGCTGGCCTGGGCATTGGCCAATCGCGATGTGTTTCCGCTGGATCTCAACCGCGCCGAGCCGGCCTTGCTTGCGCGCATTCCCGGCATCGGCCTGCGCAGTGTCCAGCGCCTGGTGACATTGCGCAGGGAGCGGCGGATTCGCTACGACGACCTGGTGCAGTTGCGTTGCGTGTTGGAAAAGGCCCGCCCGTTCATTGTGACCAGCGATTACCGACCCGCTGACGGCCAGGTGCGCAGCGGCTTGCTCCGAGCGCGTTTGCGCGATCCGCAACGGCCGGTGCAAATGGGGTTGTGGGCATGATTGCGCTCGATTGTGACGACTGTTTCAGCACCTGGCGTAACCAGGCCCGAACACTGCTGGGCCACGGAGTCGATCCCAGCGACGTGACCTGGGTCCAGGGCCCCATGGCCGACCTGCTGGCAGTGCCGGCGCCATTACCGCAAGGCCCGGGACCGTTCCAGACGCGCGTCCCGGCGGGGTTGTCGGATCAATTGGAACAGGCCGGTCGCTACCAGGGCGAACAACGCTGGAACCTGTTGTACGAAGTGCTCTGGCGCGTCGCCCATGGTGATCGCACCGCGATGCTCGCCGGTGATCGATTGGGCAGCGAGTTGCAACGGCGCATCAAGCAGGTCAGCCGCGAAGCCCATCACCTTCACGCGTTCGTGCGTTTCATACCCTTGCCGCCAGCGATCGCCGAACAACTGCAACTGGATCTGGTGGCCTTCCACCAGCCGGCCCACGACATCCTTGAAAGCGCGAGCGGGCATTTTGCCGAGCGGCTGGGCCGGCAGCGCTGGCTGATCGCAACGCCCCGCGACGGCATTCGTTTCGATGGGCATTCGCTGGACTACCGACGCCGTTGTCCCGAGCAATGGCAGCAATGGGCCCGCCACGCCGAAGACCCCGGCGCGGAATTGTGGCGCACCTATTATCGACACATCTTCAACCCGGCGAGGCTCAACCCCACCGCGTTGCGCCAGCACATGCCGGGGCGGTTCTGGAAGCATTTGCCGGAAGGGGATTTGATACCGCAGTTGGTAGGGCAGGCGCGTCAGGGGAAGCAGAGGGATGGGCAGGCGTTGGAAGTTGGGGAGCGGGTGGGGAAGCGGATAATCGTGGGCAGCGGGGTAGAGGCGTCGGGGTGAAACAGTGCTTCTAGACGGATCCCAAATTTGAGGTCATACCGATGCCTTGGCTTTGCCGGGCTTAGGTGCATCCATCATCTCATGCAACTCTTCAGTGATGGCGGCTAACCGTTTCTCCAAGTCCTTCACATCAGATCGGGTAATACCGTTTGCGTAGGGTTTGATTGTTCGCGCCCTTTAGCGAGCGGTAACGCCCCCTGATCACGCCTCACCTGTGCAAATTCCAAACAAGTCCTGTGCCGCCCACGCTGTGTTCGGGTGCGGGCCATACCCCTAGCATTCCCTTCATTCTCTCCACGAAAGAAGGAACTGCCCATGCAGCGTTTTACCCGTCGTTTCCTTACCGCCTGTGTATTTTCCGGCGTTCTCGCCAGTGCCGGCGCCTCGGCCGAGACTCATCCCACCATCCGCGCAATGTCCGGGGCGGTGCCGGTCAGCCAGTTGCCAGCCGGTAAAACCGCGTTACTGGTGATCGATTTCCAGAACGAATACTTCACCGGTAAGATGCCGATCCCCGACGGCCCGGCAGCGTTGGCCAACGCTCGGAAGCTGATCGAGTTCGCTGATGAAAACAAGATGCCGGTCTACCATGTCCAGCACATTGCGCCCGCCGGTTCGCCAGTGTTTGCCATCGACGGTGAAACGGTGAAGTTTCATCCCGACATACAGCCCAGGGCCAAGGATCCGGTGTTGCAGAAAACCACCGTCAGCGTGTTCGGCAGTACCGATCTGGACAAGCGCCTGAAGGCCGCGGGCATCCAGAATGTGATCGTTTCCGGTCTCATGACGCACGCGTGCGTGGCGGGCGCTGCCCGAGATGCAGCGCCATTGAGCTATAACGTACTGGTGGCGGCCGATGCATCAGCCACCCGTGCGATCACCCGGGTCAACGGAGAGTCGATCGACAAGGACGCCTTGCACAAGGCAGCTCTTGCTGAAATCGAGGATACGTTCGGCGACGTGATGAACACCGCCGAAATCATCAAGCTACCGGTGCGCTAAGCCCCTATGAATCAGATGCTCGCCATGCGCGTGTTTCGCTGCATCGCTGAAGCCCAAGGTTTTTCAGCCGCGGCCGAGCGGCTCGACACCACGCATTCGTCAGTGTCCCGGCACTTGCAACAGTTGGAGTCCGCGCTGGGCGTGCGCCTGATTAATCGCAATACCCGCCGAATGAGCCTTACGGCAGCGGGGGAAAGGTACTACGCAGCGTGCGTGGATATTCTTGACCGAGTCGATGCCGCGTCCCAAGCCGTCGCCTTGGAACACGAACGTCCCTCCGGGCTGCTTCGGATCAGTGCGCCGTTAGTGGTTGGCACGTTGGAGTTGGGGCATTGGTTGCCCGCCTTCCAGGCCCGGTATCCGGACATCCAGATTGATTTGTCTTGCTCCGATCCGTTGGTCGATCTGGTGGCCGAGGGGTTCGATGTAGCGCTACGCATCTGTGGGCCCTTGGCCGACAGCAGCCTGGTCGCCCGGTTGCTCAGTGTTTCGCCGCTGGTACTGGTCGCGGCGCCGGCCTACGTGTTCAAGCGCGGTTTGCCTCGCAGCGTTGGCGAGCTCAACGACCATCGTTTATTGACCTATGGTTCGGCTGACCAATGGACGCCCGCCAGTGCGGAGGGGGAATCGATCACCCTGGACTGTCACGGCACGTTTCATACAGACACCATCACTGCCTTGCACGCTTATGCCCTGGCAGGCGGCGGTATTGCTGCGTTTACCTTGGCGACGGTGCAGGATGACCTGCTGGCGGGGAGGTTGGTGCGGATCCTGCCTGAGCACACCCTTGGGGAACGGCACTACTACGCGCTTTATCCTCACGCCCGACACCTGCCGGCCAAGGTTCGAGTGTTTGTAGATTACATGGCGCAATACTACCAAGCGGTTTCAGGCGGGCGAGCTCAATGACGCGCCCTGCAGCGGGTCCCGTCCTTCTCGCCACAGTGGGCCCGCGCGCCGCAGATCAGTCAGTTTTCATGATATCTGCCGGCCTGCGCGCCGCTGCAATGTCCCGCTTGGGGGACGCGCCGAACAGTCGGCTGTATTCACGGCTGAACTGCGAGGGGCTTTCATAGCCCACCTGGTAGGCGGCGCTCGCCACGTCCAGGTGCTCGTTGAGCATCAGGCGCTTTGCTTCGTTCAACCGCAGCCATTTCTGATATTGCAGTGGGCTCATCGCCGTGAGCTGGCGGAAGTGATGATGGAAGGTTGGGGCGCTCATCTGCACGCGCGCCGCGAGATCGTCCACGCGAACCGGCCCGGTGTAGTTCAGTTTCAACCAGTCGATGGCTTTGGCGATCCGGTAACCCTGGCTGTCGACGGAGGCAATCTGCCTGAGCCGCCCGGCCTGGTCGCCCATCAACAACCGATAATGGATCTCACGCTGGATCAGGGGCGCCAGCACCGGGATCGCTTCGGGTTCATCGAGCAGGGCCAGCAGGCGCCCGAACGGCTCGAGAAAATCCTGGGACGCGGTGCCGATTCCCGCACCAATTCCGACGGGACGCTCGACCCGTGGCGCCACGCAACCTTGGGCGACCAGATCCGCCACCATGCGCAAATCGAGGCGCATGACCAGGCCCAGGCAGGGCCGTTCCGGGCTGGCCGCCAGCACCTCGGAGTTCGCGGGCATGTCCAGTGAGGTCATGAGAAAGCGCGTGGTGTCGTACCCGTACGCCTGGCCGCCAATCCACACCTGTTTCACCCCTTGGGCGACGAGGACGATGCTTGGCTCGATCATGCAGATCATGGGCGGGGCAGGGGCGTCGCGGCGGAACAGACAAAGGCCTGCCATTGACGTTCCAAAGTCGCCCGGGCCCGGTGTTCGGTGACCGATGAGGTTGGCGAGCCTCTGTTGGGCCGATCTGTCTTGGGTGGTCATGTCGATATCTGTTGGGGTTGAGAGCTATCGGCAGAACCTTACCTTGCCAAGCGAAGCGTTGCCTATGGGCAACAGGCGGGCTCACAGGATCGGGCAAGAACTCCAGCGAAATGTTCTACCGGCCGTCGAAGCCGGTTCGTGAAAATACCCGTGGGATTCAGTTCATGGCGTCATCGTCGCCATCGCGAGCAAGCGTGCTCCCACAAGGGTTTCCGAGCCCTCCAGAAGTTTCAGGATTGTTATGACCTCTACCTCATCACCAGAACCACAGGGCAAGCCTGCGTGGGGCGCTGTGCTTGCCATGTCGTTGGCAGCCTTCGCGCTCGTTGCGTCGGAATTCATGCCCGTCAGCCTGCTGACACCGGTGGCTGCCGATCTCCAGATCACTGAAGGACAGGCCGGCCAGGGCATCGCCGTCTCCGGTGCCTTTGCGTTGGTCACCAGTCTGTTCATCGCATCGATTGCGGCCCGAATCGAGCGCAAGTGGCTGCTTTCGGCGCTGACGTTGTTGATGATCATCTCCGGAACAGTGGCGGCGCTCGCGCCCTGTTACCTGGTTTTCATGGTCGGGCGCGCATTGATCGGCGTTGCGATTGGCGGCTTCTGGTCGCTGTCGGCGGCGACGGCCATGCGGTTGGTGCCGGAGGACAAAGTCCCTCGCGCGCTGGCCATCGTCAACGGCGGCAATGCCTTGGCCACGGTGGTGGCCGCCCCGTTGGGCAGCTTCCTCGGCGCGATAATCGGCTGGCGTGGTGCGTTTTTCTGCATCGTGCCTGTCGCTGTGCTCGCCCTGGCATGGCTGCTGTTCAGCCTGCCTTCGATGCCCAGCCAGGCAAAGCGGGGCGCGGGCAATCCGTTCAAGCTGATGACCCGGGCACCGGTTGCCTTGGGCATGTTGGCAGTCAGCACCTTCTTCATGGGCCAGTTCATGTTATTCACTTACCTGCGGCCGTTCCTGGAGAGCGTGACCCGAGTGGACGTCTCGCTGCTTTCGCTGATGTTGCTGACGATTGGTCTGGCAGGATTGCTTGGCACCTTCCTGATCGGCGCGTTCCTGAAAAAAGGCCTGTATCCCACTCTTATCGTCATCCCGCTGTTGATGGCGGCGATCGCCCTCGGGTTGGTGGGGTTCGGCAGTTCCGCTCCCGTCACGGCCCTCCTGCTTGGTCTCTGGGGCCTGGTGGCCACGGCAGCGCCGGTGGGCTGGTGGACCTGGCTGGCCAGGACGTTGCCGGAAAATGCCGAGGCAGGGGGTGGTTTGATGGTCGCGATCGTTCAATTGGCCATCGCTTCAGGTGCTACGGTGGGCGGCGTTCTGTTTGACGTGAGCGGCTATCGTGCGACCTTTGAAACCAGCGCGGCGGTGCTGGTTGTGGCCGCTGTCCTGACGGTCCTGGCGGCGCGCGCGACGGACCGGCAATCGGCACAAACGTCGGCCCCCACGTCATATGGCACCACGGGTTGAGTGAGGAACCGTTGGGCGCCTGCGGTTGGTGGCATATTGATATCTTGGTAAGCTTCAGGCTGGTTATCCACCGAGTTGGTCAGTTGTGTCTACCGAAAGAATTCAACCCTTGGAGCAAGCGCTCCTGGCCGTGATTGCTGCAGCGGGAAAAATGGGCATCAGTTGCGACGCGTTATGCGCCCAAGCAGTGGGTGGGCTGGTGTCTGAACAATACTGGGCCTGGGCGGATGCCCGACACGCAGAGCGGGCCGCCGATGAGATCGACAATGCCCTGGCGATCCTCGTTGGCAAGCCCGCAGGGACGCCGACCAAACGCGGGCCCGATGCGGCATTTGAAACGGCTGCACTCTAAGGCTGGGCGACGCGTTGAATCGCCCGTTTTCGCTTAGAGGCCCAAGCCTTCCTCGATGAGCGACAGGAAAGTGTCTTCATCCAGCGTCACGGGTTCAGGCCTCTGTTGACCGGTTGGGCGCAGATGCCAACGCGACTCGCCATGTTCGCCCACCGTGCGCAGGATGCAGCGTTCCGATCCCTTCATATGGACTTCGATGCATCCCTCGGCACCGGGGGAGAAACGGGCGATCGGGTCGAGGGAGATGCGGCGATGATTGCCCTCGATCAACAGTTGGTCGATGGCGTAGTTGTACGTTGAACCGCTGGAATGGCATTCAAAGACATGGGTGGGGTTGCGCCGGATGACCAGGCCCGCCTCACAAACCGGTGCCAGCCAGCTTTCAACCTGGCGGTACAGCTCGTACACCTGGCCAGGCCAATGTTCGATCGCCAGATCGGCGCAATTGTCGGTGTCGGCCGGCGTGCGTTGGGCCTGCCTCAGCTTTGCCGCGAGTTCGTCTGCCTTGCTCATGTCGATTCCCTGTCTTGGTGATGGGTTGAGCTTAGCTGAAGGGGCTGGGGAGGCTTTTGCGCTGGGTCATGTCGGTTGCAGTGGCGGAGTTGAAACGTCTTCCGAGCGGGAGACAATTGCTCGCATGGCGTTCTAAAAATCATAGCTAATGTACGCCATTGGCTTACCGGCGGAGAATGCTATCGGACGTGACGTCTTGCTTCACCCCAGGACTTGTAACGTGATCCTCCAATGCGGGTCCGGCAGATCAATGTTGGGCCCGAAATGACGGAGCCGTTTGCCCAGAGGCTGCGTCATGTCCTCTGGTCATTCGCTCCGGCATCTCGGGCAACGAAGCCACATGCACGGCGCGGGACGGCATGGCGAAGCGCACGCCAATCCTGGCGAATTCGTCCATCATCCCCAGGTTGATTGCCTGCTGGATATCCATGTAGACGTTGTAGCTGGGGTCCAGCACGATGTAGACCGTTTCGAATTCCAGCGTGCTTTCGCCGAAACTGCGAAAATGCGCGCGGTCGAAGCGGGTTTTTTCCTGGGCCTTGATGATGTTCTCGACGATGGTAGGCACTTGCCGAAGTTGTTCGGTCGAGCATTCCTGGGGCAGGGCGAATTCGAAGACGATTCGGCGCTCCTGCAGGCGCTTGTAGTTCTGGATGGTGGTGCTGATCATCCCGGCATTGGCCATGACGATCTGTTCGCCCCCCAGGCTGCGGATGCGTGTGGTCTTCAGGCCGACATGTTCCACGGTACCGGCCAGCGAACCGACCACGATGAAGTCGCCCACTTCGAAGGGTTTGTCCACGGCAATGGACAGCGAGGCGAACAGGTCGCCGAGAATGTTCTGCACGGCGAGCGCTACGGCGATACCGCCGACGCCGAGGCTGGCAATGAACGCCGTGATGTTCACGCCAAGGTTGGAGAGCATCGCCAGCAATACCACCGCCCACAGGAACACTTTCGCGCCCCATAGGCTCAAGGTGGCCAAGGCGCTTTTCTGATGGATATCGCTGTGGCTGTGGCGCGCAAAATAATGCATCAGCGCCAGGGCGATCGCTCGGTTTGCCCACAGTCCCACTTGTAGGGCGGCCACCACGAACCACAGGCTGCTGACCCGGCCCAACCAACGTTCCGGCAGGTCCAGAGCGCCGATGCCGATGAGGATCGAGGCCAGCAACAGCAGGGTGTTGCTGGTGCTGGACAGCACCTCCACCGCGATATGACTGATGTAGGCGTCGGGCTTCTGTGCCCGGGCCCGTACGTTCTTGAGCAGGAAACCGATGCCGGCCCTGGCGACGATGAAACTCACCGTCATCACGCTGAGTGCCAGCAACCAGTTGGCGATGGAAATGCCGAGGAGTTGGGTGTCGGTAAAAATTTCGAGGGAGCTTGAATCCATGGGTCGGTTCACCTGTGCCATTGCTGTTCAGGTTGTGCCCTGGCCGATTCAGTGCAAAGGCACGGGCCGGGCCATGAACTTTGTTAGTTCATCCGTGGCTTTGGCCGTTCAACTTTATTGCCGGCCCTGTGGCAGCGTGTGATGGGTGCAGGGGTCTCCGGCAAACGTCGCGCCAGGTCTGTTTCCAACGTCATATTGGCCAGAAGATGCGAGTGTTTTTGGATCCACTCAGCCATCCATCGACTTAGTCCTAAAGGCAAATTGCCGCCCCCCAAGCGGTGCGCTAAGCTCCCGATTATTGGGGGCTTTTGAGCGATTCGCTCATGCTTTGCCCTCCCCAGGATTTCGCTTGCCTATCCCCATCCATGATCCGAACCATGCGCCCGGCGGTGCCTTGAAACGCTTGCCGTTGCTCAAGGCCGCGGTGGCGTTCATTGCAGCCGTATGCCTGTGTCTCTGTGGTTTGCTCTTCCTGCAACTGGAGCAATCGCGTCGCCATGACGTGGAGTCGGCGCGCATCGCCTCGGCCAACCTCACCCGCGCCATGGCCCAGCAGGCCCAGGACACGTTCCTGCAAGCCGACCTGGTACTTGCCAGCCTTGCGGACTGGATTCAGGACGATGGGTTCGGTCCGTCGACGCGTCCACGCTTGCACCAGATCTTTGCCCGACGCGTGCAGTCCCTCGAGCAACTGCACGGCCTGTTCCTGTTCGACAAGAACGGCCACTGGGTCGTGACGTCTTTCGAACGCCTGCACAGGGGGCCAGGGGTCGCAGACCGCGATTATTTCAAGTTCCACCAGCAGAACGCCTCGTTGATAGCCCACGTTGGCCCAGCGGTTCCCAGTCGACAGAACGGCGAATGGATCATTCCGGTTTCCCGTCGATTGAATGACCCGAAGGGCAACTTCCAGGGCGTGCTGCTGGCGGGCATCAAGATGTCCTATTTCGATCAGTTCTTTAAGAGCTTCAATATCGACGACCAGGGCGAAATGGCCTTGGCGTTATCCGACGGTACGTTGCTGGCGCGCCGGCCTTTCGATGAAGCACAGATCGGTCGTCCGCTTGCCGATGAGTACGTATACGAGCACCAGCACGCCAGCATGGGTGCCGGCGATACGGATCTTCGCCCATCTTCCGACGGTATCGTCAGGCTACATGGGCACCGGCATTTGCAGGCTTATCCGTTGGTGGTGACCGCCGCGATGTCCGAGCAGGCGATCCTGGCGGGCTGGTACGACAGGGCTTTCCAGTCCAGCCTTATCGTGGCCCTGGTGGTGTTGGGTGTTTGTCTGTTCGGCTGGGTCTTCGTGCGCCAGGTGCGCAACAGCGAGCGGATCGAGGCGGATTTGCGCAAGGCCCAGGAAGCATTGGAGCTGATCGCTACCCACGACAGCCTGACCGGCCTGGCGAATAGGCGGTTGTTCGAACGCGCCCTGGACATCGAATTCGGTCGAGGCGCCCGCCAGCGCAGCTCCCTGAGCCTGATCATGCTCGACATCGATTTCTTCAAACGCTACAACGATACCTACGGGCATGTTGCGGGGGATCACTGCCTGGCGGAGGTGGCCAAGGTGCTCAAGGCCTGCTGCCATCGCAAGGCTGACCTGGCCGTGCGTTACGGCGGGGAGGAATTCGCCGTCTTGCTGCCCGACACCAACCTGCACGGCGCCATGGCATTGGCCGAGCAGATCCGCCGCAGCGTCATCGACAAGCATATAACCCACTCGGCTTCGCCCTCCGGCTACCTGACGGTCAGCCTGGGCTGCTATGCCTTCGTGCCCAGCAGCCTGGACAGTACCGAAGTGTTTATCCAGCGCACCGATGCGGCGCTTTATCAGGCCAAGCACAGCGGTCGCAACTGTGTCGCGGCCTTGTCCCGGGAAGGCGCGTTCGATGCGCTGGAACGTTCCGATCGTTGAGATCCGTTGGAATCATCGGCGACAGCTGACTGTCCATTGCTCATCATGCAGGCGAGGCGTAGGCCCTTTCGTCAAATTTTGTGGGCCCGTCATTTGGCGCGACGGTGGCTGCTAAGGTTAGGAAAACGCAACGGTCGAATGCACTCGACGCGGTGATGCTTGCACGACGAAGCCCGCGGGCCGAAAGGATAGGAGCAGGTCAATGGATACCACTGCCGATACCCCCCCTGATGTCTCCCGTCATACGCCAATCACCCGTCGCCTGGTGGCGGCCCTCGGCGGGCTGTTCGTCCTGGGTGTGCTGGTAGCCGTCGCCGCGCTGTTCAATATTGCGCAAAAGCTGGATGCGCAAGACGTGGACGAGACTCGCTTCTACATCGAGCGTGCCCTCGATAATCGCATCACCGCCTCGAAAAACTACATCACCAGCTACGCGTTCTGGACCACTGCCTACGAGCACCTCAACGCCGAGGTCAATGTGCAGTGGGCCTATGCCGACCAGAACATGGGCAAGACCCTGTTCACCAATGATGAATACGAGGGTGTGTTTGTCATCGACCGGGAACGCACCAAATATGCCGTCGTGCGGGGGCAGCATGTGCAGGCAGAGGCGGCGGCCTATATGGACGCGCCGCTGAAGAAACTCGTGGACGAGCTCCAGGCGCAACCCGACCTGACGAGGCCGATGATCCGCTACACCTTGTTCGAGGGCTGGCCGGCTGTCGTCACGGCTTCGGTGATCGTGCCCAACGACGAACGTCCCCAGGTCGACGCAGAGGGGACATCGATCCTGCTGTTCGTCGACCAACTGACACCGGTGAAGCTGCGCAAGCTGGGCAAGGGCTACGGCCTGACCGACTTGAACCTCGTGGAAGACGCCACATTGGCGCCCGACCAGCCGGCGGTGCCGCTGGACAATACCGGCTACAGCCTGGTCTCGCGACTGGAGCGGCCGGGCCAGCAACTGCTGTGGTCGCTCGCGCCACCGTTGGGAGGCGCGCTGCTGATCCTGGCGTTGCTCACCGTTTATTTCTTTCGCTATGCCATGCGCACGGCTCGACAGGTGGATGCCAGCTACGACAGCCTGGAAAGGTCGAAACAGGCGCTTGAGGCCAGTGAAGAGCGCTTTCGCGCCGTGGCGGAGGCGGCGTCCGACTGGATATGGGAAATCGACAGCCAGCAACGCATCACCTACCTTTCGGGTCGCTTCAACACCGTTACCGGGTTCTCCGACCAGCAGTGGCTGGGTCAGGAGATCGAACAGTTGCTGTATTGCGATACGTTGCCGATTGCCTCCTGGCTGGGCAACCTGGTCGAAGAACAGAACGCCAGCAACCTGCGTTGCTCTTACCGAGATCATTCCGGGCAATTGCGATTCTGTCGGGTGTCGGCACGGCCGATCCACGACAAGGCGACCGTGACGGGCTATCGTGGCACGGCCAGCGACATCACCGATGAGGTAGCTGCCCACGCTCAGGTCCAGCATTTGTCGCTGCATGATGCGTTGACCGGACTGCCGAATCGCAACAAGTTGGCGCGCCATCTGGACGACGCGTTGATTGCCAAGGAGCATTCCGCGCCATTGGCCCTGCTGATGGTGGACCTGGACAATTTCAAGCCGATCAACGATTCGCTGGGCCATCCGGCGGGCGATGCGGTGTTGCTGGAAGTGGCCCAGCGCCTGCGCGACAGTACCCGCGAACAGGACCTGGTGGCGCGCCTGGGAGGGGATGAGTTCGTGGTGGTGCTCAGCGGCGTGGAGCACACCTCGGAAATCGACCGATTCTGTACGCGGCTGATCGACAGCCTGCAGCAACCGATCCACTACGAGTCTCATTCCTTGCACATTGGCGCGAGCATCGGCATCGCCGTGAGCCGACGCCAAGGCTACGTGCCGGGCGAGTTGATCCGCTGCGCCGACATCGCGCTGTACCAGGCCAAGTCCGAGGGCAAGAAGACCTGGTGCTATTTCGCCTCGCACATGAACGATCAGATCCAGCATCGTCGCCAGCTGGAAAGCGACCTGCGCCAAGCGGTGAAAAACAACGAATTCATCCTGCATTTCCAGCCACGCTACACCGTCGACGGTCGGGAGATCGTCGCGGTCGAGTCGCTGGTACGCTGGCAACATCCAACCCAGGGACTGTTGGGCCCCGATGCCTTTATCCCGCTGGCCGAGCAAACCGACCTGATCGTCCCGCTCTCGCGCTGGGTGCTGCGCGAGGCATGTGAAACCGCGCTGACCTGGCCGGGAACGCTGATGGTTTCGGTCAATCTGTCACCGGCGCAATTCGAGCGCAGTGATGTCGTCGAGGATGTGCGCCAGGTATTGATCGAAACCCACTTCCCGGCGAGTCGCCTCGAACTGGAGATTACCGAAAACGTCATGCTGAACGACGTCGATGGCGCACTCCAGGTGATGAATGCGCTAAAGGAGTTGGGGGTGCGCTTGAACATGGACGACTTTGGTACCGGTTACTCGTCCCTCGGTTATCTGCGCACGTACCCGTTCGATGGCATCAAGATCGACAAGCGCTTCATTGCCTCGATGAGCAACAGCAGTAACGACCGGGCGGTGGTCCAGGCGATCATCAACCTGGGCAAGGCAATGGGCTTGACCGTCACGGCGGAGGGCGTGGAAACCCTGGCGCAGTTGGGTTCACTGGGCACGGATGAGTGCCACGAAGTCCAGGGCTATTTCCTCAGCCGGCCCATCGACAAGCAGGCATTCGCCGACCTGCTCGAAAGCGGCCAGTCATTCTCGCGAACCGGTTCCTGAGCGATGGTTGCAACCCGTGGGGCCTGTCGCCGGTCACAACTAAGTCTTGGCATTCAGGAAATTTTCGCCCATGAAGAACCTGCGGATTGCGACTTTCAACATCAACGGCATTCGGGCACGGCTACCTAACCTGCTGGAATGGCTGGAGCGGGAAAAACCCGACATTGCCTGTCTGCAGGAGCTCAAGGCGGCGGACAAGGATTTCCCGGCCGCGGAGCTGGAGTCGGTGGGATACGGATCGATCTGGCATGGCCAGGCGTCGTGGAACGGTGTGGCGATCCTGGCCCGCGATGCGCAACCTTTGGAGAGCCGACGCGGCCTGCCAGGAGGAGAGGATGACAGTCACAGCCGTTATCTGGAAGCAGCGGTGCATGGCGTCCTGGTGGGCTGCCTCTACCTGCCCAATGGCAATCCCCAGCCAGGTCCGAAGTTCGACTACAAGCTGGCCTGGTTCGAACGCCTGATCGAGTATGCGCAGGCACTCCAGGCGAGCGACCATCCGGTGGTATTGGCCGGGGACTACAATGTGGTGCCCACCGACATGGATATCTATAACCCGCGCTCCTGGCTCAAGGACGCGCTGCTGCAGCCTGAAAGCCGTGAGTGTTATCAGCGGTTGCTGGACCAGGGGTGGACCGACTCCTTGCGTCATCTCTATCCGCAAGAGCGGATCTACACGTTCTGGGATTACTTCCGCCAGCACTGGCAAAAAAACTCTGGGCTGCGCATCGACCACCTGCTGCTCAACCCGGTGGCCAGCGCCTACCTGAGCGATGCGGGCGTGGATGCCTGGGTCAGGAACCAGGAGCATCCCAGCGACCACGCGCCGACCTGGATCCGGTTGTCTTCGCGAAAGCGGCGTTGAGGGTTCGAGCGGGCCAACCCTCGTCAGATTTGTCCGTAGCAGGGAAATGCCTTATACCTGCCCAATTGCAGCGAGCTAACCGAAAGCCCTGCCTCCTGACAGGAAAGGATATCCCCCATGAGCCAATCTCGACTGAGCGATACCGGTCGCTACCTGCGACGCCTGGGTTTCGACACGGCGCCGCCTCCCACGCTGGATACGCTGCGCCAGCTTCAATGGCGCCATACCGCCGAGTTTCCCTTCGAGACCCTCTCGACGCTGCTGCGCCAGCCTGTGCCCATCGATCTGGAGACGGTCGAGCGAAAGGTCTTTGAACAAGGTCGTGGCGGTTATTGCTATGAACTCAATCAGTTGTTCCTGGCATTGTTGCAGGCGCTGGGCTTCGATGCCCGAGGCATCACCGGACGCGTCGTGATGAACGCACCGGAGGGCGCCTGGCCCGCGCGTACCCATCGCTTGAGCGTGGTGACGCTGGATGGGGTGCGCTATGTCACCGACGTCGGCTTTGGCGGCATGGTGCCCACCGCGCCGCTCTTGCTGGACAACCGCGATGTCCAGCCCACGCCTCACGAACCGTATCGCATCGACATCAGCCAGGACGGCTATATGTTGCGCGCCGAGGTCGGCGATGAATGGCGCCCGATGTACCTCTTCGACCTGCAACGCCAGGAGGAAATCGACTACATCGTTGGCAATTGGTATGTCTGCTCCCACCCTGAATCGCCATTCATGGGCAGGCTGATGGTCGCCCGCACAGGTGATGGAATTCGCAAGACGCTCAATGGCAACAGCTATGCCGTGCACCGGATTGGACACGAAAGCGAACGACGCACCATCAGCGACGCCGATGAGCTGATCGCGCTGCTGGAAACGGAGTTCGGCCTCACCGTACCGCCCCGGGAATTACTGCGGCCCGCGATTAAAGAACTTTTGGCATGATGTTCTGACCGTTTTGGTTTAGGAATTGCAATCCCTGTTCGTCACGCTTGCGCAACAAGTTGTATACAACTCTATGGACATTTGTCCTGAGTTTTGAATACAGTGTGCGCATAACAAAAAACAGGGAATCCCCGAACCATGAAAACGCCCCATGTTTCACTCCCACGGCCCGAGGACGAAAACCTCGGCGTCGGCGCGAATATGGCTTACGGCCTGCAACATGTGTTGACCATGTACGGTGGCATCGTCGCGGTGCCCTTGATCATCGGCCAGGCGGCCGGGTTGTCCGCGGCCGACATCGGTCTGCTGATCGCCGCTTCGCTGTTCGCAGGAGGGCTGGCGACGTTGTTGCAAACCCTCGGCCTGCCATTTTTTGGTTGCCAACTGCCACTGGTCCAGGGCGTTTCGTTTTCTGGTGTCGCGACCATGGTTGCGATTGTCGGCACCGGTGGGGAAGGGGGATTCCAGGCCATCCTCGGCGCGGTAATCGCCGCTTCCTTGATCGGCCTGCTGATTACCCCGGTGTTTTCCCGCATCACGCGTTTTTTCCCACCCTTGGTTACCGGCATCGTGATCACCACCATCGGCCTGACATTGATGCCCGTGGCGGCACGCTGGGCAATGGGCGGGAACAGCCATGCACCGGATTTCGGCAGCATGGCCAACATTGGCTTGGCCGCCGTGACCCTGGTACTGGTGCTGGTGCTGAGCAAGATGGGCAGCGCGACGATTTCCCGGCTATCGATCCTGTTGGCGATGGTCATCGGTACGGTCATCGCGGTGTTTCTTGGCATGGCGGATTTTTCATCGGTGGGTGAGGGCCCGATGTTCGGCTTCCCGACACCGTTTCACTTTGGCATGCCGACCTTTCATATCGCCGCAATCCTGTCGATGTGCATCGTGATCATGGTGACGCTGGTGGAAACTTCGGCCGACATCCTCGCGGTGGGGGAGATCATCGACACCAAGGTCGACTCCCGGCGCCTGGGCAACGGCTTGCGGGCCGACATGCTGTCGAGCATGATCGCGCCGATTTTCGGGTCGTTCACCCAGAGCGCCTTTGCCCAGAACGTTGGACTGGTGGCCGTGACCGGGATCAAGAGTCGTTTCGTGGTGGCAACGGGCGGCGTGTTCCTGGTGGTGCTCGGGCTGTTGCCGTTCATGGGGCGGGTGATCGCCGCCGTGCCGACTTCAGTGCTCGGCGGCGCCGGTATCGTGCTGTTCGGTACCGTCGCCGCCAGCGGTATCCGCACGCTGTCGAAGGTCGATTATCGCAACAACGTCAACCTGATCATCGTCGCTACCTCCATCGGCTTCGGCATGATCCCGATCGCCGCGCCGAACTTCTACGACCATTTCCCGAGCTGGTTCGCGACGATCTTCCATTCCGGCATCAGTTCGTCGGCCATCATGGCCATCGTGCTGAACCTGGCCTTCAACCACTTCACCGCCGGCAACTCCGATCAGCAATCGGTATTCGCCGCCGGCACCGAACGGGTGCTGCGTTATCAGGATCTGGCGGCGCTGCGCGAGGGGGATTATTTCAGCGACGGCAAATTGCACGACTGCGACGGCAATGAGATTCCCGTGGTCGCCGCGCCTGACCATCCGACCGCAGAACATGGCCCGGTGCGATTGAAAAGCAGCGAGCACGTCTAGACCCTGCAACGGGCATTTTGACCCAATAAAAAAGCAGCCTGTGATCATCGATCACAGGCTGCTTTTTTGTTCAGCTCAAGGGGCGCCGTTTACCATCGGCCGTAGTGCCCACGTGGCGGACCGTAGTAATAGCCCCTCGGAGGGCCGTAATACACCGGGGCCGGGCGATAGTAGATCGGTTGCTCGATATACACCGGCTGCGGTTGGTAGTAGACCGGTGGAGGCTGCTGCACATAGACCGGCTGTGGCTGCACGTAGACCGGTTGCTGGACGTACACCGGCCGGTCACGGTTGATGAGCGCGGAGCCGACAATGGCAGAGCCGACGATGGCACCGAACACTGCGGGCCCCTCCCAACCACCGCGGCCATGGGCGGATGCCTGGCCGGTAACCGCGAGTGCCCCCACGAGCAGGGCGATGATGGGGAGTTTGTGTTTCATGGCGTTTCCTCGTTCCGGCCCCGGCGCCTGTGGCCTGTAGCAGACCCGAGTAGGGGCGCGGGGATACTTGCTCTGACAGCGATTTTCCCAGGATTTTCGACGCCGTTGGGTAAATATTGTGTAAGGTCTGTGGCGGTTTTTTTTACCGGACGCCGAGTCGGCTCGCTGCACCCGGTGTCAGATCATCGAATGAACCGGTCGGGACAGCGCGCCCGCCCATCCGAAATTGGTTTGAAGGAGACGAACATGCAGATGACCCCCAACAAAGACACCCAGCTATGCATGTCGCTATCGGGACGCCCGGGCAATTTCGGCCTGCGTTTTCACAATCACCTGTATGAGCAGTTGGGTCTGAATTTCTATTACAAGGCATTCACCAGCCAGGATCTGCCCGGGGCCGTGGGCGGTATCCGCGCCCTGGGCATCCGCGGTTGCGGTGTGTCGATGCCATTCAAGGAGGCCTGCATTGCCTTGGTCGATGAGCTGGACCCTTCCGCCGCGGCCATCCAGTCGATCAACACCATCGTCAATACCAACGGTCATCTGAAGGCGTACAACACGGACTACATCGCCATCGCGCAACTGTTGCAGCACCATAAGGTGCCCAAGGAATCCACGTTTGCCCTGCGTGGCAGCGGTGGCATGGCCAAGGCAGTTGCCAGCGCCTTGCGCGACGGTGGCTACAAAAATGGCTTGATCGTGGCTCGCAACGAAACCACTGGCCGGGCCCTCGCCGATTCCTTGGGTTACGAATGGCAAGCCGAACTGGGTGATCGGCGCCCACAGATGCTGATCAACGTCACACCGATCGGCATGACCGGCGGTGCGGAAGCAGACCAACTGGCATTCGAGCCCGCCGCCATCGCTGCGGCCGAGACCGTGTTCGATGTCGTGGCGATTCCTTCGGAAACACCATTGATCGTGCGCGCCCAGGCGCAAGGCAAGCGCGTGATCACAGGGCTGGAGGTCACCGCGATCCAAGCCCTGGAGCAGTTCGTCCTGTACACCGGGGTCCGGCCCAACCACGACCAGTTCGACAAAGCCGTGGCATTTGCCCGGGCCGGGTAAGCGCCGTTATTCCAGCCGTGCCAGCCGTTCTTCCAGCGCCGCGATTCGCGCTTCGAGTTCTTCGATACGTTCCAGCGATACGCCGCCCGCGGTGCTGCGTTCGGCCGGCTGTTGACGCGCGGCGAGGATCGCCTCGATGTCCGCCGGGTCGCCCATGGCATGCACATAACGATCTTCGCGTTGGCCGGCCTGGCGTGGCACCAACAGCGCCAAGCCACGAGCGATCAGGCGCTCCAGCTGGTGCACCACCTGTTCGGTGTCCTCGAAATCATGCATGCGACCGCTGCGGGTCAGCAGTTCGTTGACGGTTTGCGGCCCGCGCAAGAACAGCAACCCCATCAGGATCACTTGGGCTGGCACCAATTCCAGCGCCTTGTCGACCCGGTGCTCCCAGCGGTCGGCGCGGCTGCCCATCACCAATCGGGTAAAACCCCGGCCCTCCAAGGCCCGCAGGCTTTGGCCGACTTGTCCCGGATTGAGGTTCATCACAGGTTCGCGACTGGTTTTCTGGTTGCAGGCCAGCACCAGTGCATTCAGGGTGAGAGGGTAGGACTCGGGATTGGTGGCCTGCTTTTCGACCAGGGCGCCGAGAATGCGGATTTCCGTGCTGTTGAGCCGCGGTTCTTCGGCCGGGCCTTGTTCTTCGATGCTCATCGCGCGTTCCCTATGCTGTGGAAGGCGCCTAGCGTAATCCTTGCGCAATAAAAGACAAGGTGCGCAACAAGCCGTGGCTATAATCGCCCACGTTTGATTCATCTTTTTCTACCATTCCATGAGATCGCCATGACTATTTCCCTGTACGCCGCCTCCGTCCCGGTTTTCAAGCAGATGCTCAACGCCCTGAGCGATGTCTTGAACAAGGCCGAAGCCCACGCCACCTCGAAAAACATCGATCCGAATGCGCTCCTGCAAGCGCGCCTGTTCCCGGACATGTTCCCGTTGGTACGCCAGGTGCAGATCGCCGTGGACTTCGCCAAGGGCGTGTCCGCGCGCCTGGCCGAGATTGAAGTGCCGAAGTACGACGACAACGAGACCACCTTCGCTGAGCTGCAAGCCCTGATCGCCAAGGTGCTGGCTTTCATTGACGGTATCAGTGCCGAGCAGATCGATGGCAAGGAAGGCATCGAGATCGTGACCCGTCCGGGCACACCGAAGGAAAAACGCTTCACGGGCCAGAATTACCTGCTGACGTACGGCTTGCCGCAGTTTTTCTTCCACGTGACCACTGCGTACGCCTTGCTGCGTCACAACGGTGTGGAAGTGGGCAAGCGCGATTACATGGGCGCGTTCTAATCCCGCGGGCATGAAAAAGCCCGGAACGGTGTGAGCCGTCCCGGGCTTTTTTGTGGCTGTCCGCAGCCAGCGCATTGCTTAGGCTGTGCGACGCGCCCGCTCTTCTTCGCCCAGGCAAGCCGCTGCCGTGAACAAGACATCGGTAGACGAATTCAACGCGGTTTCAGCCGAATCCTGCAGCACCCCGATGATGAAGCCCACCGCGACCACTTGCATGGCGATTTCGCTAGGAATGCCAAACAGGCTGCACGCCAGCGGAATCAGCAACAGCGACCCGCCCGCCACCCCGGAAGCACCGCAGGCGCAGACGGCGGCAACGACACTCAGCAGCACGGCCGTGGGAACGTCCACCACGATGCCCAGGGTGTGCACGGCGGCCAGCGTCAGGACCGTGATGGTGATAGCCGCGCCGGCCATGTTGATGGTCGCGCCCAGCGGGATCGAAACCGAGTAAGTATCCTCATGCAGGCCGAGGCGCTTGCTCAATTCCAGGTTTACCGGGATGTTCGCCGCGGAGCTGCGGGTGAAGAACGCGGTAATCCCGCTCTCGCGCAGGCAGGTAAACACCAGCGGGTACGGGTTGCGACGCAGCTTCCAGAACACGATGAGCGGGTTGATCACCAGTGCCACGAACAACATGCAGCCGATCAATACGATCAGCAGGTGCAGATAGCCGAGCAGGGCGCTGAAGCCGGAAGTGGCGAGAGTCGAAGCCACCAGCCCGAAAATCCCCAGCGGAGCGAAGCGGATCACCAGGCGCACGATCACGGTCACGCCATTGGACAAGTCCTCAAGGACGGTGCGCGTGGTTTGGCCGGCGTGGCGAATAGCGATGCCCATGCCGATGGCCCAGGCCAGGATGCCGATGAAGTTACCGTTCATCAATGCACGGACGGGGTTGTCGACGACGCTCAGTGCCAGGCTTTGCAGCACTTCGCTGATGCCACCTGGCGCGGTGACCGCGACGTCCTGAGCACTCAGCACCAGGCTGGAGGGGAACAACGTGCTGGCAATGACCGCAACCACGGCGGCCGCGAAGGTGCCCAGCAGGTAAAGGAACAGGATCGGCCGGATGTGGGTTTCCTGGCCGTGCTTATGGTTGGCGATCGAGGCCATGACCAGCACGAACACCAGGATTGGTGCCACCGCCTTCAGCGCGGATACGAAAACCTTGCCGATGAACTCAGTGGATTTCGCCAGGTCCGGCGCCAGCAATGCCAGGACGATACCGGCGATCAGGCCAATAATGATCTGCGTGACCAAGCCAGTGCTTTTGAGGCGGTGCAATAGAGAAGGGGAGACAGCTGTCATAACGGTATCTCTGATTTTTTTATGTGTAACGGTCAGCCGAACGGGGCAACGAGCCGGCAGGCCACTTGGACGGGACCGAAAGAAGGTAGAGCGTTTGCAGGCCGCGGACTTTATCACAGCCCGACGAAAAATCTGACGGACCTGTGACGATCCGTCACCTGCATGTTTGAACACGTTTTGCTGACGGGGGCATTCTGGTAGGCTTTGTCCTATTCACTTTTTCATACTCTCCAGCGGGCCTTTGGCTATCGCTGGTGTCGTCGTTTTCTCGGAGTCTCCCATGCTGTTGCCCATTTTCCTGTTGTCCGCCGCTGGTTTCACGGTGTTGACCACGGAATTCATCATCGTTGGCCTGCTGCCTTCCATCGCCCGCGACCTGCACGTCACCATCCCCCAGGCGGGGCTGCTGGTGACGTTGTTCGCGTTTACCGTCGCTGCGTTCGGGCCGTTCCTGACGGCCTGGTTCGCCCGGGTTGAACGTCGCAAATTGTTTATCAGCGTGCTGGTAATGTTCGGCCTGGCCAACACCCTGGCAGCATTGGCGCCCAACATCTGGGTCATGGCCGTCGCCCGGCTGATTCCCGCACTGGGCCTGCCGGTGTTCTGGGCGTTGGCCAGTGAAACAGCGGTGGACATCGTCGGGCCGCAATTCGCCGGGCGAGCGATCGCCCGGATCGGCTTCGGCATCGTCTGCGCCACTGTGTTCGGTATTCCGGTGGGTACGCTGATCAGCGATGCATTCGGCTGGCGAAGCGCTTTTGCAATCCTGGCGGTCATCGCATTCGCCAAGGCACTGCTGTTGTTTATCTACCTGCCGAAGACAGACCTGCACCAGCACCAGGTGAGCTTGCGCTCGCAATTCAAGATATTGCATAGCCCATTGATGCAAGGGCATGTGCTGTTGTCGATCCTGGTGTTCAGCGGCATGTTCACCGCCTACACCTACCTCGCCGATATCCTTGAGCGCCTGGCCGGTTTCGACGGCACGCTTGTAGGCTGGTGCCTGATGGGCTTCGGCGCCGTGGGCTTGCTGGGCAATTCCCTGGGCGGTCGAGCGGTGGACCGGCACCCGTTGATCGCGTCGATGGTGTTCTGCCTGTTCATGATCGGCGGCATGGTCGCGCTGGTGCCGAGCATCCATTCGACCCTGGGGCTGGCTGCCGCGCTGGGCATTTGGGGGGTGACCCAGGCTGCACTGTTTTTGGTCAGCCATGTCCGGTTGATGAAGGCCGCGCCGCAAGCTCCGGCGTTTGCCGCGTCGCTGAATATCGCCGGTGCGAACCTGGGAATCGGCCTGGGCGCGATGGTAGGTGGGCGGGTCATCGACACCCTCGGGTTGGGCAAGGTCGGTTTCGCCGCGGCGGGGTTCATTCTGGTATCGATCCTGCTGGCGCTATTGCTGATGGCCTTCAAGCCACCTGCCGCCTGCATGCAGCGCTAGACGCTGAACAGTTCGCGCCGCGCCCCTTCGGCGATCGCGACGATGCCCGGATGGCTGACCTTGCGCTCGACCGAAATAGCGTAGAACGACTCGCTCACGGCATCGGTCTGGCCGATCACCTGCACGCCGTATTGCTGCTTGACCTCCTCGGCGATCACGCTGGGACCGATGAAGATCCCGCTGCCTGATTGGCCAAATGCCTGCATCAGCGCGCTGTCATCGAATTCACCGACGATGCGTGGCTGGATTTGTTGTTCGGCGAACCAGCGTTGCAGTCGGCTGCGCACGACCGTCTCCGGTCCGGGGATCAGGAGCGGGGCGTCATGCAGGCCGTGGGGGAAATCCTGTCCATGACGGTCGGCCAGCGCCGGGGTGGCAAAAAAACTGATCCCGCATTCCCCCAATTTCTGACTGTAGCCCTTGATGTCCAAATGGCTTGGCATCGGGCTGTCGGATATCACCAGGTCCAGGCGCTGGATAGCCAGGTCCGCCAACAGGCGTTCGAGCTTGTCTTCGCGACAGGTGATGCGCAGCGGCTCGCTCAATTCCATGGTCGGCGCCAGCAGTCGATAAACGATGGACTTGGGGACGACATCCGCCACCCCAACCCGGAACAGCGTTTGCTGCTCGTTGGGCTGTGCCCGCAGTATCAGCTCCAACTCACCGCCCAGTTGGAACATGTGCTCGGCGTAAGGCAACGTCTGGCGGCCGGCCTCGGTCAGTTCCAATTGGCGTCCGACTCGGCGGAACAGCTTGATGTTGTAGGTTTGTTCGAACAGTGAAATCTGTCCGCTGATGGTTTGCGGGGTCAGGTTCAGTTGCTCGCAGGCCCGTACGATGCTGCCGGTTTTCGCCACCACCCAGAAATAATGCAGCTGTCGATAATTGAGCATGGCGTGCGCCGCTTCGTAAAAACCGAAGTATAGCCGCTGAAAATACGAATTTTCCTGAAGTATTTACGCCTCTAGAATCTCGGGCCATCGGTGAGCCATCTTCGGGCTCCGTCTATTCCCTGAGAGGCATGCGCATGAAGTACAAATACGTGGGGCTTGCAGCCTTGCTCGCGTTTTCCACGACAGCCCTGGTGGGCTGCGAACAAGCGGAAAAAAGCGCTCAGCAACTGGCCGAGCAGTTAAAGGAGCAAGCGGTCGAAACGGCCAAGCAAGCCATCGATGATACGCACAAGGCGGCCGAACAAGCCCTCAGCGAGGCCACGGGTGGACTGATCAGTCCCAAGAAAGAGCCTGAGAAAGACACAGAAGAATCCCAATCCCCCACCAAGACCATTTAACCCCGTCATATCGAGTCAGGACTGACCCATGGATTACTTGTTACAGCTCGCCGCCAGCCCCACCGCCTGGATTGCCTTGGCAACCCTGGTCGTCATGGAAATCGTGCTTGGCATCGATAACCTGATCTTTATTTCGATCTTGACCAACAAGTTGCCCGAGCAACACCGTGCCAAGGCGCGGCGGATCGGTATCGGCATGGCGTTGATCCTGCGCCTGGGCCTGCTGAGCACCATCGCCTTCATCGTCCAATTGACGGAGCCTGTCATCGAAATTCTCGGCCAGGCGTTTTCCTGGAAGGACATGATCCTGATCGCCGGTGGCCTGTTCCTGTTGTGGAAGGCGACCACCGAGATCCATCACAGCATGGACCCGGCGCCCGATGATCCGAAGTCGGCCACTTCTGGCGTCACCCTGGGGTTTGCCGCCGCGATCGGTCAGATCCTCATGCTTGACCTGGTGTTTTCCATCGACAGCATCATCACGGCGGTGGGCATGACCGAGCACTTGCCGATCATGATTATTGCGGTAGTGGTTTCGGTACTGGTGATGCTGCTGGCCGCCGAGCCGCTGGCGAAATTCATCAACGACAACCCCACCGTGGTCATGTTGGCCCTGGGCTTCCTGATCATGATCGGCATGACGCTGATCGCCGAAGGTTTTGGTGCCCATGTGCCGAAGGGCTATATCTACGCGGCCATGGCCTTCTCGGCGGCTATCGAAGTGCTGAACATGCTGTCCCGTCGCGCCAAGCAGAAGGCCTTGGTCGACGAAGCCTGATCCAAGGCAGACAAAAGCCGCCCGGGTTGAACGCCCGGGCGGCTTTTTCATGGCATTGGAAACCTAGTGCGCGGTGGCGGGGCGCCTGGAAGATTTCGAGGTGTGCTGCGCTTCCGGCCTTGGGGCGGGATGGTGACGGCGGGCGATCCGCAGCACGCCCCACAACATGGCCGCCGCTACGCTCAGCCAGCCGAATACCAGCATCACAATAGTCGTCATCAGGCTCATCTGTGCCTCCTTCTGCCCGGAACCGGGCTATGCACTCACTACAATGGACAGTCTAGTCGCTCAAGTGTTACCGGCAGTCGATCCCTGGCGTTAGCAACGGATCGGTTGGTTCTATCGCGGTGCCGAAACTGTCGCTTATGGCTATACCCAGGCCGGCGCGCGACTTATGATCGTCGGCCCAAGCCCGGCCTTGACGCCGGGGCTGTCTGAATAAGAGAGTCATCATGTCGTCGGTAATTTCATCTTTTCGATCACTGGTAGTGGCAATGGTGTGTCTCGCCGCCCTGGCGGGTTGCGCGGGAAGCGTGTCGCCGCAGATCAAGCGTCTGCCTGAACGGGTCGAGCTCAACAGCGTGCCGTTCTTCCGTGGCGAAATGTTCCAGGGCGCGCCGCAATCCCTGGCGGCCTTGTTGACGCTGCAAGGCACCGTGATTACCCCAGGGCTGTTGGAAAAACCATTGCACCTGCCCGGCGGCGAGGCCCGTTTGCAGCAGAATCTGCAAACCCTGGCGCGTGAATATGGGCTGGTGGTGTATCCCCTCGACGGAGAGCTAGGTGCATTGCTCGAACAGGTGGCCGCCGGTTACCCGGTGTTGCTGCGCTATACCGAGGGCTCGGCGTTCTGGACTGAGCCGCGCTACGCGATCCTTGCCGGTTATAACCGACAGAAGCGCACGGTGCTGCTGCGCTCGGGCATGAATCGCCGTTCCTTGATGAGTTTCAGTACATTCGAGTCGGCTTTCAAAGGCGCTGGCGGTTGGGCGGTATTGATCCAGCAGCCTGGGCAACTGCCGGCCAATGTCGATTCGCAGCGCTGGTTGAAAGCCGCCGATGAATTGGCCGGGGCAGGGCAGGAACAGGCGGCAGCGCGTGCCACCAAGGCGTTGGGTGCCGCCCGCTGAGTGCCGGCCCCGTTCGTCACCTGCCGGGCACGACTCGGCATGCCTCGCGTTCTTACCGTCAGGGCCTGGAGTCTCCGGGCCATGATTCGAGGAGGCAGCTATGGCACAGTCGAAAACACCTTCGGGACCGCATTCTTCCGAACATTCATCCGGCGACGATGATCTGGGATTCGATCCCGACTCCCCGGACCTCGACGACCCTCAAGTCGACCCGATAGGGCCGGCCAAGGCGCCCCGGGACGAGAAGGACCAGGATCCGCCTTCTTCCAGGCCTTATGACCCGCTGGGTGATTTGAAGCCCTGAATGCAAATAGCCCCGACGAGTCGGGGCTATTTCATTTGCTGGCCTGTCCCGTCCTATTTGGACGCTTCCACCACACCGCTCTGGCGACTCTTGAGATTCTTCGCGGCCTTGTACTGCAAGGCCACGGCCGGGACGCTGGCGCTTTTGCCTGTCTCGACCCAGCTACGGATGCGGCTTGCATCGGCGAAGTGAGTGTATTTGCCAAACGCGTCGAGAATGACCAGTGCCATCGGACGATTGCCCATCTTGGTCACCAATACGAGGCAGTGACCCGCCTGGTTGGTGAAACCGGTCTTGGTCAATTGAATATCCCAGTTGGCCTTGTGAACCAGATGATCGGTGTTGCGAAAGCCCAGGCTATACACCGGTTTGCGGAACGTTACGGTCTTTTCCTTGGTGGTGCTCAGTTCACTTAGCAAAGGGTATTTGCGGGCGGCGATCAGCAGTTTCGTCAGGTCCCGGGCGGTCGACACGTTGTGGATGGACAGGCCGGTGGGTTCGACATAATGGGTGCTGGTCATGCCCAGGGCCTTGGCCTTGGCGTTCATCGCTGCAATGAATGCCGCGTAACCACCCGGGTAATGGTGGGCAAGGCTTGCAGCGGCGCGGTTTTCCGAAGACATCAGTGCAATCAGCAGCGTATCCCGGCGCGACAGTTCGCTGTTGAGCTTGACCCGGGAAAACACGCCTTTCATTTCTGGCGTGTTGGCGATGGTCATGGAGATGTATTCATCCAGGTTCTGCTTGGCATCCAACACGATCAGGCCAGTCATCAACTTGGTCACCGACGCGATCGGCACCACGACGTCGGGATTGCTCGAATACACCACTTTGTCGCTCTGCAGGTCCAACAGGATGGCGCTGCCGGAAGCGACTTGCAGTTTCGACGTGTCCCTTGGGGCCGCAATGGTTTCCTGCGCGATGACGTTTTGCGTGATGAAAGGACCTGTGAAAGCAAAAAACAGGCTGATGATCGAAAGACGGATTTTCACGCGAGTAGACTCGATAGAGTTAAGAGTGCTCGTTGAGCAGTGGCTTGTTGAAAAACCGCCGCATTTTATGAGTATGGGTGAAGATGGCGCTATATGCCGGTGCCACCGGGACGCTTGAATAAATAAAGTTTAATGGAAGGCTGATTCTGGGGAATTGAATCTGAAAAAAATGTAGTTCGAGCGCGCGAGTCTGATCAAAGCGCCGGCCCCTGAACTACCTGTGGGAGCGAGCGCGCACGCGATAGGGGCGTGTCAGTCAACGGATATGTTGGCTGGTGTCCGCTATCGCGAGCACGCTCGCTCCCACAGGTTGGGTTGGGGCTGCTGTCAGCTATGCAGCGTCTCGGCCGCGTACAGCGTGTTCTCCAGCAGGCAGGCGCGAGTCATCGGGCCAACGCCGCCAGGCACCGGAGTGATCCAGCCGGCGCGGGGCAGGGCGGTCTCATACACCACGTCGCCGACCAGCTTGCCGTCGTCCTGGCGGTTGATGCCCACGTCGATGACGATGGCGCCTTCCTTGATCCATTCGCCCTTGACCAGGCCAGGCTTGCCGGCGGCAACCACCACCAGGTCGGCCCGGCCGACGTGGCCAGCCAGGTCCTTGGTGAAACGGTGGGTTACGGTGACGGTGCAGCCGGCCAACAGAAGTTCCATGGCCATTGGACGCCCAACGATATTGGAGGCGCCAACTACCACGGCGTCGAGCCCGTAAAGGTCCACACCGGTGCTTTCCAGCAAGGTCATGATGCCCTTGGGTGTGCACGGGCGCAGCAGTGGAATGCGCTGGGCGAGGCGGCCGACGTTATAAGGGTGGAAACCATCGACGTCTTTGTCGGGGCGGATGCGCTCCAGCAGCTTCGAAGCATCCAGGTGTTCAGGGAGGGGCAGCTGGAGAAGGACGCCATCGATGTTTGGATCATCGTTGAGGCGGTCGATCAGATCGGCCAGCGCTTGCTGAGTGGTTTCGGAAGGCAGGTCGTAGGCCTGGGAAAGGAAGCCGACCTCTTCACAGTCTTTACGCTTGTGCGAGACATAAACCTGAGAGGCAGGATCG
>Ga0307412_10000379_pt1 | contig 27722 bp, 22 predicted proteins | sample DK1Cmetagenome_3_FD_203823 | JGI IMG/M metagenome (GOLD analysis project Ga0307412, IMG submission 203823) | Maize rhizosphere microbial communities from greenhouse at UC Davis, California, United States - DK15-C-1 | ecosystem: Host-associated > Plants > Roots > Rhizosphere > Soil | place: USA...
GCCCCTGGTGGTCGTTGCGAACAACGAGGTGCCCGCGGCGACGCTGGCGCAGTTCGTCACCGTCGCGAAGGCGCGCCCGGGCAAGTTGAATTACGCGTCGGTGGGTATCGGCAACCCCTTGCAGCTGGCGACTGAACTGCTCAAGGCCCGGACCGGCATCGACATGGCGCACATCCCGTATAACGGCAGCGCGCCGGCGCTCAGTTCCCTGATGGCGAACGACACGCAGTTGATGGTGGACGTGATCAGCACGTCGTTGCCCTTGGTGAAGGAAAACAAGATCAAGGCGCTGGCGGTAACCACCGCCGAGCGGCTGCCCGTGCTGCCGGACGTGCCCACCGTGGCCGAAAGCGGGTTCCCGGGTTTTCGCGCGGCCACCTGGTTTGGCATCGCCGTGCCGATGGCCACGCCCGCCGCCGAGGCGCGCGTCTTGCAGGATGCCATTGCGCGGGTAGTGGTTCAGCCGGATTTCCGAGAGCGCTTCCAGACGCTGGGGCTGGCGATCCAGGCGCCGCGCGACCAGGCGGCGGTCGACCGGTACATCGCCGAAGACCGCGAACAGTGGGGGGCGGTGATCCGGGCGAACGCCATCACGCTGGACTGAACCGACGCCACCACAGTCGGGGCGAGGGCGCGAAATTTTTGGATTGCGCGGGTTGCGCGGAACCCATAAGCTTCGCGTCAGCTAGGGCCTGCGCACACAGAAAGGAACGCCTTTCCGTGTGTGGCAGGCCCTAGCGTCACTCCCTCATCAGGCAGCATTTTTTGACTATCCATCTCAGCAACGTCGTCGCCGGCCAGCTCCAATCGGCGGGCGATGCCTGCACGCGGCGTCCGTTCCTGCACACCGATTTTTCCCATAGCCCGTCGCCTGTCGTCATGGTGGACCACTTCATCATGACCGAGGCGATGGTCGTGCCCCAGCCGCACGCGGGATCGTGCGCGGCCACGCTGTTGCTGGAAGACGCCAAAGGCGTCATGCAATGCCAGGACAGCGAAGGCAACGACCTCGCGGCACAGGCAGGCGACCTGCACTGGACCGTGGCGGGCGCAGGCATCTTGCAGACACAGCAGCCCGTGGGGCCGGCGCGCTTGAATGGCCTTCGCATCGTCCTGAATCTGCCGGACCGGCTTAAGTCACTGTCTCCGGCGGTCTCGCTGCTTCGCGCCTGGGAGATGCCGGTCATCCAGACGAGCGCCGGCCGCACCCGCGTCGTGGCGGGCAGCCACGGCGGCTGGCAGTCACCCCTTGCGACCCCCGAGGCCCTGATGATCCTGGACGGCTGGCTGCGCCCGGGAGCGACACAGCTGTTGCCGTTGCCGCCCGGCTGGAACGCCTGGGTCTACTCGGTGCAAGGGGACCTGGGCGTGCGCGCCCGGCATTGTCTGAGTGGGGCGCCGCCCTTGCCGAAGCGGCAAGAAGGGGATCCCGACTTCGCGGTACTGCATGCCGGCTCAGCGTTGGTGGCATCCGCGCCGTCGGCCGACGACGAAGGCGTGCTGCTGATGATGGCGGGGAAGGCGCCCGCCCATTACGTGCTGATCGCAGGTCCGACCGTGGATGAACCCGTGTTTCGGCACGGCACGGTCGTGATGGCCAGCCAGCGCGCCCTGACCCGTGCGCTGGCTGCCCATGAGGCTGGCGATTTCGGGAAAATGCGTCAGGATCAAGCGGCTTGACCCCGTAGGCTTGCCTGATTTCTGTTGCGTCCAAGCAACGGTTCGCGTTTCTAAAATAGGGACGGAATGAGAATGATTCTCTGTTTGATACCATTTCCGACGTAAGACCACAAGATTCCGTGCGTGACTCCATCGGGATTTTGCGTTTCTTTGCGCAACGACGCGCTTCTCTTGCCCCCCGTATCCCGATATGAAAATCAGAACTCTTGCCTGCATGGCCGCTACGCTGCCGTGCCTGGGCGTTGCCTACGGTCAAACCTCCCCCGAAACCCAACCCGCCGCCGCCAACGGCTCCGTCGTATCGATGGAAGCCATCAAGGTCGAAGCCAGCGCCGATGCGTCGGCCGGCGGCCTTGCCGCCCCATTCGCGGGCGGGCAGGTGGCCAGTGGTGGCCGTGTCGGCGTGCTGGGCACGCAAGATAACCTGAGCACGCCGTTCAGCATCACTAGCTATACGAACGAACTGATCCAGGACAAGCAGGCCCGCAGCGTGGGCGACGTGCTGCAGAACGACGCCGGCGTGCGCGTGGCGCGCGGCTTCGGCAACTTCCAGGAGTCGTACTTCATCCGCGGCTTTATCCTGAGTTCCGACGACGTGGCCTACAACGGCCTGTACAGTCTCTTGCCCCGCCAGTACATCGCCACCGAACTGTTCGAGCGCGTGGAAGTGCTGCGCGGCGCATCGGCGTTCCTGACGGGCGCCACGCCAAGCGGCGGCGGCATCGGCGGCGTGATCAACCTGGTGCCCAAGCGTGCACCGAACGAGCCGTTGACCCGCGTCACCACGGGCATTGCAAGCGGCGGCCAGTTTCAGCTGTCGACCGACATCGCCCGCCGTTTCGGCCCTGACGACAGCACCGGCATCCGCCTGAACGCCGCGCAGCGCAGTGGCGATACCGGGATCGACGACGAACATTCGCGCACCAGCCTGGTGTCGCTGGGCCTTGATTGGCGCTCAGCCGATACGCGCCTGTCCGGCGATATCGGTTGGCAGGAAAACAAACTGAAGCGCGCGCGTCCGAACGTGACGATGGGCGCGGGCGTCACCAGTGTGCCCGACGCGCCGGACGCCAGCTCCAACTACGCGCAGCCGTGGTCGTATTCCAACGAACGCGATGTGTTCGGCACGTTGCGTGCCGAGCATGATTTCAGCGACAAGCTGACGGGCTGGGCGGCGTACGGCTTTCGCCGCAGCGATGAGGCGAACTCGCTGGGCAACGTGACGTTGACCAACGGCAGCACGGGCGCAGGCAATTTCTACCGCTTCGACAACACCCGCGAGGACAGCGTCAACACGGGTGAACTGGGTCTGCGAGCCAAAGTGCGCACGGGACCGGTGGGCCACGAGTTCGTTGTGTCGGCATCTTTCTTCGACCTGAAGAAGAAAAATGCCTACATCATGGATTACGCGAACACGTTTGCGACCAACATCTACGACCCCGTGTCCTACGACAAGCCTGCCTTTAGCGCCGGCGCGTTGCGTGGCAACGATATCGACAACCCGGCGCTGCAAGGGCGCACGAGGATGAGCAGCTACGCCTTCGGCGATACGATGTCGTTCCTGGACGACAAGGTGCTGCTGACCCTGGGCATCCGGCATCAGCGTCTGTCCCAACGGGACTACGCCTACAACACCGGCAAGGAAAACGGCGCCTATGACGCCAGCCACAATTCGCCCGCCGCCGGCATCGTCTTCAAGGTGGCGCCCAGCGTTTCGCTTTACGCGAACTACATCGAGGCGCTCGTCGCAGGACCGACCGCGCCGGCCAATGCGAACGGCAAGCCCGTGCCTAACGTCGGCCAGAGCCTGCAGCCATACGTTTCCAAGCAGAAGGAAATCGGCGTGAAGTACGAAGGCGATGGCCTGGGCGCCGGATTGGCGCTCTTCTCCACCGACAAGCCGCGCGCCATGTACAACGCCAACAACGAGCTCACCACCTCGGGCAAGGACCGCCATCAGGGCGCGGAACTGACCGTCTACGGCGAACCGATCAAGAGTGTGCGCGTGCTGGGCGGCTTGACGTGGCTGGATGCCGAACAGCGCTCGACCGGCACGGCTTCGCTGGACGGCAACCGCGTGATCGGTGTGCCGCGCTTCCAGGCCAACATGGGCGTGGAATGGGACATCCCTGGCGTGCAGGGCCTGGCCGTGGACGGCCGCGTCGTCTACACCGGTTCGTCCTACGCGAACGATGCCAACACCCTCAAGGTGCCGGGCTGGACCCGTTTCGATGCCGGCCTGCGCTACATGACGGACATCGACGGCCACGTCCTGACCTTGCGCGCTCGCGTCGAGAACATCGCCAACCGCAACTACTGGTCGTCGGTGGGCGGATACCCCGGCAACGGCTACCTGGTCCTGGGCGGCCCGCGCACGTTCCTGCTGTCGGCCAGCATGGATTTCTGATCGCGTCCGGCTGATAAGCGGCATGACGAAAAACCCCGGCCTGGCGCCGGGGTTTTTGCTGGGAACGACCCGGTCCTACCAGAACCATCCCCCCCTGGTCAGGTCGGCCTCGCAGCTCTTGTATTGCGACGTGAACTTGTCCGCGCGGGCCTGCACTTTCTGCGATACCGTCTTCAGCCATGCCTTGCGGTCGAAGCTACGGTTGCGGTAGCCGGTCCAACCTTCGTGGTAGTTCAGGTACTGGCCGTAGGCGTCCCACTTGGACACGCCATTGATGCGCTGCGACTTGCTCATGTACCAGCCCATGAAATCCAGCGCGTCCGCGAAGTCGTCGCGGCTTGCACCCCAGCCACCGGCGTCGTTCTTATAGTCGGCCCAGGTCTCGTCCTTGGCCTGCGCATAGCCGTAGGCCGAACTGACGCGGCCCCACGGAATAATGCCCAGGAAGTAGTAGCGGGGCGGCACGGCGTCCTGCTTGAACGAGGACTCCTGGTACATCATGGCCATCGGCACCGGGACCGGGGCGCCCCATTTCTTCTGTACTTTCAGGGCGGCGTCGTGCCAGTCTGGTTTTTCACGGAAGATCGCGCAAATGTTCTCGGGGTTGGATGGTGGCGCCGTGGCGCAACCGGCAAGCGCCAGCAGTAGCAGGGGCGGCAGCAAAAGCCGGGTCATTGGCAGGCGTCCTCCAGAAAAGGGCACGGGCGGCAAGCCGCGCGGGTTAGGGGCGAAGTGTCACAAGGTAGCGCGATTGTATGAAAACGTATCGCCGAAAAAGTTCCGTCCCCGAAATTTATGAAAACGCGCGAGGCAGCCAAGCCGCCGAAACCCGCCGTCCCGCCCAAAGAAAACGGCCCCGGATCGCTCCGGGGCCGTCATGCAGGCAACAAGGCCTGGCTGGCGATTAAGGCTTAGACCTCGATCACGTCCGCCACGTCTTTGTAGTCGGCGATCTTGTCGAAGTTCAGGTACTGATAGATCTGGTCGCCGCTCTTGTTGATGACGCCCATATCGGTCATGTACTCGTCCTTGGTCGGAATCCGGCCCAGCTTCGAGCAGATGGCGGCCAGTTCGGCCGAACCCAGGTACACGTTCGTGTTCTTGCCCAGGCGGTTCGGGAAGTTGCGAGTGCTGGTCGACATCACGGTCGCGCCTTCGCGCACTTGTGCCTGGTTACCCATGCACAGCGAGCAGCCCGGCATTTCGGTGCGCGCGCCGGCCGTGCCGAAGACGCCGTAGTGGCCTTCTTCAGTCAGCTGCGTGGCGTCCATCTTGGTCGGCGGGGCCACCCACAGCTTGACCGGGATGTCGCGCTTGCCTTCCAGCAGCTTGGATGCCGCGCGGAAGTGGCCGATGTTGGTCATGCAGCTGCCGATGAACACTTCGTCGATCTTGGCGCCGGCGACTTCCGACAGCGTCTTGACGTCGTCCGGGTCGTTCGGGCAGGCCACGATGGGCTCGTGCACGTCGGCCAGGTCGATGTCGATGACGGCGGCGTATTCGGCGTCGGCGTCCGGAGCCAGCAACTGGGGATCAGCCAGCCAGGCTTCCATGGCCTTGATGCGGCGGCCCAGCGTGCGCTCGTCTTCGTAGCCGTTGGCGATCATCCACTTCAACATCACGATATTGCTGTTGATGTATTCGATGATCGGTTCCTTGTTCAGGTGCACCGAGCAACCAGCGGCCGAACGTTCAGCGGAAGCGTCCGACAGTTCGAAGGCTTGTTCGACCTTCAGGTCGGGCAGGCCTTCGATTTCGAGGATGCGGCCCGAGAAAATGTTCTTCTTGCCTTGCTTGGCAACCGTCAGCAAGCCTTGCTTGATGGCGTACAGCGGGATGGCGTTGACCAGGTCGCGCAGGGTGACGCCAGGCTGCAGCTTGCCCTTGAAACGGACCAGCACCGATTCCGGCATGTCCAGGGGCATCACGCCCGTGGCGGCGGCAAAGGCGACCAGGCCCGAACCGGCGGGGAACGAGATGCCGATGGGGAAGCGGGTGTGCGAGTCGCCGCCGGTGCCGACGGTGTCGGGCAACAGCATGCGGTTCAGCCACGAGTGGATCACGCCATCCCCCGGGCGCAGCGAGATGCCGCCGCGGGTGCTGATGAATTCCGGCAGCGTGTGGTGCGTCTTGACGTCCACGGGCTTGGGGTAGGCGGCGGTGTGGCAGAACGACTGCATCACCAGGTCGGCCGAGAAGCCCAGGCAAGCCAGGTCTTTCAGTTCATCGCGCGTCATCGGGCCGGTGGTGTCCTGGCTGCCGACCGAGGTCATCTTCGGTTCGCAGTAGGTGCCCGGGCGGATGCCCGTGCCTTCCGGCAGGCCGCAGGCGCGGCCGACCATCTTCTGGGCCAGCGTATAACCGCGGCCGGTATCGACCGGATTCTTGGGCAGGCGGAACAGCGTCGACGGCGCCAGGCCCAGCGCTTCACGCGCCTTGCTGGTCAGGCCACGGCCGATGATCAACGGAATGCGGCCACCGGCACGCACTTCGTCGAACAGCACGTCGGACTTCACTTCGAATTCGGCGATGACTTCGCCGTTCTTCAAAGCCTTGCCATCGTAGGGGCGCAGTTCGACCACGTCGCCCATTTCCATCTTCGACACGTCGAGTTCGATCGGCAGGGCGCCGGCGTCTTCCATCGTGTTGTAGAAAATCGGGGCGATCTTGTTGCCCAGGCAGACGCCGCCAAAGCGCTTGTTCGGCACAAACGGGATGTCTTCGCCCGTGAACCACAGCACCGAGTTGGTGGCCGACTTGCGCGACGAACCCGTACCGACCACGTCGCCCACGTAGGCGACCAGGTGGCCCTTTTCCTTCAGCGATTCAATGAACTTGACCGGGCCGCGCTTGCCGTCTTCTTCCGGTTCGAACGCGGCGCCGTCGCGCTTGTTCTTCAGCATCGCCAGGGCGTGCATCGGGATGTCGGGGCGGGTCGTGGCGTCGGGCGCCGGCGACAGGTCGTCGGTGTTGGTTTCGCCAGGCACCTTGAAGACGGTGATGGTCAGGCTTTCCGGCAGTTCCGGACGGCTGGTGAACCATTCGGCGTCGGCCCAGCTTTGCAGCACGGACTTGGCGTTGGCGTTGCCGCGGTCAGCCTTTTCCTTCACATCGTGGAAGGCGTCGAACATCAACAGGGTCTTTTTCAGCGCATCGGCGGCGATGGTGCCGATTTCCGCGTCATCCAGCAGATCGACCAGCGGGCCAATGTTGTAGCCGCCGAGCATCGTGCCCAGCAGTTGCGTCGCCTTGGCACGGCTGATCAGCGCACAAGCTTCCTTGCCCAGCGCCACGGCGGCCAGGTAGGACGCCTTGACCTTGGCGGCATCGTCCACGCCGGCCGGCACACGGAAGGTCAGCAGTTCGACCAGGTTCTGCTCCTCGCCAGCGGGCGGGTTCTTCAGCAGTTCGATCAGTTCAGCGGTTTGTTTAGCCGTAAGGGGCAGCGGGGGAATCCCCAGAGCCGCGCGTTCGGCAACGTGTTGGCGGTAGTTATCCAGCATGTGAGGCCTGCTCAAAGTCGGGTTGGAAGAAGGGTTGTTGACGGAATTGTAGAGGGAAGACGGGGAGGCAAGCAAATGTCTTATATCTTATATAAGACTTGGGTTGATAGCTGTTGCTTACGAGAGACGGCGGGCCGTGGCTCTGCGCGGGGCAGGCAAGCAAAAGGCGGCCTTGCGAGCCGCCTTTGCGCAGGGTGCGCCCCGAGGGCGGCGAGGTACCGGCCTAGCGCGCGGTGGCGTCGTAGACCAGGCCCACCCGGGCAAAATTGCCGCCATGTTGCTTGACCTGGACCTCGAACGGGACGCTTTCCCCCGGCTTCAACTTGGGCAGCCGCAGTTCCTTGAACGTAGCGCCGGACACCTGGTCCTGCGCGTCGTACAGGGTGATCCAGACGCGCACGCCGTCGACCTCCGCCTGGTCGTCATTGCGTACCCGGCCGTGGACGGTGACGTATTTGTAACGGTAGCGGTAGGTGAAATTGAGGGTGCCGGTGCCGACGTTGGCTTCGGTGTTCTCGACGGAGACAGCCAGCTTCGGTCGCGGGCCGGGCAGGGCGGCGCGCTTGGCGGGCAACCAGTCCGGCTTGATCTCGGTCACGCGTTCATAGCGGCCGCCGGGCAGCGCCACCGTCACCCGCTCCCCCGGATACAAGTGGGTCGGCAGCGGCCAGTCCTGGCGCAGGTCCACCGCACGCGACCCATCGAACACGGCGATCTTCACCCGTGGCGACAAGGCGACGTAACGGTCGCTGGTGTTGACGACTTCGGTATACAGGACAGGGCGCTCGATCTCGTCCATCAGCCGACGCGGCGCCGACAGGCTGAATGCCTTGGGGTCGAACAGGGCGAAATCCGGGTCCAGCAGCTCTTCGGTGGTCAAACGGACCTGGTCGATGACCCGGATATTGGCCGGGCTGACCCGGACGATGCGGCTGGCGGGCCCCACTTCTTTAGGCGGGGCTTCTTTGGCCGGGGGCGTGGCTTGCGGCGGCGCTTTCTGGGCGAACTTCTGCGCGGCCCAAGGGCCCAGCGCGGTGTGCTTGTACAGGACGAAACCGATCGCCGCCAGGATGATCAGCGCCAGCCCGGCCTTGGCTGGCCAGGAGAGGGGTTTGCCTTCGAGGCGGTCAGCTTTCACTTTGCACCATGTAATCGTAGGACGCGACGTTGCCGTCGCCGAGCATTTCGCAGCGCGCGTCGAACGACGTCAACGCGCCTGGCGCCAGCGGGCTGGCGGTGGCGTAACCGATGCCGGTGCCGATCATCGCGCCGTCGTCGCCGTACAGAATGACGGTGATCTGAGTGCTGTTGGCCTCCGTCGCGCCCTGGTTCTTCAGCAGGCCAACCAGCCGGTATGCTCCGTCGTTGCGCACCAACTGCACTTTGCTGGACACGACATCATTGGTCTTGCCGCGCGCGGGCGACGGCGTGGCGACCTCCAGCGCGTAGCGGCTGTAGGCCTTGTCCGGCACCGAGATCAGCACGGGGGCATATTCGCCGGGCTGCAAGGTGTGCGTCGACGGCGAGACCATCGACGACGACAGCGTCATTTCGCCCTGAAAGAACGTGGCGTTCACCCGGGGCGTGTCGATCTTCTTGCCGGTCTCGTTGCGCATCAGCATGACCAGTTGCTTGCGGCCGCGCACCTGCGTTTCGCGCACATCGGTCAGCTTGACCAATGAGGCGTCGATCGGCGGCTCCTGAACCAGGCGCGGCGGCGGCGAGGAACGGCCAGGACTCAATAGAGCGGCCACCAGGGGGATGGCGATCACTGCCGCCACCGCCAGCCCGATGGCCGCAAGGGCGTTGGGCTTGACCTGCGGTTGCTGAGGCGGTTGCATGCCTCGCAGGATCTTCTCCAGCCGCTGGGCGACATCGTCCTCTACCAGCGTCAAGGCGTGGCAGTGGTTGCATCGGTATTCGTTGGAGGCCAATTTGGTGAACTGAGCGCTGCCGCACGTGGAGCAGGTCAGGGTCACGGTATTGATCGTGGTCTGTTTGGGCGTCATTCAGGCAAGGGCTTACCGGCTAGGACTGACAGGGCGGCAAGGATAGCGGCTGTGCGCGGCAGGCAGGTTCGGGGACGCTTCCATTTGTGACAAGATATGTGGCCGCGCGGCCCGCGGCAGCGACGGGGAGGGCGGTATCCCGGTGATATCATCGCCGCCTTGGACAGCCCCCGCGCCGCGTACGCCCTGCGTGCCGCTGCCCCCGAAATCCGACGCATGAGCCTTACCCAACACCTACTTTTCCTGGCCTGCGTGGCGCTTGCCACGTATGCCCAGACCATGACCGGCTTTGCATTCGGACTGGTGCTGCTGGGTCTGTCCGGCGTGTTTCAGTTGGCGTCGGTGTCTGAAGTGGCGAACGTGGTCAGCGTGTTGTCGCTGGTGAACGCCGCCGTGACCCTGGCGCGGGCCAAGCCGCAAGTGAACTGGTCGCTGATGGGCCCGGCCATGATCGCCAGCCTGGTCGGCGTGGCCGTGGGCGTGGCCGTGCTGACCTGGATCAGCGGGTCGACGACCGTGTTTTTGCAATTGCTGTTGGGCGTCACGATCCTGGCTTGCGCGGTGTTGCTGGTGGCGCGCGCCAAGCCGCTGGAGCGGCTGTCGTCCAAGGCGTCTTTCGTGTTTTTCGGCGGGATATCGGGCGTGCTGGGCGGCTTGTTTTCAAGCGCGGGGCCGCCGATGGTCTATCACTTGTACCGCCAGCCTCTGCCGCTGGCATCCATCCGCAACAGCCTGCTGGTGCTGTTTTCGCTGAACGCCGTGGTGCGCCTGGGCCTGGTGACCGGGCAGGGGGCGTTCATGGCGTCATCGTTCTGGCTCAGCGTGCAGGCGTTTCCAGTCGTGATCGGCGTGACGTGGGTGGCGCGCCGCTATGGCACGGTGGGTTCGATGAACACCATCAAGCGCATGGTGTTCGTGCTGTTGCTGGCCGCTGGCTTGGGGCTGATCGTGCCGGCGGCGCGGATCCTGGCGGCGGGCTAGCCCGCGCCTGCCAGGTCCGTGGCCAAGGAGCTCAGGCGTGGCCGCCGCTGATGTAGCGTTCCAGTTCGTGGATGATGAACTTCTGTTCGCTCATGACGTCCTTGACCAGGTCGCCAATGGACAGCAGGCCAATCAGCTTTTCATTGTCGATGACCGGAAGATGGCGAAAGTGCCGTTCCGTCATCATGGCCATACAGTGTTCTCGCGTATCGCCAGGGCCCACGTAATAGACCGAGTCCGTCATGATGTCGCGCACCTTCGTGCTTCGCGACGAGCGATCCTGCAAGACCACCTTGCGGGCGTAGTCGCGCTCGGACAGCATGCCCAGCACGGTATCGCCCTGGACCACGACGACCGCGCCGATACTGCGTTCGGCCATGGTCTTGATGGCGTCGTACACCGATGAGTCCGGTGAAACCGTCACGACGGAGGGGTTCGGCTTTTCCCTGAGAATCTCAGCAACTGTCTTCACGATGTGCTCCCGAATCGCTGGCAAGGTTCAAACTTGGGCCGCGCCGCCACCCCAGCCCCGCAGGGCGCCAAGGCACGACCATGCTCCATCCTAAGCCTGCCGGCCACCTTGCCGCAAGCGCGGCACCGGATATTTGGCAGGCTTGTCGCGGAATGCCTGGCTGGCCATCTCGCGCAGGTTGCGCGCCGCGCTGCGTTCCGTGTCGGGATTCCACGCCAGCGAAATGCCGATGGAGGCATCGGCGGGAAAGTCGGCCAGCGATTTATAGACGACATTGGGCCCCGGATGGCGTCGGCTGCCGGCGGGCACCAGCGCCACGCCCAATCCGCTTTCAACCAGGCTGAGCAGCGTCTGCACCTGTACCGCTTCCTGAGTGATGCGGGGCGTGAATCCGCGCAATTGGCAAGCGTTGATGGCCGCCATGCGCAATCCGGCCGCCTCGGTGGCGGTGTACATGATGAATGCCTCGTCCGCCAGGTCGGTCAGCCGGATGCTGCCGCGCCGTGCCAGCCGGTGCCCCTTGGGCACGGCAAGCGCGAAGTTCTCGGTGGTCAGCGGGGCCAGGCGCACGTTCGACCCCATGGCCACCGGCACGCGCACGATGCCGACCTCCAGCGTGTCTTCCGCCAGATCCTGCATGATGCGGATCGACGTTGCTTCGCGCAGCACGACGGTCACGCCGGGATAGCGCTGTCGGAACAAGGGCAGGATGCGCGGCAGGATGCCGTGCGTGGCCGACCCGACGAAACCGATGCGCACGGTGCCGCCTTCGCCCGCCGCGCCGGCGCGCGCGGCCAGCTTGAACTGCTCGGCATGGAACAGCGCGCGGCGCGCTTCGTCCAGGGCGGCCAAGCCGGCTTCGGTCAGTTGCACGCCCTGGCGTCCGCGCACGAACAGTGGCACGCCGACCATGTCTTCAAGCTTGCGGATCGAGACCGATAGCGGAGGCTGCGACATATGCAGCTTTTCCGCCGCGCGGTGGAAGTTCAGCGTCTCGGCAAGGACCAGGAACTGCTGTAGATGGCGGAAATCCATGAGGGCGGCCCGGGGTGTTGGTTGCCCTGGATGATACGGCGCGCGTATCGGCGGCGGCATCCGTGCTATCCCTTCGGTATCAGCGCGTCATGCCGCCCCGCACAACGCCGTGCGCAGATAGGTCAGCGCGTCTGCGCCACTGCCCAGCGCGTGGGCGCCGATGCGCTCGTGCCAATGCGATTCCGATCCGCCCGCCAGCCGCCACTCGCGCAGGCGCCGGGTGTACAACTGCAAATCGTATTCCGCGGTGATGCCGATGGCGCCATGCACTGCGTGCGCGATATCCGCGACCATCGGCGCGGCCTGGCTGGCGCGCGCCTTGCCCATGGCGGCCAGCATCGCTTGCGGCAATCCGCCATGGCCCTGGAACGCCAGCTGCGCCGCCATGCGCGCGGCCCAGACCTGCTCGGCCATCACACTGATCTGTTGCTGCACGGCCTGGAAGCGGCCGATGGGTTTGCCGAACTGTGCGCGCGTGTTGGCGTAATCCAGCGTCAGCGTCAGGACCCGCTCCATGGCGCCAGCCATGAGACCGGCATAGGCGGTGGCCGCAAGCTCGTCCAGCGGGCTGCCGTTGCCCAGGCATTGCGCGTCCGCCAACGCCCACCACGCATCGCCGTCCAGGCTGCCATGCACGCCGTTCGGCTGCGCGTGGCCGGCGGATGTTGCCAACAGCCAGACCTGCCCGTTGATCTGCGCCAGGATGTGGTCGGCGGCGCGGATCCAGGGAACGCTGGCGCCCGTCACCCGCTTGCCCTGGATCGCGAGGCCGTGCGGGGCGAGGGCGATCGAACCCGCTGGCCGGGGCCGTCCCAGACGGGCAAGCCAGGCGCGGGCCAACATGGTGTGGGCGATCGGATACGGGCAAAGATGACGGCCGGCCGCCAGCACCACCGGCAATGCCTCGGGAAGGTCCAGCCCGGCACCGCCCAGCGTTTCAGGCACCAGCGCGTCGGCGAAGCCGGCGTCTTCGCAGGCCTGCCAGGCCGGGGCGGCCGGCTGGCCTTGCTCGATGCCACGCATCACCGCGGGCGTGCAGGTTTGCGCGAACAGGCGTTCGGCGGCGTCGCCAAGCAGAGAGTCCATGGGGGTCGTCCTTATCGAAGTCCAAGGCCGCGGGCGATGATGCCGCGCAAGATCTCGCGCGTGCCGCCGCGCAAGGAAAACGTGGGGCTTACCTGTTCCAGATATGCCAGCGTGCGCAACAGCGGCAACGGCGGTGGCACGTCGGGACGGCGGCCCAGCGCATCGCCGACCAGGCGGGGAATGAGTTGTTCCAGTTCCGTGCCCAGGTCTTTGACCAGCGCGGCCTCCGTCGCCGGGCTGGCGCCGGCCGCCAGTTTGCCCGCCACCGCCAGCGACATGGCGCGCAGCACCGCCATCTGCGACAGGATGCTGCCCAGCGTGGCGCGACTGCTGGCGTCGTCGGACAGCGTGCGGCAATGCGTCAGCCAGCACTCCAGGAGCGCAATGCTGGAATAAAGGCGCTCGGGGCCGCTGCGTTCGAACGCCAGTTCGGCATTCACTTGGGCCCAGCCTGCGCCCGCTTCGCCGATCAGCGCATCGGCCGGCAGCTCGACGTTGTCGAAGAAAACTTCCGAGAAATGGGCATCGCCCGCCAGGTCTTCGATGGGGCGGATGGATACGCCCGGCAGCGACAGGTCCACGATCAGCTGGGACAATCCCTGGTGGCGGTCATCGGCCGTGCCGGACGTGCGCACCAGCGCGATCATGTAGTGCGAGCGGTGCGCATTGGTGGTCCAGATCTTGCTGCCGTTCAAACGCCAGCCGCCACCCGACGGTTCAGCGCGGCTGCGGATGCTGGCCAGGTCGGAGCCGGATCCCGGCTCGCTCATGCCGATGCAGAAGAATGCCTCGGCGCGGCAGATTCGGGGCAGGTAGAACGCCTGCTGAGCCGCCGTGCCGTACTTGTGGATCAACGGTGCGCTCTGGCGGTCGGCGATCCAGTGCGCCGACACCGGCGCGCCCGCGCCCAGCAGTTCTTCCGACAGCACGAAGCGTGCGAAGTGGCCGCGCGCCGCACCGCCGACCTCGCGCGGCAGGGTCAGGCCCAGCCAGCCTCGTTCGGCCAACTGGCGGCTGAACCCCGCGTCGAAACCCATCCATGAGCGCGCGCGTTCGTCGGGTTCCAGCCCGTCCAGCGTATCGGCCAGGAAGGCGCGCACCTCGGCGCGCAAGGCCTCATCCTCGGGCGGGATGGCGGTAAGTTCCAGCGTATCAATCATGGGCGCTCCGAAGCGAACGGGCGCCCCGCAGCGGGGCGTCCACGGCCACTATCAGGCCGCGCGCTGACAGCCGTCCAATATTATTTATTTGATATTTGATACGAATCTCATATCGGCAGCCGGCCGCCGACTGATACGAGGTTGGTATCGCTTGCTCAAAAACTAATATTAGACGTCACCTGTCCGTATGCCTACGCTGTTTGCTGCGCCGTGCCGCGTCCAACGCGCCCGGCGACGACAACAACAGGAGACAAGCAATGAACAAGCTGATGCGCCTATTGGCGCTGGCGGGCGCTGCATGGCTGGCGCTGCCCGCGGCATCCGCCCAGGCCGCTTACCCCGACAAGCCCATCCGGTTGATTGTGTCGTTTCCTCCGGGCAGCGGCACGGACAGCAATGCACGCTATGTCGCAAAGAAAATGGAAGAAAAGCTTGGCGTGGCCGTGACGGTGGAAAACCGGCCGGGCGGCAACAGTTTCATCGCGGCGCAGGCCGTCGCCGTGGCCCCACCCGACGGCTACACACTGTTGCTGGCCAGCAATTCGCCCGTGGCGACCAATGCGGCGATGTTCAAACACTTGCCCTATGACCCGGTCAATGACTTCGCGCCCGTGGCGCGCCTGGGTTACGGCGCAATGGCGCTGGTGGTCAAGGCCGATGCGCCCTACAAGACGGTGGCGGATCTGGTGAACGCGGCGCGCCAGCGGCCGGGAGAACTGAATTTCGGCAGCGGCAGCGCGTCCTATCAAATCGCCACCGAATTGTTTCTGGCCATGGGCGGCATCAAGGCCAACCACGTGCCGTATCGCGGCGCGGCCCCCGCGTTGACGGATCTTGCGGGCGGGCAGGTGGATTTCGTGTTCGCCGATTATGGCGCCGTCATCCCCTTCGTGCAGAGCGGCCGCATGCGTCTGCTGGCGGTTACGGGGGATACGCGGCTAAAGAGCGCACCTGATACGCCGACGTTGCAGGAATCGGGATTTCCAGGCTATTACATGGTGAACTGGACCGCGGCGTTCGCGCCGGCCCGCACGCCGGCCGCCGTCATCGATAAGCTGGCTGGCGTGCTGCTGGACATATACCGCACGGCGGACGCCGCCGAGTTCCTGGCGCGCACGAACTGGGAAGTGTTTCCCGTCGGGCCGAAGGAACTTGGTGTGTTCCAGCGCGACGAAATCCGCAAATGGGACGAGGCCGCCCAGCGTGCCGGCATCCCGAAACAATAACGCGCAAACCAGGAGAAAGACATGACGGAACTCGTGCATTACGAGCAGAGCCCGGAGGGCATCGTGACGCTGACGCTGGACGATCCGGCCACGCGCAACGCGTTGACGGGCAGCGGCATCGTGGATCAGTTGCTGGCCGCGTTCGCGCGGATCGAACGGGATCCGGCGGTGCGCGTGCTGATCCTGACGGCGGCGGGCAATGTGTTTTCGTCGGGCGGCAACATCAACGACATGCAGCGGCAGATTGGCCCCGAGGTCGGCAGCGCCGCCTTGCGCCAGGAATACCGCCACGGCATCCAGCGCCTGCCGTTGGCCCTGCATGCGCTGGAAGTGCCTACGATCGCCGCCGTCAACGGCCCCGCCGTCGGCGCGGGCTGCGACCTGGCCTGCATGTGTGATGTGCGCATCGCCGCGGAAGGGGCGACCTTCGCGGAAAGTTTCGTCAAACTGGGGATCGTTCCCGGGGATGGCGGCGCGTGGTTCCTGCCACGGCTGATCGGGTCGGCGCGGGCGGCCGAGATGTCGTTCACCGGCGACGCCATCGATGCGGGGACCGCGCGCGAATGGGGGCTTGTGTCGCGCGTCGTGCCGGCCGTCGAGTTGCTGTCCGCGGCGCGGGCGCTGGCCGCGCGCATGGCGGCGAATTCGCCCGACGCCGTGCGGCTGACCAAGCGCCTGCTGCGCGAAAGCCAGCATGCGCGGCTGGATACCTTGCTGGAGCTGTCGGCGGCGTATCAGGCGCTGGCGCACAAGACGCCGGCGCATGCCGAGGCGGTGGATGCCTTCATCGCGCAGCGGGCCGCGCGCAAGCCCCGCGCCTGACGCCCGGGACGTTCCGGGGCCGGCGGGCCGGCGGTATGATGGAACGCATTACAAGGAGGAAACACCATGAATGAAGTCATCGTCGCTTCGGCCGTCCGCACCGCCATCGGCGACTTCGGGGGCGCGCTGAAAGACGTGCCGCCGTGCGACCTGGGCGCCACCGTCATCCGCGCCGCGCTGGAGCGCGCCGGCGTCAAGGGCGACGAGGTCGGCCATGTCGCGGTCGGCCACGTCATCAATACCGAACCGCGCGACATGTACCTGTCGCGCGTGGCCGCCATGAACGCCGGCATCGCCAAGGAAACGCCCGCCTTCAACGTCAACCGCCTGTGCGGTTCCGGCCTGCAGGCCATCGTGTCGGCGGCGCAGACCATCTTGCTGGGCGACGCCGAGATCGCCATCGGTGCAGGCGCCGAAAGCATGAGCCGCGCACCCTACATCGTGCCGTCGCAGCGCTGGGGCGCCCGCATGGGCGACAGCGTCATGCTGGACATGATGACCGGCGCATTGTCGGATCCGTTCGGCCGCATGCACATGGGCGTCACGGCCGAGAACGTGGCCGCCAAATTTGGCATCAGCCGCCAGGACCAAGACGCGCTGGCCGCCGAATCGCATCGCCGCGCGGCAGCCGCCATCGACGCCGGGTATTTCCGCGACCAGATCGTGCCGGTGGTGCAGAAGACGCGCAAGGGCGAAGTCGTGTTCGACACCGACGAGCACGTGCGCCGCGATGTCTCCGCCGCCACCATGGCCACGCTCAAGCCGGTTTTCCAGAAAGAGAACGGCACCGTCACGGCGGGCAATGCCTCGGGCCTGAACGACGGCGCGGGCGCCGTGGTGCTGATGAACGCCTCGGTGGCCGCCAAGCGCGGCATCAAGCCCTTGGCCCGTCTGGTGGCTTACGCCCATGCGGGTGTCGATCCCGACATCATGGGGATCGGCCCGGTGCCGGCCACGCAGGCGGCGCTCAAGCGCGCCGGCCTGACCGTGGACCAGTTGGACGTCATTGAAGCCAACGAAGCCTTCGCCGCGCAGGCTTGCGCCGTGTCGCGCGAACTGAAGCTGGACCCGGCCAAGGTCAACCCGAACGGCAGCGGCATCGGCCTGGGGCACCCCATCGGCGCCACCGGCGCGATCATCACCGTCAAGGCGCTGCATGAACTGCAGCGCGTGGGCGGCCGCTATGCGCTGGTGACGATGTGCATTGGCGGGGGCCAAGGCATCGCCGCCATTTTCGAGCGCGTTTAACGCGGTTTGCAAGTTGGGTCCGGGCCGCTTTGCCCGGACCGCGTTCCGTCGTCAGCGGCGGAACGTGCCGCCGGAGGCGTGGCCCAGGTAGTCCTGGGCCCACGCCAGGCATTCGGCGCGCAGCAGCGCGCCCATCTGCACGCGGCGGGGGCCATCCAGCCGGCTGCTGATCGCCCCGAAGCTGAACGCCACCCAGGTCAGTTCCGACACTGGAAACGCCACCCCCACGCCAGACACGCCCGGTGTGATCGTGTCCACGATCTCGGAATATCCGGCTGCGCGCGTCTGCTTCACGGCCTTCATCAGGGCGCCGCTGGTGACGCCGATCTGCGCGTAGCTGGCCGCGTGGCGGGCGTATAGCGCTGCAATGTCCTCGTCCGGCAGGCTGGCCATCAGCGCCAACCCGCCCGCGCCAACCCCCAGCAGCCGGCGTTCGCCCTGGTCGATGGTGAACACCTTCACGGGGAACGACCCGGCTTCCCGCAACAGGCACAGGGCGTAGTCGCCCTGGCGGATCACCAGGAAAACGGTGTCGCCGGACAGGCGCGCGAGCTTCTGCGCGAACGGCCGCAACGCGTCCAGCAAGGGCGTGCGGCGCAGGGCGGCAAACCCCAGCTGCATGGAGTCCACGCCAAGGCGGTAGCGCCGGTTGCCGTGGTCGCGTTCGGCGAACTGTTCCTCTAGCAGGCAACTCAGCAGGCGGTGCGCGGTGGAGCGTTCCAGCCCGGTGGCGTTCATCACGCCCTGCAGGTCGATGCCGTCTTCCTGGTGCTGCGCCAGCACACGCAGCAAGCCCAAGGCGCGGCGCATGCTTTGGGTGCCCCCTGTGGCGGTTGGTTTGTTCATATTGTGGGAAATGTTTATTGAATATTTTGTATTCTAGGATTCTCGGTGCGTTAATTCAATCCAGTCGATCCGCGCCGGTGTCGAGCGTGGACATAGCAAAGACGAGGAGACTATGGAATACGCCACCCTGGCCGTCGAACGGCTTGACTCGATATGCCGCATCAGCCTGGCGCGCGAATCCGCGCGCAATGCGCAAAGCCAACAGATGCTGGACGAACTGGACGACGCCCTGACGCGCGCCGAGCAAGACGATTCCGTGCGAGTGGTCGTGCTGGCCGGTCGCGGCGCGCATTTCTCGGCCGGGCACGACTTGAAAGAAGCGCAGGCCAAGCGCGCCGACTTCACGGTGGAAGAGCGCTGGGACTACGAGTCGCGCCGCTACTACGGCTATTGCCTGCGCATCTGGGACTTTCCGAAGCCGACCGTCGCGCAAGTGCAAGGCGCCTGCGTCGCCGGCGGATTCATGATCGCCAACATGTGCGATCTGGTGGTGTGTGCCGACACGGCGTATTTTTCGGATCCGGTGGGCCACACCCTGGCGGCCGCCGCGACCGAGGTGCTGATCCACCCGTGGGTGATGGGCCTGCGCAAAGCCAAGGAAATGCTCTACACCGGCGAAAAGGTCGACGCAGCGGAAGCGCTACGCATCGGCATGGTCAACCGCGTCGTGCCCGAGGCCGAACTGGATGAGGCGACGCTGGCGCTGGCGCGGCGGATCGCCCAGGCGCCGCCGTTCGGCCTGCGCTTGATCAAACGGTCGCTGAACCGCACCGCGGATGCCCAGGGGTTCCGCACGGCGTTGTCGGCGCACTTCGATACGCATCAGCTATCGCATCTGAGCGAAGAATTTCAGGCGGTGCGCGAGCGTGGGCTGGCCCAGGCCATCCAGCGCAACAAGAAGGGCGAAACGGCATGAGGACGGCCCTGGATTGCCTGCTGAACCCCCGGTCCATCGCCATGATCGGCGCCAGCACGAACGCCGGGCGCATTGGTGGCATGCCGTTGGAACTCTTGACCCGCTTTGGCTACGCCGGCGGCATCTACCCCGTGAACCCGAAGTACCAGGAAGTGTTCGGCAGACGCTGCTGGCCCGATATCGAGGCGGTGCCCGAACCGGTGGATCTGGCGGTGCTGGCGATCGCCGCCGCCGAGGTTACGGCCATGCTGCGCCGCTGCCACGCCCGGGGCGTGCGCGCCGCCATTGTGTACGCCGCCGGGTTTGCCGAGGCAGGTGCCGATGGCGCGCGCCTGCAGGATGAGCTGGAAGCGTTCGTGGCCGAAAGCGGCATGGCCGTGGCGGGCCCGAATTGCATGGGCTTCGCCAACCTGAACACGCAGGCGCATACCGCGTTCGCCTCGGTCTTCAAGACCGCGCCGGCGCAAACCGGGCCGGGCGTCGTCAGCCTGCTGACGCAAAGCGGCAACGTCTGCGCGGCCGTGTACGCCATCGCGCGCAGGCTGGACCTGCCTTTTTCGCACTTCATCAACACCGGCAATGAAGCATGCCTGGATTTTTCACAATATCTGGAATATCTGGCCGCCGATCCGCAGACGGAAATCGTCCTGGGCTATATCGAGCAACTGCGCGACGGCGGCCGTTTCGCGCGCGCCTGCCGCGAGCTTGAGCGCCAGGGCAAGCTGCTGATCGCGCTGAAGGCAGGCAGCACGGACAAGGGCGCGCAAGCCGTGCGGTCGCACACGTCCGCGTTGGCCGGCGATCGGCGCGTGTACGCCGCCGCCTTCCGGCAGTTGAACGTCATCGAGGCCACGGACTTCGCGCAGATGGCGCATCTGGCCAGCCTGGCGACGCTGCGCCACCGCAGCGCGGGCAAGCGGGTGGCCGTGTTGACGATGTCGGGCGCGCTGGGCGCGATCCTGGCCGACAAGTTCATCGGCGCGGGCCTGGACCTGCCCGATCTGCCCGATTCCTTGCAAGCCGTGTTGCGCGGCGGCATTCCCGATTACGGCATGGTCGGCAATCCCGTGGACGTGACCGGCAATGTGGTCAACGATCCCGACTTCGTGCGCACGGTGCTCCAGGCGCTGGCGACGACCGACGCGATCGACGCGGTGGTGGTCTACGCCCCGGGCTACATGCTGGACCGCATGGCGGATGCGCTGGCCGAGGCTTCGCGCCAGCATCCGCGCCTGTTCGTCGCGATCGATACCGGCCTGGCGCAAAGCAGGGCAGCGTTACGCGACGCCGAGGTGGCCGTATTTGAAGACCTGGGCCAGGCCGTTTCCGCCCTGGCGCCGTATTTGCTGTGGTGCGACGCGCGTGCCGCCAGGCGCATTGCGCCGATGCCGCGCCTGGATGCGACGCCCGTGCCGGCGCTGCCCTGCAACGAAGTCGACGCGCGTGCCTACCTGGCGGCCTTCGGACTGCCGCAGGCGCGGGCGCATGCCGCGCGCGACGCCGCCGAGGCGATGGCCGATGCGCGCGCGGCGGGGTACCCCGTGGCGCTGAAGATCCTTAGCGCCAACATCGCGCACAAGACGGAAGCCGGCGGCGTGGTGTTGGGGCTGGCCGACGACGCGGCGGTGCAGGCCGCCTGCGGCCAGGTGATCCAGGCCGCCAGGCAAGCGCAACCCGATGCGCGCATCGACGGCGTGATGGTGCAGAAGATGGAGCGCGGGGTGGCCGAAATCATCGTGGGTGCGACGCGCGATCCGGTATTCGGCCCTGTCCTGACGGTGGGCCTGGGCGGCGTGCTGACCGAGCTCTACCAGGACACCAGCCATCGCCTGCTGCCCGTCGACGAAGACATCGCCTTGCAGATGTTGCGGGAGATTAAGGCGTTTCCGCTTCTGGACGGCTACCGCGGCAAGCCTCGCGCAGATCTGGCGGCGGCGTGCCGCAGCATCGTGGCCGTTGGCAACGCCTTGCTTGCGGCGCCCGCGGACGTGGCGGAAATTGAAGTCAATCCATTGCTGATCAAAGAGGCAGGACAAGGCGTCGCGGTATTGGACGCGTTGATCCTGCCCGCAACCCCGTAGCGTGCACCCGCAATCACGCGACCGCGCGCCGCGTATCCCCAGGAGGAGACAAGCATGATGAAGAGACTATTGGCCGGCGTTGCGCTGGCCTGCATCGGCGTCGCGAACCCGGCGCTTGCCCAGGATGCGTTTCCCAGCCGGCCCGTGCGTATCGTGGTGCCGTTTTCGCCCGGCGGCGCGGCGGACATCATGAGCCGGCTGCTGGCCGAGCGTCTGACCGCGAAGCTGGGACAGCCCGTGATCGTCGAGAACAAGCCCGGCGGCGGGACGATGATTGCGTCGGACTACGTGTCGCGCGCGGAACCGGACGGCTACACCCTGCTGATGGCGGCGTCCTCGCTGGGCATCGCGCCAAGCATCTACGCCAAGGTCAACTACGACCCCATCAAGGACTTCGCGCCGGTCAGCCAGGTGGCGTCTGTCGTGCATGTGCTGGAGGTGCATCCGTCGATCCCCGCCAAGAACGTGGGTGAACTGATCGCCTATCTGAAAGCCAATCCGGGCAAGGTCAGCTACGGGTCGGTCGGCACCGGCAGTTCAACGCACCTGGAAGCCGAACTCTTCAACAGCATGGCGGGTGTGCAGATGGCGCACATCCCGTACAAGGGCAGCGCACCCGCGCTGAACGACCTGGTGGCCGGCCGCATCCAGGTGATGTTCGACGCGTGGGCCTCGTCGGGGCCCTTCGTCAAGGATGGCAAGTTGCGCGCGCTGGCCGTGACCACGACGCGTCCGTCGGCGTCCGTGCCGGACCTGCCGACGGTGGCGGCGTCTGGCTTGCCGGGCTATTCGGCGATGCCGTGGCTGGGACTGGTGGCGCCGGCGCGCACGCCGCAGCCGGTGATCGACAAGCTCTACCAGAACCTCGCGCAGATTCTCCAGCAACCCGATGTGAAGGCGCAGTTCGTGGGGCTGGGGTTGGACATCATCGGCAGTGATCCCAAGACGTTCTCGGCGTTCATCCGGCAAGACGTGACCACCTGGGCCAAGGTGGCGCGCGATTCCAACATTCGCCTGGAGTAGTACGCATGAGCCGATGGGAGAACGCGGCGCAGGATGACGCCGCCTTTCGCCAGCAACTGCGGGAGTGGCTGGCCTCGGCCTACGCTGGCTTCGTCCGGCAGTGGCCGGGCGGGGCCGCCCCGCGCGATCTGGATTTCAGGCGCGCCTGGGAAGACACCCTGTGTGCGAATGGATGGTCTGGCCTGGGCTGGCCCGAAGCATATGGCGGGAAAAACCTGCCGTTGTCGCGGCAGGCCGTGTTCCACGAAGAGCACGCCCGCTGCGGCGCGCCGCTGGGCGTGAACCTGATCGGCCACGGCATTCTGGCGCCGACGTTGCTGCACTTCGGCACCGAGGCGCAGAAACGCCGATTTCTGCCTGGCATCCTGGCCAACCGCGAGGTTTGGTGCCAGGGCTATTCGGAACCGGGCGCGGGCTCCGACCTGGCGTCGGTGCGCACGCGCGCCGAACCCGCGGCAGGCGGCTATCGGCTGAACGGCCACAAGATCTGGACGTCGTTCGCCGACCGGGCGCAGTGGTGCTTCGTACTGGCGCGCACCGATTCGCAGGCGCCCAAGCACCGCGGCCTGAGCTTTTTGCTGGTGGACATGGGCAGCCCTGGCGTGCGGGTCGAGCCCATCCGGCAGATCACGGGCGAAGCGGAATTCTGCGAGGTGTTCTTCGAAGACGTCTTCGTGCCGCAGGACCTGCTGCTGGGCGAGCCGAACCAAGGCTGGAAAGTGGCGATGGCCGCGGCCAGTTTCGAACGCGGCACCTACTTCATCCCGCGCCTGGTGCGTTTTGCGCAGGAACTTGACGTGGTGCGCCACCTGGCGCTGCGCCCCGACGCATACGGGCACGTGCCGGCCTCATCGGCCGCCGTGCGGCATAAATGGGCGCGGTTGGCGGCCGACAGTCATGTGCTGGCGCTGAAGTCGCAGCGCGCACTGGCCGGCGCCATGCGGGGCGACCCGCCCGGCCCCGAAGGATCATCCACCAAGATTCACTGGAGCGAAGCGCACCAGCGCCTGCTTGAACTGTCGATGCAATTGCTGGGTGAAACGGCTTGCCTGCCCGAAGGCGCTGACGCGCAAGCAGCGGCGCTCACGCATGCCTATCTGTGGTCGCGCGCGGAAACCATCCTGGCCGGCACGTCCGAGATTCAGCGCAACATCATCGCCGAACAGATGCTGAGCCTGCCCAGGGGCTGACGCCCGATGGCCCGGCCGACCGCATCGTTGCCTCTTCATTGATTTCGATCCCTATGACTCTGCCTTTGACCGAAGACCAGCGCATGCTGCAAGACGCGGCCCAGCGCTTCCTGGCTGAACGCCATCCTTCTTCAGCGGCGCGCGGCGCGGCCTTGCGGCCGCCCGGCGCCCGGCTGGCGCTGTGGGGCGAGATCGCCGAGCAGGGCTGGCCGGCACTGCTGGCACCTGCCGCAGCCGGCGGCTTGGGGTTGGGCCTGCGCGAGGCCTGGATCGTGGCCGAAGCGGCGGGGCGGCACCTGTTGAGCCTGCCGCTGACGGCCAACATGGTCGTGCTGCCTACCTTGTGCGAGGCAGGCATCGACGGGGTGGCCGCGCAATGGGCGCGGACAATGATGGACGGCGGCGCCTATTTCGCCGACGCCGCCGTGCGCCCGGACGGCTCGGCCTTTTTCGAAGGTGCGGGCGAGGGCGTGCCGGCGCTAGGCCTGCGCCATCTCGGCCCGAGGACGTTGCGGCTCGAACGGTATGCGCCGGTACCGGGTGCGGCAGGCCTGGACCCGACGATGCCGGTGGCGCAGGCGACGCGGCCCGAATTGCTGGACGGTATCGATCTGCCCGTCGAGGCTGGCACGTGGCGTCGGCTGCGGACCCGGCTGTGCCTGCTGCGTTCCGCCGAACTGCTCGGTGCCGCGTCCGCAGCGTTGGACATGGCGGCCGCCTATGCGCGCGAACGGCGCCAATTCGACCGTGCCATCGGCGCCAATCAGGCGATCAAGCATCGTCTGGCCGACGACTGGATGGCGCTGGACGACGCGCGCCTTGCCGGCATGGCGGCGGCGTCGGCGCTCGATGCCGGCGCTGCTTCGGCGGACCGCGACAGTCTTTACGTGCCCTTGCTGGCGGTGGAAGGCGGGCGCCGCGCCGCCCAGAACGCCATCCAGGTGCACGGCGCGATGGGCGTAACCTGGGAGTGCGACGCCCACCTGTACCTGAAACGCGTGCTGCGCCTGTCGGCCAGCCTGCATGCGGAGGCCTCCTGCTCGGAATTGCTGGAGCGCATCTGGGAAGGCGGCGACGGCGGCGGAGTCGTCCGCCCTACAATGCCGCCATGAATAAATCGAACTTTCCCTCTGAACTGGACCAACCCACGCTGTCCGAAGTGGATGGCGTCCGCTATCTGCACTTCAACACCGAATGGGTCCAGGGCGCCATGCGCATCAAGAACCCGTCGGAACTGGTGCTGGAATACACCGGCCAGATGATGGCGTGGCTGCTGTTCCTGGAGCCGCCCAAGGAAGAGGCCATCGGCATGCTCGGCCTGGGCGCGGGATCGCTCGTGCGGTTTTGCGTGAAGCACACGCGCAGCCCCTTGCTGGCGGTGGAATGGAACCCCCGGGTGACGGCGGCTTGCCATATGTTCTTCCGCTTGCCGGGAGAAAACCGGCTGCGGGTCGAGCACGCCGATGCGGGCGCCTGGGTGGCTGACCCGTTGAATGCCGGGCGCTGCCCGGTACTGATGGTGGACCTGTACGACGCCGCGGCCGAAGGGCCGGTGCGCGACAGCGTGAAGTTCTACCGCGATTGCCGGCGGGTGCTGGGCGACGTGGGCGTGCTGGCGGTGAACCTGTTCGGCCGCCACGACAGTTTCGGCAAGAACATCGACAACCTGTCCAAAGCGTTCGACGACCGCGTGGTGCTGCTGCCTGAAGTCGACGCCGGCAACCAGATCGTGCTGGCGTTTTCAGGGCCGAGCCTGGCGATCACGCCGGCCGAGCTGCTGGAGCGGGCCGAGGTGGTGGAATCCCGGTACGGACTGCCGGCGCGTCGTTGGGCCCGCGCGCTGACCCGCCATGCCGTCGACGGCGTGCTGCATTTTTAAAGCGTAGGGCGGCCAGTCGGCCGTGCTGACCCTCCGGGACGCCCGGGGGGCGTCTATCGGGGTGTCCATCGGGGGCGTCCATCGGGGGCCGGACCCCCGCCTTCCTATTAGGGTAGTCACGGGGCGGGAAGGGGGTTTACCTTTTCCCCGGCCGGGATCTATCATGGGCTTATTCATAATTATGAATTACGGTGTAGTCCAAACCGCCTCCCCATGAGCCAACCCATCGTCCGTCAAGCCCTGTACCTGGAAGTCGCGGATCGGCTGCGCGCCATGATCCACGCGCGCGCGCTGACTAACGGCGAATGGATCGACGAGCTGCGGCTGGCGGGCGAGCTGGGCATTTCCCGCACACCGCTGCGCGAAGCCTTGAAGGTGCTGGCCACCGAAGGGCTGGTGCGGCTGGAGCCGCGGCGCGGATGCTTCGTCAACGAACTGTCCACGCAAGACCTCGAAGACATCTTCCCGTTGATGGCCATGCTGGAAGGGCGCTGCGCCTTCGAGGCCGCGCGCAAGGCCACTGACGCCGAACTGGCCGCGCTTGAGCCGCTGCACGCCGAACTGGCGGGCCATGCCAAAGCCCGCCGCATCGACGCCTACTACCAAACCAATTACCTGATCCACGAGGCCGTGCAGGCCCTGTCCGGCAATCAGTGGCTGAACGACATGGTGGGCAACCTGCGCAAGGTGCTGAGCCTGTCGCGGCATCGCAGCCTGGCGCGGCCGGGGCGTATTGAACAATCCTGCGCCGAACACCTGGCCATCTTCGCCGCGCTCAAGGCGCATGACAGCGAGGCCGCGCAGGCGCTGGCGCACACCCATTTGATGCGGCAGCTGGAAGCGCTGCGCGCATTAGCCCATGAAGACGCCGCCGATCCGGCGTTATCCGATCCCATCGTCATCCAGGAGCCCGCCCATGTCCGTACCCGCCAATCTCGCGCCCGCGCGGGGCGCACGCACGCCTGAGCCCGAGGCCGAAGCGATCGACGCTGCGTCGGCCGCCGAAGGAGCCAGCCTGATCACGCGGTTGGGCCGCTTGTGGGAGCGCGGGCGTCTGCCCAGCGAATCCGAAGTGCGGCGCCTGTTCGAAGCACGGTTGACCGATGTCGCCGCGAACAAGCTGGCGCGCCGCTGGTGCGAACAATACAGCGCCGCCGACGGCAAGGACCGCCGATTGATGCTGGCCGCGTTGGCGCAAGTCCGCGCCACGTACGCGGGCGACGGCGGCGAGGGCGCGCGCTTGTTCAAGCGCTTCAACGCCCAGGCGCAGGGCCTGCGTTTTCTGGTGGAATTGCGCGCCGATATGCTGCGCTGGCGCAAACAGGTCGCGGGTATCCAAAGCCTGGACAAAGAGCTGGAAGGCCTGCTGTCGGCCTGGTTCGACGTGGGGTTGCTGGAACTGCGCCCGCTGACCTGGGATTCGCCGGCGTCGTTGCTGGAAAAGCTCATCCTGTACGAAGCCGTGCATGAAATCACGTCCTGGGACGATCTGCGCCGCCGTGTATCCCCCGACCGCCGCTGCTACGCTTACTTCCATCCGCAGATGCCGGGCGTGCCGCTGATCTTCGTGGAAGTGGCCTTTGCCAGCCAGATGGCCGACAACGTGCAGGTGCTGCTGGACAGCACGCTGCCGCCCCAAGACCTGGACAAGGCCCGTTGGGCGATCTTCTATTCCATTTCCAATACGCAACCCGGCCTGAAAGGCATCAGCTTCGGCAATTTCCTGCTTAAGCGCGTGGTCGAGCAATTGCTGGACGAACTGCCCAAGCTGAAGTCCTTTGCCACCCTGTCGCCCATCCCCGGGTTTTCGGATTGGCTGGGCAAGCTGGACGCCGAAGCCGTCGAAGGCATCGTGCGCGAAGACAAGGCGCGCGCCAAGGAGCGCAAGCGCGAGGGCGTGCCGGACGGACAGCGCTGGGTGTCGCGCCTGGCCAAAGCCGCCCAGGGCCGCGCGCCCGACGTGGTCAAGCGCGCGGGTTTTCGCCTGGCCGCCTGCTATCTGCAGTCCATGAAGAACAACTTGCCGCTGGATGCGGTAGCCCGCTTCCACCTGGGCAACGGCGCGCGCATCGAACGCCTGAACTGGGCGGCGGACACCTCGCCCAAGGGGCTCAAGCAGTCGTGCGCCATGATGGTCAATTACCTGTATGACCTGGAC
>Ga0307412_10000381_pt1 | contig 27707 bp, 21 predicted proteins | sample DK1Cmetagenome_3_FD_203823 | JGI IMG/M metagenome (GOLD analysis project Ga0307412, IMG submission 203823) | Maize rhizosphere microbial communities from greenhouse at UC Davis, California, United States - DK15-C-1 | ecosystem: Host-associated > Plants > Roots > Rhizosphere > Soil | place: USA...
ACGTAAGTCCCATGTTTGGTTTGGTGCTATCGGCTCGGCTGCGGATCAACTCAGCTGCCGTATGACCATGAATAGCGTAATGCAGCTTGTTCTGTACTTTGGCGAAGAAGGCCTTGGTGGTAGGCGCGTCTTTGTTGTAGTCCATGCTGGTGGCATAGATGTCGGTGATCTTCTGATAGAAGCGCCTTTCACTAAGACGGATTTCGCGGATTTCCGCGAGTAACCGCTCAAAGTAATCTTCGCCCAAGAAGCTCCCGTTTTCCATTCGCTGGCGATCCAGCACATATCCCTTGATAGCGAATTCGCGAAGAACGCGGGTTGCCCATTGGCGGAATTGGGTGGCACGGACGGAATTGACTCGATAGCCAGTGGAGATGATGGCGTCGAGGTTGTAGAAGTCCACGGTTCGGGAGACTTTACGCGAGCCCTCCTGCTGAACAATCCGGAATTTCCGGATAGTTGTCTCGGCGGTCAACTCATTGCAGGCGAAGATATTCTTTAAATGTTCGCTCACCGTACGAACATCGACTCCGAAGAGCTCGGCCATCAATTTCTGCGACAGCCAAATGGTCTCATCCTCGTAGCGAGCTTCAATGCTCTGGTCGCCCGCCTTCCCAGTGAAGATCAGGAACTCTGCGGTGCTATTGCGGATCAGCGTGCTTTTGTTGCCACTCATGATGTGCGTCTCGCCTTGACTGGCTTACTGCCGATATGCGGCAGGATATCGTTTTCGTCGCCCGACCGTGCGCCCATTAACTCAGTTAGCACCTTGCGAACTCGAACTTCCCAAGCTCACTTCCCGATACAGAACGAACCGAATATCGCCCCAAGCAGATCGTCGGATGAATACGTCCCCGTGATCTCACCGAGCGCCTGCTGCGCATGACGCAATTCTTCAGCAGCGAGTTCGCCGGCATGGCTGTCGTGCAAGGCGATAGCCGTACGATCCAGATACTCGCGCACCGATTCGAGCGCCACGACGTGACGACGCCGCGCGCTGAAAGCGCCTTCACCGGCCCCGGCGGTCGCCAGGTCCCGCAACATCGCGCGTAGCCGATCCAAGCCTTCGCCCGTGCGTGCGGAGAGCCAGAGGGTTTCGTGCCCGTCACGCTGTTCGCGATGGGCCACCGATTCCGACAGATCGATCTTGTTGATGATGACGACGCGGGTGGCGTGGCCTGGCGTGCCCTCGAAGAAGGCGAGGTCCTCGTTCGCATGCTCATCGTCAGTGACGAGTAGCGCGACATCGCAGCTTTCGAGTTGCGCGCGCGCGCGACGGATGCCTTCGCGTTCGACGATATCGTCGGACTCGCGAAGACCCGCTGTATCCGCAAGCTCGAAGGTGGCGCCGTCGATGCTGACCGACTCGCGCAGCACGTCGCGGGTCGTACCGGGAATATCGGTGACGATGGCGCGCTCCTGACCCGCGAGCGCATTCAACAGACTCGACTTGCCCGCGTTCGGGCGTCCCACGATGGCCACCACGATGCCGTCGTTGAGGCGCACACCACGGCGGGTTTCGACCAACAGGGTATCGAGGTTCACGCGCAACGCGGCAAGGTTCCGTCCGATCACCGGATCGGCGAGGAAATCGATTTCCTCTTCGGGAAAATCGATGGCCGCCTCGATATGCACGCGTAGCGCGATCAACTCGCCGAGCAGTTCGTCCACGCGCGCGGAAAACACGCCTTCCATCGAGCGCAACGCGGCGCGCGCGCCTGCTTCGGACGTAGCGGCGACGACGTCGGCCACCGCTTCCGCCTGGGCGAGATCGAGCTTGCCGTTGAGGAAGGCGCGTTCGGTGAATTCGCCCGGCCGGGCGAGGCGGGCACCGAGCGAGATCGTCCGGCGAAGCAAGGCGTCGAGGAGCACCGTGCTGCCGTGCCCTTGCAGTTCGAGCACGTGTTCGCCGGTGTACGACGCGGGACCAGGAAAATAAAGCAGGATGCCGCGATCGATCAGTTCACCGTCGCCATCGCGAAACGCAGCGAAGTGCGCATGACGCGGTACCGGTTCGCGTCCCAGCATGGCGCGGGCGATCGCCGGCGCATGGGGACCCGAAACACGAACCGCGCCGACACCGGCCGCGCCGGCACCCGTGGCGATGGCTGCGATGGTGTCTTCACCGTGGTTCATGGCTTACCTGTCGATAGCGAAGCGGCGCGTCTTTCGACGCGCCGCCCGGTGATCACGCCGTCTTGGCCTTGATATCGGCCCTGTCGACGCTCCGGTTGATCCACCACTGCTGGAGCAGGCTGGTGGCGCCGTTCACGGTCCAGTAGAGCACGAGGCCCGACGGGAAGAAGGCGAAGAAGACGCCGAAGATCAACGGCATCACCTTCATCATCTTGGCCTGGGTCGGGTCCATGCCCGCGGTCGGCATCATGCGCTGGGTGAGCAGCGTGACCAGGAAATAGAGCACCGGCAGCACGTAGAACGGATCGGGCGCCGAGAGGTCGTGGATCCAACCGAAGAACGGCGCATGACGCAGTTCGATGGATTCGGACAACACGCGGAGCAGGCCGATGAAGATCGGGAAGGTGATCAGGATGGGCAGGCAGCCCGCCATCGGGTTGACCTTCTCCTTCTTGTACAGCTCCATCATGGCCTGCTGCATCTTCATGCGATCGTCGCCGTAACGCTCCTTGAGCGCGGCGACGCGAGGCTGCAGCTTGCGCATGCGCGCGCCCGAACGGAACTGCGCATCGGTGAGCTTGTAGAGCGCCGCCTTGATCAGCAGCACGAGCAGGATGATCGCCACGCCCCAGTTACCGCTGATCGCGTGCAGCTGCGACAGCAGCCAGTGCAGCGGCTGGGCGATGATCGTCAGCCAGCCATAATTGGCGGTCAGTTCCAGGCCCGGGGCGATGACATCGAGCGTGCCTTGCAGCTTTGGACCGATGTACAAGCGCGCCACGCTGTCGACTGCCTGGCCCGGCGCCACCTGGAGGGTGGGGCCGAACGCACGCACGAGATAACGCGGCGTGGCCGAGTTGGGATCGACGATGGTGCTGCTGTAGTTCACCGACTGGTCGGCCGGCGGGATCCAGGCGACGAAGAAGTAATGCTGCTGCATGCTGATCCAGCCGCCGGTGATCTGGCGGTTGATCGGCTTCTTAGTGAAGTCGAGGAAGGGCAGCGATTCGAACTTGTTTTCGGGGCTGTACCATGCGGCGCCGAAGAAGCTGTGCTGGGCCGGATCGGTATACGCCTTGAACCAGTTCACCTTCTCGGCGGGAACACGCTGCAGCTGGTGATAGGCATTGCCCGTCCATGCCGTGCTCGTTCCGTTCTCCACGCGCTGGTCGAGATCGACCACGTAGTCGGTGCGTTTCAGGCTATAGCGCTTGACCACCTTGAGACCCGACGGATCGGTCCAGGTGAGGTCGATACTCACCGACTTTTCGCCATCGGCCAACGCGGCCTGGGTCTTCTCCGCATGGAACAACGCGCGATGGTCGGGCGCGGGGCCCGTGTTGCTGACCAAGCCATCCTGGGCGGCGAACAAGTGCGCGGCCTCGTCGTCGAGCAGGCGTGCCGGCGGCGGGCTGGGATTCTTCTTGGTGACCGGCTCGTTCGGATAGGCCAGCAGTTCCGAACGGACGATGCTGCCGCCACGGGTGTCGATGGTCAGGCGGAGCACGTCGTTCGACAAGGTGACCAGCTCGGCCTTGCCTTCCTCGGCAGGGGCGGTGGTGTCACCCGGCACCTTGGCCGGCGCGGCGGCACCGGGAATGCTGCTGTCGGTGTTCGGCTTGCCGGCATCGGTCTGGGCCGCCGGCGTCGGAGCGGCGGGTTGGGGACCGTAGTCCTTCTCCCATTCCGTCCACAGCAGGTACGCCACGAACATGAGCGCGAAGAAGAGGAGCGTGCGCGTTTGATTCATTGCAGGGCCAGATCCGAATGGCGCCACGGCCGGATGGCCGGGAAAGGCGGGGAGGACGGGAAGGTCAACGCGCGATTGTGCCGTCGGCACCCTCGCGCTTCAACGGCCGGATACGGCGGAACAGGGCGTCGAGCTCGGCCAGCAGCACGGCGCCGGTCTCGTTGACCGCGCTGTCGCGGGCCATGACCAGGATATCGACGGGTGGCAGGGCGGGGCGTGCGTGGCGAAATGCCTCACGTGCCAGGCGCTTGATCCGGTTGCGGTCGACGGCGCGCTTGGAACAGCGCTTGGATATGGCCAGGCCGAGCCGGGCGGTGTCGAGCTCGTTGTTTCCGAAGCGCAAAAGAAAACAGCGGCCGCCGAGGCGACCGCTGACTGTTCGCAACGCTGCGAAGTCGGCGGCGCGGCGAAGCCGCGCATCGCGCGGCAAGGCTGCGGCACGCACGACAGGCGAGCCGCTTACGGGATCAGGCGCTTGCGACCCTTCGCGCGGCGCGCGTTGAGGATCTTGCGGCCGTCGGCCGTGGCCATACGAGCGCGGAAGCCGTGGGTGCGGGCGCGCTTGAGCTTGCTGGGCTGGAAAGTACGCTTCATGGCGCTTACATCCGGGTGAAGATTGAATATGGCCGGAAAGTATGGCCGAGATTCGCGAGGACTGTCAACCGTTTGGGCACGGCGCCAAGGTGAAGACCACGGCGCCGCGGACTCCGGCGAGGGGCCGGACGCTGGTAGACTTCGTCGTCCACCCCGCGCGCATGCGCCCCTTCTGTGGCAAGAATACCCGATGAGTGATCTCTGGAGACGCTGTCTCGAGCGTCTTGAAGGCGAATTGAGCGCCGAGGATGTCCATACCTGGCTGATGCCCCTGCAGCCGCGGGAGGATCCGACCGGCCTGTTCCTGTACGCGCCCAATCCCTATTCGCTGGATACGGTGCGCGAGCAATACCTGGTGAAAATCCAGTCGATCGTTGAACACCTGACGGGCCGCGCCCTGCCCGTGCGCCTGGAAGTCGGCTCGTCCGGCGGCCGCCCTGCGCCCCTGCGCCCGGCTTCGGCCACGCATGTTTCCACGCCCGCGTCGCCACGCGCGCAGGAAGCGGCGCCGGAGCCGCCACACGTGCACAACCTCGATCCGCACTACACGTTCGAGACCTTCGTCGAAGGTAAATCGAACCAGTTGGGCAAGGCCGCGGCGATGCAGGTGGCGATGAACCCGGGCCGCGCCTACAACCCGCTGCTGCTGTATGGCGGCACCGGCCTCGGCAAGACGCATCTCATGCATGCCGCCGGCAATCTGCTGATGCAGAACAACCCGGGGGCCAAGGTGCTGTACCTGCGCTCGGAGCAATTCGTCAGCGGCATGGTGAAGGCGCTGCAACAGAAGAACATGGACGACTTCAAGCGCCGCTTCCGCTCGGTGGACGCGCTGCTGATCGACGACATCCAGTTCTTCGCCGGCAAGGACACCACGCAGGAAGAGTTCTTCCATACCTTCAACGCGTTGTTCGAGGCGAAGCAGCAGATCATCCTGACCTGCGACCGTTATCCGAAGGAACTCGACAAGCTGGAGCCACGGTTGAAGTCGCGCCTTGGCTGGGGCCTGTCGGTGGCGATCGAGCCGCCGGATTTCGAGACGCGCGCGGCCATCCTGCTCTCCAAGGCGTCGGACAAGGGCATGGAAGTATCCGAGGACGTGGCGATGCTGCTCGCCCGGCGCATCCGTTCCAACGTGCGCGACCTCGAGGGCGCGCTCAATACGCTCGCCGCCCGCGCCAACTTCTATCGCAAGCCGATCACCACCGACTTCGCCGAGGAAACCCTGCGCGACCTGCTCAACACGCACGCGCAGGCGGTCACCGTGCCGAATATCCAGAAGACGGTGGCGGACTACTACCAGGTACGCCTCTCGGACCTGCTCTCCAAACGGCGTGTGCGCTCCCTGGCGCGTCCTCGGCAGGTAGCCATGGCCCTGTCCAAGGAATTGACCGAGCACAGCCTGCCGGAGATCGGGGAAGCCTTTGGCGGCCGCGACCACACGACGGTGCTGCATGCCTGCCGCACGATCCGCGGTTTCTGCGAGAAAGACGTGCGCATGCGCCAGGATTGGGAGCAGCTCATCCGTATATTGACGGGCTGAGAACCTGTGGATAATAGGTGGATGGATGGAGGACGGTTCCGAGGCCTGAAGTTATCCACAAGGCACCCACATGAAACCGCGTGTCAGGGCCAGTCGATATTTCTGAACAAGTCTTTGAATAGTAATAATTTTTTAGACTTTTCAAGATATCCACCGGCCCTACAACTACCACTAATAAAATCTTAAAAACTTAAAAGCAGGAGTAGGGGACGCATGCAATTCAGCATCCAGAGGGAAGTACTGCTCAAACCCCTGCAGCAGGTGGTAGGCGTGGTGGAACGCCGCCAGACGCTGCCCGTGCTGGCCAACCTTCTGGTGCGCGCCTCCGGTAGCGAGGTGTCCTTCACGGGCACCGACCTCGAAGTGGAGATGATCGCCACCACCGCCGCCGACGGTGTGCAAGAAGGCGAGATCACGATCCCGGCGCGAAAGCTGTTCGACATCGTTCGTGCGTTGCCCGACGGCGCGAAGATCGACATCAAGTTGAACGGCGAGCGGATCGCGCTCAACGCTGGCCGCAGCCGCTTCACCCTGGCTACCTTGCCCTCGAGCGAATTTCCGACCATCGATGAAATCGAACTGGTCGAACGGGTCACGTTGCCGGAAGAAGTGCTACGCGACCTGATGGATCGCACCGCATTCGCCATGGCGAACCAGGACGTGCGTTATTACTTGAACGGCATGTTGCTGGATCTGCAGGAACACACGCTGCGTTGCGTGGCCACCGATGGCCACCGCCTGGCGCTGAAGGAAACCAAGCTTGAAAGCTCGGTTTCCGCCCGCCGTCAGATCATCATCCCGCGCAAGGGTGTCAACGAACTCATCGGTCTTTTCGAGGCCGGCGAGGGTTCGGTCGAACTCGAGTTCGGTCGGAACCACCTGCGTGTACGCCGCGGCGGAGTCGTTTTCACCTCGAAGCTGATCGACGGCCGCTTCCCCGACTACGAGGCGGTGATTCCGCTGGGTGCCGACAAGACGGCGACGATCGAGCGAGATGTACTGCGCAGCGCATTGCAGCGTGCGGCGATTCTGTCGAACGAGAAGTACCGCGGCGTGAAGCTCGAACTCACCCCTGGTCGTATCAAGATCGTGGCGCACAATCCCGAGCAGGAAGAAGCCCAGGAAGAAGTCGAAGCGGAGACCGTCGTCGATGATCTCGCCGTCGGCTTCAACGTGGGTTACCTGCTGGACGCACTCGGGGCGCTGCGAGGCGACAAGGTTCGCATCAACCTGCGAGACGCCCAGTCGAGTTGCCTCCTGCAGGAAGAGGGCAACGAAGAAGCTCGCCATGTGGTGATGCCGCTTCGCCTCTGACGGGCAGGCACGTTAAAGTTCGGCCCACGACGCCGGGGATGTCTTGGACACCCCGGCGTCGTTCGTTTTGGACGGGGAAAGGCTGGGAATGAAGTTCGAGTCGCTGCGGATAGCCGGATTGCGTTGCCTGGAATCGGTGTCGTTGACCCCGGCACCAGGCATCAACGTGTTCGTGGGCCCGAACGGCGCCGGTAAAACCAGCGTGCTGGAGGCCGCCTACCTGCTGTCGCATGGCCGCTCGTTTCGCGCCGGCTCCCGTGATGTCCTGTTGAAGCGAGGTTCCAACACGCTTTCCGTCTTTGCCGAGGTGCGGTCCGAAGACGGCCGGACGCGCCGGCTCGGCCTGGGGCGTGAAAGTGGGCGCTGGCAGGCCCGTGTCGACGGGGATTCCGCCGCATCGCTTGGCGCGCTGGTTCAGGAGTGCGCGGTGGTGTGCTTCGAGCCCGGCTCGCACGATCTGATCGCTGGCGCCTCGGATGAGCGCCGCCGCTTCCTGGACTGGGGCTTGTTCCACGTGGAACATGCTTTCGTGAATCAGTGGCGCCGGTATCAACGGGCGCTGAAACAAAGGAATGCGCTGCTTCGGGCCGGCGGTCCGCTGGACGGGGGACTCCTGGAGCCATGGGAAGCGGAGTTGGCCGCTGCGGGGGAGGGCATGACGGCCTTCCGCCGGGGTTACCTGGACCGGCTGATCCCTCACATCCGGGCATTCACCTCGAATGTACTCCCCGAACTCGGGGACTTCTCCATCCGCTATCGGCCCGGTTGGGACGAAGCGGCCGACCTGGCCGCCACCCTGGCCGAGCGGCGGACGCGCGATCTGGCCCGCGGCCACACGACCGTCGGACCGCATCGCGCGGACTTCTCCATCGCATTCGAACATGCCCCGCTGCGGGAACATCTTTCCCGCGGGCAGGAAAAACTGTGTGCCCTGGCTTGCCTGCTCGGGCAGGCCTCCCTTCACGCTGAAATCCGCGGAGAATGGCCTGTCGTCTGCCTCGACGACCTTGCATCCGAGCTCGATCGTACCCATCAAGAGTGGGTTGTCGCGCAGCTTCTAGGCCGCGATGCACAGGTCTTTATCACGGGTACCGAGATCCCGTCCGCCCTTGCCGATCAATCCGTCACGATGTTCCACGTGGAACAGGGTGCCGTCACGGCTTTGCTATAATCGACCGACTGTCCCGAAGCTTTTCCGCGCCGCGTCGGGACCGCACTCTGGCGCCATCACCAGGCATCGCATGAACGAACCTCTCGATCCGACGAATTCGAACGCCTATGACTCCGGCAGCATCAAGGTCCTGAAGGGCCTGGACGCTGTCCGCAAGCGTCCAGGCATGTACATCGGCGACACCGACGACGGTACGGGTCTGCACCATATGGTGTTCGAAGTCGTCGATAACGCCATCGACGAAGCCCTTGCCGGCTACTGCGACTACGTCACCGTCACCATCCACCAGGATGGCTCGGTCAGCGTGGCGGATAACGGCCGCGGCATCCCGGTCGATACCCACCCGGAAGAGGGGAGGTCGACCGCCGAAGTGGTCATGACCGTGCTCCACGCGGGTGGCAAGTTCGATGCGAACTCGTACAAGGTCTCCGGTGGTCTCCACGGCGTCGGTGTTTCGGTGGTCAATGCGCTTAGTTCCAGGCTCTGGCTGACCATCTGGCGCGAGGGCAAGGAACATCGCCAGGAGTACGCCCACGGTGAACCGGTCGCCCCGATCGCCGTGTTCGGCGACACGAGCCGTCGCGGCACCATGGTGCGCTTCCTGCCGAGCCCGGCCACGTTCACCAACAACATCGAATTCCATTACGACATCCTGGCGAAGCGCCTGCGTGAGCTGGCGTTCCTCAACTCGGGCGTCACGATCGAACTGGTCGACGAGCGTAACGAGCGCAAGGACATCTTCGCGTACGAAGGCGGCATCAAGTCCTTCGTGCAGCACCTGGCGCAGCTGAAGACCGCGCTGCACCCGACCGTCATCAGCTTCAGCTCGCAGATCGACGGCATCACCGTCGAACTGGCGATGCAGTGGACGGACGCGTACCAGGAAACGATGTTCTGCTTCACCAACAACATCCCGCAGCGCGACGGAGGCACCCATCTCACGGGCTTCCGCGCCGCGCTGACGCGCACCCTGCAGAACTACATCGAGAAGGAAGGCCTCGCGAAGAACGCCAAGGTCGGCCTGTCTGGCGACGACATGCGCGAAGGCATGATCGCCGTCCTTTCGGTGAAGGTGCCGGACCCGAAGTTCTCGTCGCAAACCAAGGACAAGCTGGTTTCCAGCGAGGTGAAGACGGCGGTAGAGCAGGTCATCAACGAGAAACTCGCCGAGTTCCTGCTCGAGCATCCGGCCGAAAGCCGCAACATCGCTTCCAAGGCGGTGGATGCCGCGCGTGCGCGGGAAGCGGCCCGCAAGGCCCGCGAGATGACCCGTCGCAAGGGCGCGCTCGACATCGCGGGCCTGCCGGGCAAGCTCGCCGATTGCCAGGAGAAGGACCCGGCGCTGTCCGAACTGTTCCTGGTCGAGGGTGACTCCGCCGGCGGCTCGGCCAAGCAAGGCCGTAATCGTCGTACGCAGGCCGTGCTGCCGTTGAAGGGCAAGATCCTCAACGTGGAGAAGGCCCGCTTCGACAAGATGATCTCGTCCGCCGAAGTCGGCACCTTGATCACCGCGCTGGGCACAGGCATCGGCAAGGACGAATACAACCCGGACAAGCTGCGCTACCACCGCATCATCATCATGACCGACGCGGACGTGGACGGCTCGCACATCCGCACGCTGCTGCTCACCTTCTTCTACCGCCAGATGCCCGAATTGATCGAGCGCGGGCACGTCTACATCGGCCTGCCGCCGCTGTACAAGGTGAAGCAGGGCAAGCAGGAGATGTACATCAAGGACGACACCGTGCTCAACGAGTACCTGATCGCCAGCGCCGTGGACAATGCATCGCTGACGCCGGAAGAGGGTGCTCCCGGCATCGATGGCGTGACCCTCGAAAAACTGTTGCGCGACTACCAGGCTTCGCTCGACCAGATCGCGCGCCTCAGCCACCGCTTCGATACCGTGACCCTCACGGCGATGATCGAGCATGTGCCCATGAACGAGGGGCTGTGGTCCGACCCGGCGAGCATGCAGGCATGGCTCGACGGTATCGCCCAGCGGCTCAGTGCCAGCGGCCTGGGCAAGCCGACGTATGCCTTGCGCTTCCGTCCGGCCCTGAACGAGCAGCAAGGTGCGGCGATTGAGGTCGAGCGCATGCAGCATGGCCTCAGCCATACGTGGATCATGCCGCAGAGCTTCTTCGGCGGTACCGAGTTCCGCGCGATCCAGTCCATCTCGCAGCAGCTGGCCGAACTGGGCCTGCAGCCCGGGGCGGTGGTGCGTCGTGGCAATGCCTCGCGTGGCGTGCTCAGCTTCGCCGAGGTGCGCAACTGGCTACTCGACGAAGCCAAGAAAGGCCGCACCATCCAGCGCTTCAAGGGCCTGGGTGAAATGAATCCGGAGCAGCTATGGGAAACCACGGTGAATCCGGAGACGCGCCGCATGCTCCAGGTGGGCATCGAGGATGCCGTCGCGGCCGACCAGATGTTCTCCATGCTGATGGGCGAAGCGGTGGAACCCCGCCGTGATTTCATCGAGGCGAACGCGCTCAAGGTCGCCAACCTGGACATCTAAGGACGCTCTACCACGCCAGTGGAAGGGACAGGAACGCCCGGTCGGCAGCGACCGGGCGTTTTTTTGTGCTCCGTCACATTTCCGCGTAACGGGGATGAAAATGCCGTTTTCAAGGCAACCTTTTACCTATAAATCTGTAAGTCCCAACATTCTTCTAACAAGTGATTGTTTTATTTGGAATTTTTTCTTGCACTGCGACTTGTTCTTAGGAATCGAATCGGGTTAACCTCTGTAGTCCCCCGGAGCACGTCACTGTGCGACGACTCCTTCAACAGAGGTCAGTCAATGAAACAGGGTTCCTTCATCAAGATGGCGCTCGCTACCGCGATCGCACTTTCCCTTGTCAGTGGCGCCGCGGTTGCTCGCGATACCGCTCCCAAGGAAAAGAAAGAAGCGCTGTATCCGAATGCCACCCGCACGGAGCCCAAGCTCGACCTCAAGAGCGAGAAAGACCAGAAGGCCATCAACGAGGGCCTGGATGCCGCCAACAATGGCGAGAAGGACAAGGCGCTGCAGATCCTGCAGCCGCTGGCCGACGGTTCGGGCACGAGCAGCAAGTACGCACAGGCGCTCGCGCTGCAGGGCATCGCCAATCTCAAGTACAACGACGGTGACGTGAAGGGCGCGATCACCACCCTGAAGCAGGCGCTCGATATCGGCGTCATGCCGAACGACACCTACTTCCAGCTCAAGTACATGTACGTGCAGTTCCTCGTCGCCGACGAGCAGTACGCGCCCGCACTGCAGGCACTGCAGGAATGGCGCACCGAAGGCAAGAAGGAAACCGCCGACTCGTACGGCCTCGAGGGCAACATCGACTACCGCCTCGAGAAGTACCCGGAAGCGATCGCCGCGATCACCAAGGCCAAGTCCATGCCGGATGCCAAGCCGCAGGGTTCGTGGGACCAGATCCTCGCCGCCAGCTATGCCGAGACCGGCCAGGGTGACAAGGCCGCCGACCTCGCCGCCGCCGAACTGGCGAAGAACCCGAACGACCCCACCGCGCTGAACAATGCCGCCTCGGCCTTGATCCAGGCGCAGAAGTACCCGGAAGCGATCTCGCTGATGGAGAAGGGTCGTGCCGCGGGTGCGTTCAAGGACGAGAAGCAGTACGTGAACCTCGCCAAGGTCTACCTGATCGACGGCCAGGACCACACCGACCGCCAGGAAGCCAATGCCGCGAAGGCTGGCCAGGTGCTCGAGGACGGTCTCGCCAAGGGCGTCGTGAAGCCCAGCGCCGAGGTCTACAAGCTCCAGGGCGACGCAGCGATCACCGGCGGCAACATGAAGGCTGCGCTGGCCGCCTATCAGAAGGCCGCGCCGCTGGCGAAGGATGGCGAGGTGACGTTGAGCGTCGCGCGCCTCCAGCTACAGGAAAACAAGTACGGCGAGGCCAAGAAGGCCGCGACGGACGCCATCAGCAAGGGTGTGCAACATAAGGGTCAAGCCTACATGGTGCTCGCGGAAGCCGAGCGTGGTCTGAAGAACAAGCCGGGTGCCATCGCCGCCATGAAACAGGCAGCGCAGGACCCGGAAACGTCTGCCAAGGCCAACGCCTGGTTGAAAACCGCAGGTACCGGCAAGTAAGTGCTTGTAAAGGCCCAGAAGGGGGGCTTGTGAACAGCCGTAAATCCTCCCTTCAGGTGTCTATACAAACACCATATGCTGGTGTAACTTGCATATCTTTCCGCTTGCAGAAACCTGCGTTTTCGGCAATGTCAACACGCCGAGCGCCGGAAGAGCAGTGCGGGCTCACTTCCGCTTGATTAGCTCTTGATAGTGACTGATGGCCTCAAGTAACGAATCAACCGGCCAAGCGCCGTTCAGTTGGGGGCGCACAAGTGCGTTGGCAGTAGCCATTGCACTGCACTCGTTTGCCTTCCTGCTGCTGGTCGCGCCGATGGCGCCGCCGAAGTCGCAGGAAAAGCAGAAAGAGAAGGTGGTACAGGTCGATTTCATCGAACCGCCGCCGCCGCCCCCGCCTCCTCCGCCGCCGCCGCCGGAACCCCCTAAGCAGCCGCCCCCGAAAATCATCCAGCAGGTGAAGCCGCCGCCGACACCTCCGCCGCCGGCCCCACCGCCGCCGGCTGTCGAAGAGGCGAGCACGAATGCTGTTCCGGCACCGCCGCCGGCGCCTCCCGCGCCGCCAGCACCGCCGGCCGACATCGCACCTAGCGAGAATCTGTCGTACCGTCAGCGTAATCCGCCAAAGTATCCGCCGCAGGCGGTTCGTCAGCGGCATGAAGGTACGGTGGTACTACTGGTCCTCGTGGGTGTCGACGGTGCACCGAAAGACATCCAGATCGATCAGTCCAGCGGTTTCCGCGAACTGGACAAGGCAGCGCAGGATGCGGCAAGGAACTGGCGATTCAACCCGGGCAAGCGAGGCGGTCAGGCCGTCGAAGGCTATGCACGTGTCCCCGTTACGTTCAACCTAAACCAGCTGTAAGTTTTCCTCGACTTACTGCTCCGTTAATGTTTGATTTCCCCAAGGGTAGCGTTATGTTGCAAGACACCTCCGCTCAGCCTGCTAATCCAGGTCAAAACTCCAACGCCGACGCCCTCAAGCAGATGGGCTTCGACCACCTGATCCACAACTTCGATCCGCTCGGCTGGATCGTGTTCGTGGTGCTGGTCGTGATGTCCGTACTCTCGTGGTACTTCATCGTCGCCAACTTCATCCGTAACAGCATGGTGCGTGCACGCGCCGACAAGGTCATCCAGGGCTTCTGGAACACCTCGTCGACGCAGGAAGCCATTCGCATGCTCGAAGAGCAGCCGAAGGGCGAACCGTTCTCGAAGATCGCTCTCGATGCCGCTTCGGCCGTCGCTCACCACCAGGCTGCCGCCGGTGGCCGCCTCGCCGAGACGCTGTCGCGTTCGGAATTCATCGACCGCGCCCTGCGCCAGGCCGTGGCTCGCGAGAGCCTGCGTCTGGAAGGCGGCCTGACCCTGCTCGCCACGGTCGGTTCGTCGGCTCCGTTCATCGGTCTTCTCGGTACGGTGTGGGGTATCTACCACGCGCTGATCGGTATCGCCGCTTCGGGCTCCGCTTCCATGGACAAGGTCGCCGGCCCTGTCGGTGAGGCGCTGATCATGACCGCGTTCGGTCTGTTCACCGCTATCCCGGCCGTGCTCGCGTACAACTTCTTCATGCGCTCGAACCGCCTGACGTACGCCCAGTTCGACGAATTCGCGCATGACCTGCACGACTTCTTCGCCACCGGCGCCCGCGTCGAAGGCAATGCGCCGGTCGCACCTGCCAAGAAGTGAGGAACTGACCCATGGCTATGAGCAGCGGGGGCAACAGTGGCGGTCCGATGTCGGAAATCAACGTCACGCCGCTCGTCGACGTGATGCTGGTTCTGCTGATCATCTTCATGATCACGGCACCTCTGATGTCCCATAAGGTCCAGATCGATCTGCCGAAGGCTAATCCGAACGTTAAGGATGACACCCCGGTCGAACCGATGGATCTCGCGGTCAAGCCGGACGGTACGTACTTCCTCAATGACGGTGAAGTCAGCGAGGCTGAACTGAAGGCCCAGTTCGCGGTTGCGGCGGCGAAGTCGCCGCAGCCGGAACTCCAGATCCGTGCGGACCGCACCACCGAATACAAGGTGGTAAAGAAGATCCTTGGCGACGCCAAGGATGCCGGCATGGTCCACGTCGGCTTCATGTCGACTGGCAAGGAGTAACGAACCATGGCATTCAGCTCAGGCAACTCCGGTGGCCCGATGTCGGACATCAACGTCACGCCGCTCGTCGACGTGATGCTGGTGCTCCTGATCATCTTCATGATCACGGCTCCGATGCTGTCGCATAAGATCAAGATCGATCTGCCGCAGCCGAACCCGAACATCGTCAACCCAGAGAATCCGCCGGATCCCGTCCGGCTGCAGATTCGCCAGGATGGCTCGCTGTACTGGAACGACACACCGGTCGACGAACTGGGCCTCAAGGCTCAGATCGCGGTGATCGCCCAGCAGTCGAACCAGCCGGAACTGCAGATCGACGCGGATGACGCGGTCCAGTACGAGGTCGTGGCACGCGTGCTCTCCGACGCGAAGGGCCAGGGCCTGACCAAGATCGGTTTCGTCAACAACTGATCGCAACGGTCGTCCGGTAACACCGAAAACCCCGCCTCACGGCGGGGTTTTTTTTGGTTCTTCGCGCATTTCCGGGTTCGCATGCGCACATGCCACTGCCGGAACCGGGTGGGAGGCTGACACGTAACGGCTCTGCCCACCGGGGCTTGCCGGTTCATCGCTCCCGTGTCGGGTTTGCTTTCGGCTTCCGCCGTTGCGCTCAGGAAAGAATGTCGAGGTACGCGCGTACGGTGTTGGCCAAGCCCTGGTACAACGCTTCGCCGATCAACGCATGGCCGATCGATACCTCGGCGAGGCCAGGAATAGCGGACTTGAACGTACCCAGGTTCGCCTGGCTGAGATCGTGCCCCGCGTTTACCGCGAGCCCCGCCTGTTGCGCACGCGTCGCGGTATCCACGAACGATGCGAGCTCTGCCCGTGCATCGCCTTTCCCGAAAGCGGCTGCATAAGGACCGGTGTAGAGCTCGATGCGCTGGATGCCGATGGCCTTCGCCTGAGCGAAGCCCTCGCCTCCCGCGTCGACGAACACGCTGACCCGGCAACCGAGCTCGCGGAACGCGGCGACCACCGGCTTGAGCAGCTCGATGTCCTGGGTGAGATCGAAACCATGGTCGGAGGTGATCTGGCCGTCACTGTCGGGCACCAGGGTGACCTGGGTGGGCCTCACTTCGCGGGCGAGTTCGATCAGGCCGGGATATGCGCCACGCGGCCCGGCGAAGGGATTGCCTTCGATGTTGTACTCGACGCGGCCGCGGAGCAATCCGGCCAAGGTGCGTACATCGTCGGGCGTGACGTGGCGCATGTCGGGGCGCGGATGCACGGTGAGACCGCCGCAGCCCGCATCGATGCAGGTATTCGCGGCGGTGGCGATATCCGGTTCATCGCCACCGCGCGAGTTGCGCAGCACGGCGATCTTGTTGAGGTTGACGCTGAGTAGGGTCATCGACGGTCCATAAAAAAACGCACGCCGCCATTGCAACGTGCGTAATGACTGTCATCCCAGCATAACTCGCCACGTCCCTGTGGCGCACTCCACGGTCACACACACGTTGAATCAGACACGGCCCGCGGGGAAAAGGTTCAAAGCGGAAATGTGAAGACGCGGACGCGCCGTTCATGACCGCGCCAGGCAACGGCGGACACCAGGCCTTCGCCCAAGGTGAGTGGCTGAATGCGCCATCCTGATGCCGGTCCCACGTCGCCATCGAAGTAGGCTGGCGTGGCGACGCCGGCCGAAAAACTGAACGACACGCGATGCAGACCATAGGAAAGCCCGCCGCCGTGTGCTTTCAACACGGCTTCCTTGGCCGTCCACAGGGAGAGGAAGCCAGCCAGGCGGTCCACGTCGGGTAACGCTTCGAGCACGGCCGTCTCATCCGATGCAAAGAATCGCTTCGAAAGCTCGAGGGCGCGCGCCCGTGGACGGACGGTTTCGACGTCGACACCCACCTCGAAGCCCGCCGGCCCCCGCCCTACTGCCAGCACGGCGACATCGCCACTGTGCGACCAGTTGAAACCCAGGGTGTCGAACGGCGGCGGGAACCGGGGTTTTCCGTGTTCGCCGCGTTCGATGGGCGGCGAACCGGCGCCCGCATAGGCGGCGAGCAGGCTGGCGAACGCCATTTCGCCGGCGCCGCCGGACCAGTGGGTGCGCCAGATGTGGATTTCATCGTGACCCAGGGCCGGGACGGGAGGCGGGGCATCGCTCATTCGGTTGATCGTGCTTTGAATGGAACGGATCTGCAACACGCAGCCATCAGGCCCTAGAATGAGCCCGTGCCATACGGGGAGCGCCATTCGTGATCGCAGGCTGGCTTTTGCTGCTGGTGTCGCTGCTCTATGTGGGGCTTCTCTTCGCGATCGCCTATGTGGGAGATCGCCGCCCGCTGTATCCACGACAGCCGAAGCTGCGTCCCGTCGTCTACAGCCTGGCGTTGGCGGTGTACTGTTCGTCGTGGACGTTCTATGGCGCGGTCGGTACCGCCGCGCGTTCGGGCTTGTCCTACCTGCCGATCTACCTCGGGCCCCTGCTTCTCTTCGTCCTAGGTTTCGGCCTGCTCGAACGGCTGGTGCTCGTGGCTCGCGAGCGCAACATCACCTCGATCGCCGACTTCATCGCCGCACGTTTCGGTAAGTCGCACGGTCTCGCCGCGCTCGTCGCCATCATCGCCGTGGTCGCGATCATTCCGTACATCGCGCTGCAGTTCAAAGCCGTGGCGATGTCGTTCTCCGTGCTGGGTTCGGGCAGTACCGCATGGTGGTTCGGGGATACCGCGCTGTGGTGCGCCGCCCTTCTCGCCGTCTTCGCCATCCTGTTCGGTACCCGCAACATCGATGCCACGGAACATCACCACGGCATGATGCTGGCGGTGGCGGTGGAATCACTGGTGAAGCTGCTGGCCTTCGTCGCCATCGGCATCTACGCCTACCTGCATGGACCGGGCATCGTCGAAACCATGCGCGCGCCGATGCTCCAGGTGGAGAAAGGCAGCATGCCACCGGGCTTCGTCGCACAGACCCTGCTCGCCTTCTGCGCCATGTTCTGCCTGCCCCGGCAGTTCCAGATCGGTGTCGTCGAGTGTGAAGACCCGCGCGATCTGCGCCGTGCGCGCTGGTTCTTTCCGATCTACATGATCCTGATCTCGGTGGCCGTGCTGCCGATCGTTAGCGCCGGCCTCCACCTGCCGCAGGTGACACAGGGTCACGTGGACGCCTGGGTATTGAACCTGCCGATCGCACTCGGCGACAACGGCATGGCCCTGCTCGCGTTCGTCGGAGGATTCTCCGCCGCCACCGGCATGGTGATCGTCGCCGCGGTCGCGCTGGCGACCATGATCAGCAACGACCTGGTGATGCCGGCCTTGCTGCGCGTGAAACGCCTCGACCTCGAGCGGCGCGGCGACCTGTCGAACATCGTGTTGCTCGTTCGTCGTATCGCCATCGTGGCGCTCGCGGGCCTCGCATACATGTACTACCGCGTGATCGCGGATGCCGAGAATCTTGCCGCGACCGGCCTGCTGTCGTTCGCCGCCGTTGCACAGTTCGCACCCGCCATCGTGTCCGCGCTGTACTGGCGTGGCGCGAGCCGCGTCGGCGTATATGTCGGCTTGTTGGCCGGTTTCATCGTCTGGGCATACACCTTGCTGCTTCCCGCGATGACGCGTGCGGGATGGTTGCATCCTGCATGGATGGACGACGGTCCCTTCGGTATCGGCTGGCTGAAGCCGACCGAGCTGTTCCACCTGTCAGGATGGGAGTCCGTCACGCACGGAACGTTCTGGTCGCTGCTGTTCAACGTGGGCTGTCTCATCTTCATCTCGTTGCGCTTTCGCCCGAGCGTCGCCGAACGCTTGCACGCGGCGCTCTTCGTCGATCCGTTCGTACGTAGCGCCACCGGCGCCGGCGACTGGCGTGGCCGCGTGACCGTGCGTGATCTCGGCACGATCGCTGGCCGTATCGTCGGCGATCGCGTGACGGTGCGCGCATTCAACGAATACGGGCAACGCCATGGCGTGACGCTCTCCCCCACCGACTCCGCCGATCGTCCGCTCATCCAGTTCACCGAACGTCTTCTCGCCAGCGCCGTGGGCGCCGCCAGTGCGCGGCGCATCCTCATGGGTGCCTTGTCGGGCACAGGCCTTGATATCGCGGAAGCCATGGCGCTCATGGACGAGGCATCGCAGGAACTGCGCTTCAACCGCGAGTTGCTGTCGACGACGTTGGAGAACGTCTCGCAAGGCATCAGCGTGGTGGATGGCGAGATGCGACTCGTCGCCTGGAACCGCCGCTACCTGGAACTGTTCGATTACCCGGAAGGCATGGTCTACGTCGGCCTGCCCGTCGCCGACCTCATCCGCTGGAACGCCGAACATGGCGAATGTGGTCCGGGTGAAGTGGACGAGCATGTGGCGAAACGTATCCGCTATATGCGTGCCGGCTCACCCCATGTATTCCAGCGCGTGCGCCCGGACGGTACCGTGATCGAAATGCGCGGACGCGCCTTGCCTGGCGGCGGCTTCGTGACGACTTTCACCGATGTCACGGCATATAAGTCGGTCGAGCAGGCGCTGATCGACGCGAACGAAACGTTGGAGCAACGCGTGGACGTGCGCACGGCGGAACTGTCCGAAGCCTTGACCGCGACGGCGATCGCGCGCCGCGAGGCGGAAGCGGCCAACGCGTCGAAAACACGCTTCCTCGCCGCGGCCAGCCACGATCTTCTCCAGCCCCTGAATGCCGCGCGCCTCTTCACGTCGGCACTTCGACAACACCCGGGACTCGACAGCGAAGCGGCCCAACTCGCGGAGCGTATCGACGCCTCGTTCCGAGCCGCGGAAGACTTGCTCGATGCCTTGCTCGACGTCTCGCGACTCGATGCCGGAAGCTACCGTCCCGAAATCGCTCCCTTCGCGCTGGCCGATCTGTTCGACTCGTTGCGACAACAGTTCGCCGTGGTCGCCGAGCAGCGCGGATTGACCTTGCACGTCGTGCCGACTTCGCTGTCCGTACGCACCGATGCACAGCTGCTGCGCCGTATCGTCGCGAACTTCCTTTCCAACGCGTTGCGATACACGCGTGCCGGCGGTGTCGTCTTGGGCGTTCGTCGCAACGGCGAGCAGGCACGCATCGAAGTCTGGGACAGCGGCCCGGGTATCGCACACGAACAGCAAGCGCGGATCTTCGGTGAGTTCCAGCGACTGGAACGGCCCTCGCCCTGGGGCGAAAAAGGCCTCGGTCTGGGGCTATCGATCTGCGACCGCCTCGCTGGGATTCTCGGCCACCCGCTAGGACTGCGTTCGCGCGTGGGACACGGCAGCTGCTTCAGCATCTCCGTGCCGCGTACCGAAGCCGTGTCGCGCAAGCGTGCCCCCGCCGTCGTTCGCCCAGGTGGCGGCGAGCAGTTGCCGCTCACCGTGCTCTGCCTGGACAACGACGAAACCATCCTGGAGGGCATGCGCGCGCTGCTCGGCCGTTGGGGTGTCGATTGTCGTCTCGCCGTCGATGTCGATACAGCGATGGACATTCTTTCCACGACACACGTCGACCTGATCCTCGCCGACTATCATCTCGGCGACGAGATGGATGGGCTGGAGGCACTGCATCTTCTCGGCACGAAGATCGCGCCGATGCCACCGGCGGCGATGGTCACGGCGGATGGCAGCACGGAACTGAAGCAACGCGCACGCACGCTGGGTTATCCCCTGCTGCACAAGCCGGTGCGTCCCGCCGCCCTTCGTGCCTTGCTGGTCGCGCTGGCAAAGCGAACCGGCACGCACGCCGCCTGAATCAACCTTCCTGGGAAACGCCCGGGAAGGTTTCCTTCTCCACGTCGAGATGGCTTGCCGCCAGCGCCACCTGCGTGCGATTCGAGACGCCCAGCTTGCGCATGATCGCTGTCATGTGCGCCTTCACCGTCGCCTCGGACACACCCAGGTCATAGGCGATCTGCTTGTTGAGCAAACCTTCCGCGATCATCGTGAGCACACGGAACTGCTGTGGCGTGAGTGACGCCACGCGGGCGGCCACGTCGGCCTCGTCCGCCTTCAGTTCCACGCTGCCGCCGACCAGCTGATGCGGCAGCCATACGTCGCCATCGAGCACGGTGCGCACCGCCTCGACGATCTGTTCCACCGCCGCCGATTTCGGGATGTACGCGGATGCGCCGTGTGCAAGCGCCCGCCGGGCGATCTGCCCTTCCTCGTGGCCAGATACGACGATCGTCGGCAAGCCCGGGTACTGCCCGCGAATATGCGCGAGCGCCGAGTAACCCCGGGCACCCGGCATGTGCAGGTCCATCAACAGCAGGTCCGCGTCGGGCAGGGATTCGATCAGGGCGAACAGCGCGGGCACGCTGTCGGCGGTATGCACGGTGGCGTCCGGCAGCGCCGCCAGCACCGCACGCTGCAATGCGTCGCGAAACAGCGGATGGTCGTCTGCGATCAGGACATCGGACATGGGCTACTTGATCAACCGTTCTTCCACGAGGTTCTTCACCACGCCGGGGTCCGCCAGCGTGGACACATCGCCCAGTTGATCGGGCTGGTTCTCCGCGATCTTGCGCAAGATGCGGCGCATGATCTTGCCCGATCGTGTCTTCGGCAGGCCCGGTGCCCATTGCAGGTGATCGGGCGCCGCGATGGGGCCGATCTCCTTGCGCACGCCGGCGATCAACTCCTTGATCAGCTCGTCGCTGCCCGTTTCCCCTGCATTGAGGGTGACGAAGGCATAGATGCCCTGGCCCTTGATGTCGTGCGGGCAACCGACCACGGCGGCCTCGGCCACTTTCGGATGCGCCACGAGCGCGCTTTCCACCTCGGCGGTACCGATGCGGTGGCCGGACACGTTGATCACATCGTCCACGCGGCCGGTGATCCAGTAGTAGCCATCCTCGTCGCGGCGCGCGCCGTCGCCGGTGAAGTAATTGCCCGGATAGGTCTTGAAATAGGTGTCGATGAAGCGCTGGTGATCGCCATAGACGGTGCGCATCTGCCCCGGCCACGAATCCGTGATCACCAGGTTGCCGCTGCATGCGCCTTCCTGCTGACGGCCTTCGGCATCGACGATGGCCGGCACGATGCCGAAGAACGGCAGCGTCGCCGAACCCGGCTTCAGGTCGGTCGCGCCGGGGAACGGCGTGATGAGGAAGCCGCCGGTTTCCGTCTGCCACCAGGTGTCCACGATCGGGCAGCGCTGGTCGCCCACCACGCGGTAGTACCAGTTCCATGCCTCGGGATTGATCGGTTCGCCCACCGTACCGAGCAGGCGCAGGCTCTTGCGCGAGGTCTTTTTCACCGGGCCTTCGCCCTCGCGCATCAGCGCACGGATGGCCGTCGGTGCCGTGTAGAACAGGGTGACCTTGTGTTTGTCGACCACTTGCCAGAAGCGGCTGAAGTCCGGGTAGTTCGGCACGCCGTCGAACATCACCACGGTGGCACCATTGGCCAGCGGGCCGTAGACGACGTAGCTATGACCGGTGATCCAGCCCACGTCGGCCGTGCACCAGTAGATGTCGTCCTCGCGCAGGTCGAAGGTCAGCTCATGCGTCAGGCTGGTATAGACGAGGTAGCCGCCGCTGGTGTGCAACACCCCCTTGGGCTGGCCGGTGGAGCCGGAGGTATAAAGGGTGAACAGCGGATCTTCCGCGTTCATCGGCTCGTAGGCGCAGTCGGTGGACTGCCCTTCCATCAGCGTGCGGTACCAGCGGTCGCGCGGCGACTGCAGGTTGATGGCACCGCCGGTGCGGCGCACCACGATCACGGTTTCCACGCTGTTGGTGCGCGGCCGGGTCAGCGACTCGTCGACGTTGGCCTTGAGCGGGATCTTCTTGCCGCCGCGGCAACCCTCGTCGGCGGTGACGATCAGCTTGGCGCCGGAATCGGCGATGCGGCTGGCCAGGGAATCGGGCGAGAAGCCGCCGAACACCACGGAATGCACCGCGCCGATACGCGCGCACGCGAGCATCGCCACGGCCGCCTCGGGGATCATCGGCAGATAGATCACCACGCGATCGCCCTTGGCCACGCCCAGGTTCTTCAGCGTGTTGGCGAACTTGCATACCTCGGCGTGCAACTCCCGGTAGGTGATGCTGCGCGACTCGCCCGGATCGTCGCCTTCGAAAATGATGGCCGTCTTGTCGCCGCGCTGGTCCAGATGCCGGTCGAGGCAGTTGGCCGAGACGTTGAGCTGGCCGTCCTCATACCAGCGGATATGCAGGTCGGCCGGGTCGAAGGACACGTCCTTGATCTTCGTCGGCGGCACGATCCAGTCCAGCCGTTCGCTCATTTCCTTCCAGAAGCCCTCGGGGTCCTGGATGGAACGGGCGTACATGCGCTCATAGTCGCCCTTGCGGACGCGCGCCTGGGCGGCGAAGGCGGGATCGACCGGATGGATATCGGACATGCTTGCTCCTGGAGACGAGGGTGCGTGGGGCTATGCCCGAAGTTTAGCCTCGCGGCGCAACATAAAGCTGCGACTCCGCTACGACTTTGGTCGAGGTTCGACCTTTGGCGAATGGCACCCCACCCGGGTGTGTCACATGCTCGGCTCGCCAATGGTTGGGGAGACCATGATGAAGACGATCCGTTCCGGTGGCCGCAAGGCCATCGCCCTGAGTGTGGCCTGTGCCCTGATGCTGCCCATGGCGGCGGTGCCGGACACGGCCCACGCCCAGTCCAAGTCGAAGAAGGCCTCCAGCCGCGAAGCGGAACTCGAGTCCAGGGTGAACCAGCTCGAGCAGCAGCTCGCCGAGCTGAAAGCCATGATCCAGGAACAGAAGGCGGCCACCACGCAGGCCACGGCCACGGCGCAAGCCGCGCAGACCCAGGCGCAGCAGACCGACGACAAGGTCACCAAGGTCGAGAAGACCGTGGCCTCGGTACCGGCCAAGCCCACGTTCACCTCGGCGCCCGGCGTATCCGTGGCGCTGCATGGCTTCATCAACGCCAACGCCTTCACCCAGAGCAAGGGATACACCTTCGGTAACGGTGCCAACGCCGAATATCCGATTCCCGGCCAGGGCGGCCGCGTGAACGATTCGCTCAGCGGCGTGGACGTGCGCAACACGCGCTTCTGGCTCGACTTCACCGGCGCCAAGTTCACCGAGAACTGGGGTGGCGGTGGCCGCATCGAGATGGACTTCTTCGGCGGCTTCAACGGTACCGGTCCCTACAGCCAGCAGCAGCCGACACCGCGCCTGCGCCAGGCGTACATGGACATCACCAACGCGAATACGGGCACCACCTTCCGCGTGGGCCAGATGTGGGACCTCATGTTCCCGCTCGACTACGTGCCGCAGTCGCTCTCGCATATCGCCTTCCCGCTGGGCTATGGCACCGGCGTCATCGGTTGGCGCTATCCGGGCGTGATCTGGATGCAGGACCTCAACCACGGCTCGACGGGCACCAAGTGGCGCTTCGACCTCGCCGTGCTCGAAGGCAGCTGGAACGGCCCCGGCCTGACCACGAACTACCTCACGGCGGGCAATGCGGGCTTCAAGCCGCAGGTCGAAGCGAGGATCACGGCGAAGGGCAGCAACTGGCAGGCCTTCGCCGCCGGCCACTACAGCAAGATGGACCTGCATGGCGTGGACGGCACGGTGATCACGCCGATCAAGAGCAACATCAAGAGCACGGCGTTCGAAGTGGGCGGCATGTGGATGCCGGGCAACTTCATCGTGAAGAGCGCTCTCTATACGGGTAATGCCATCGGCCAGATCTTCGGCGACCTCTCGCAGTTCGGCGACATCAAGGACAAGGGCGGTTACCTCCAGGTTGGCTACAAGTTCACCCCGAACTGGAGCGTCTACGGCTTCGCCTCGGCCAGCAAACCCGACGAGGGCGACGTGCTGCGCTGGCGTGCGCCGAACACGGCCGGTTTGCTGAAGAATCGCCAGCAGGCGCTCAGCCTGCAATACACAGCCGGTTCGTACGACCTCAGCGTGGAATGGATCCATTCCAATCTCGATTCGACCACGACCAACGGCCTCGGCCGGCAAAAGACGTCGGCGAACGAGTTCACCCTCAACGGCAACTACCGGTTCTGATTGGAGACCGATATGGCGACTACCGCAGGCGGCCTTCGAGCCGACGGCACGATTGGAACCAGCCACAAGCGCGTGATCTTCGCGTCCAGCCTCGGCACGGTTTTCGAATGGTATGACTTCTACCTCTATGGATCGCTCGCCGCGATCATCGGCAAGCAGTTCTTCACCGGCCTGAACGAGACCAGCCAGTTCATCTTCGCGCTGCTCGCCTTCGCCGCCGGTTTCGCGGTGCGCCCGTTCGGCGCGATCGTGTTCGGTCGCGTCGGCGACCTCATCGGACGCAAGTACACGTTCCTGATCACCATCGTCATCATGGGTACCTCGACCTTTCTGGTCGGTGTGCTACCTGGATATTCGACGATGGGTGTGCTCGCGCCCGTCCTGCTCATCCTGTTGCGATTGCTGCAGGGCCTGGCACTCGGCGGCGAATACGGTGGCGCGGCCACCTACGTCGCGGAGCATGCGCCACAGGGCAAGCGCGGCCTGTACACCAGCTTCATCCAGATCACCGCGACCTTCGGTCTGTTCCTGTCGCTGCTGGTGATCCTGGGTACGCGTCTTGGCCTCGGTACCGAACAGTTCGAAGCCTGGGGCTGGCGCATCCCGTTCCTGATCTCGGCGGTACTGGTCGGCGTGTCGGTGTATATCCGGATGCAGCTGCAAGAGTCGCCGGTGTTCAAGCAGATGAAGGCCGAGGGCAAGCAGTCGAAGGCGCCGCTCACGGAAGCGTTCGGTCAGTGGAAGAACCTCAAGCTGGTGATCTTCGCCCTGCTCGGTGCCACGGCCGGCCAGGCGGTGGTCTGGTACACGGGCCAGTTCTACTCGCTGTACTTCCTGACCCAGAGCCTGAAGATCGACGGCACCACGGCGAACCTGTTGATCGCCGCCGCATTGCTTATCGGCACGCCGTTCTTCGTGTTCTTCGGTTGGCTGTCCGACAAGATCGGTCGCAAGACCATCGTGCTGGCCGGTTGCCTGATCGCCGCGCTGACGATGTTCCCTATCTTCAAGGGCCTTACCCACTTCGGTAATCCCGCCGTGGAAGCCGCCGCCGCCTCGGCGCCGGTGGTGGTCACCGCCGACCCGAACGCCTGCACGTTCCAGTTCGATCCCGTCGGCAAGAAGACCTTCACCAGTTCGTGCGACGTGGCCAAGAGCGTTCTCGCCAAGAAGGGCATTCCGTATAGCAACGCGGAAGCACCGGCGGGCACGTTGGCCACGGTGAAGATCGGCGACGACGTGATCGAGTCGTTCGAAGGCACCGGTCTGGACAAGGCGGCATTCACCGCGCAGAGCAAGGAGTTCACCGCGAAGGTGACGGCACAGGTCAAGGCCGCCGGATACCCGGAAAAGGCCGACCCGGCGCAATCGAACTATCCGATGCTGGTGTTGCTGCTGGCGATCCTCGTGCTCTACGTGACGATGGTCTACGGCCCGATCGCCGCATGGCTGGTGGAGATGTTCCCGACGCGTATCCGCTACACCTCGATGAGCCTGCCTTATCACATCGGTAATGGTTGGTTCGGCGGCTTCGTACCGACCATCGGCTTCATGCTGGTGGCCTGGAAGGGCGACATCTACTACGGGCTCTGGTATCCAGTGGCCGTGGCGCTGATGACCTTCATCGTCGGATTGTTCTGCGTCCGCGAAACGAAGGATGTTCCGCTGGAGCATTGAGCCCGCGTTGCATTGCGAGTACGGAAGCCGGCGGCCGCGAGGCCGCCGGCTTTTTTCATGGCTCAGTCGCCCTTGGCGGCCTTCTCGATCAGGCTGGCCACGTCCTTCGGGTGCGAGATCATCACGACGTGTGACGCGCCCTTCACCACCACGGTCTTCTTCGACTTCGCGCGCTCGGCCATGAAGGCCATCGATGCAGGCGGGATGTTCTTGTCCGAGTCGCCGTAGATGTGCCACGACGGGATGTGCTTCCACGCCGCCGCGGTTTCGGTTTCATTCAAGGCCGACGCGGTGATCGGACGCTGCTCGGCGGCCATCACGGTGGCCTGCTTCGCCGGGAGGTCGCCGGCGAACTGCGCCGGGAACTTGTCCTGCTGTACGTAGAGATCCTTGTCGCCGTTCGACAGATCGACCGGCGGTGCGAGGGCGGGGCCCAGCGTGCTGCCGGGGAACTTGCCCGAGAGGCTCGCGGCGGATTCGCCCACTTCCGGCGAGAACGCGGAAACGTAGACCAGGGCCTTCACGTTGTCCTGCCCTTCGGCCGCCTCGGTAATCACCGAACCGCCGTAGGAATGACCGACCAGCACGACGGGCGACTTGATGCCCTTCACGACATCGGCGATGTAGGTGGCGTCGGACTTCACGCTACGCAGCGGATTCGCCGCGGCGACCACCGTGTAGCCGTCCTTGTGCAGTTGCTCGATGACGCCGTTCCAGCTGGAGGCATCGGCGAAGGCGCCGTGGACGAGGACGACGGTGGGCTTGTCGGCGGCGAAGGCCGCCGGGCTGGCGGCCAGGGCAGCCAGTGTGGCGATACGAAATAGCGAGCGGTGCAGCATGGGGCGGATCTCCTTGGGGGACGGACATCGCGGCACGTCGGCCAACGATGGGCGTCGATTGGAGCACTCGCCCGCGAGGGGTTTCTTGTCGCATTCACGCTCGGCCTTGGCCCTGTCATCGCTGTATCGCGCAATTTGAGACAGGAGAGTCGTACATTTGTACGATGTCAGATCCAATCCCCATGATTCGCCGGCACAAGGGCCGCGGCGCCGCCTCGAACCCGGAAGGCCGATTCGAAACCACGCGCTACCAGGCCGAGGACGACGGCTGGCACCGCGAGGAAGACGAGCACCGGCCGGCCACCGAGGTGCGCGAGGAACTGGCGCGTAGCGTCATCACACGCAACGATTCGCCGGATGTCGGCTTCGAGCAGGCGACCAATCCGTATCGGGGTTGCGAGCACGGCTGCATCTATTGCTATGCGCGTCCCTCGCACGCCTACCTCAACCTGTCGCCCGGCCTCGACTTCGAGACCAAGTTGTTCGCCAAGACCAACCTGGAAGAAATCCTCCGCGCG
>Ga0307412_10000383_pt1 | contig 27626 bp, 23 predicted proteins | sample DK1Cmetagenome_3_FD_203823 | JGI IMG/M metagenome (GOLD analysis project Ga0307412, IMG submission 203823) | Maize rhizosphere microbial communities from greenhouse at UC Davis, California, United States - DK15-C-1 | ecosystem: Host-associated > Plants > Roots > Rhizosphere > Soil | place: USA...
CTATCTGGCTGATCCAGTGACCGCGCCGCGTCGTCCAGATAGGCGGATACGGGGCCCGCGCCCGCGGCCAGACCCACGCACAGCAACAGCAACACCGCCACCGGCCCGGCTTCGATCACGCGCAGGCGCGGCGTGCTGCGATCATCGCTTGCCCAGAATACGCGGATGCCGGTGCGGCCCAGACCCACCAGGCCAGCCAGGCCCGACACCAGCACCGCGGCCACCAGGATCCATGCGTCCAGCGGGGGCGCGGATTCCGTCGCGGCGGACACGGCGGCCGACAGCAAGGAGAACTTGGCCACGAACCCCGACAGCGGGGGCAGCCCGGTCACCAGCAGCGCGCAGCAGATGAATGCCAGACCCAGGAACGCCATCGCCGCCGGAATCGCCACGCCGACCACGTCGTCGGACCGGTTCACCGACGCGGGATCGTCAAGGTCGAAGGCGTCCAGCGTCACGGCCAGCACGTTTGCCCCGAAACTGCGCGTGCGCTCGATCAGTTCGGCCAACATGAAGAACGCGCCCGTCGTCAGCACGGAGCTGATCAGATAGAACAGCGCGGGCCCAGTGAGCGTCACGCCGGGCATGCCCAGCGCCGTCAGCAACGTGCCGGCCGACACGATGACGCAATAGCCCACCATCTTCTCCAACTGCTGGGTCGCCAGCAGCCCCAACGCGCCGAACAGCAGCGTGGCGAGGCCCGCCGCGAACATCCAGTCCAGGCTGAATGCCGCTGGCGCGCCGGACGGCAGCAGCAGCGACCCGATGCGCAGCAACGCATAGATGCCGACCTTCGTCATGATGGAGAACATGGCCGCGATCGGCGCGCCGGCCGAGCCATAGCCCTTCACCAACCAGAAATTCAGGGGCCAAGCGCCGGCCTTCACCAGGAAAGCCACCCCCAGGATGGCGGCGCCGGCCTCGAACAGCATGCGTTCGGCGCCCGTCAGGTTACCGGCGCGCAAAGCCAGGTCGGCCATGTTCAAGGTGCCGGTCACGCCGTAGATCAGCGCGATGCTGATCAGCAGCAGGAACGACGCCACCAGGTTCACGGCGATGTACTGCAGGCCCGCGCTGACGCGCGCCACGCCCGACCCATGCAGCAGCAGCCCGTAGGACGCCGCCAGCAGCACTTCAAAGAACACGAACAAGTTGAACAGGTCGCCTGTGAGGAAGGCGCCGTTCAGGCCCATCAGCAAAAACTGGAAGAGCGAATGGAAGTGGACGCCGGCGCGGTCCCAGCGGGCCAGCGCATACGTCAGCGTCGCCAGGCCCAGCACGGCGGTCAACGTCAGCATGACGGCGGCCAGCCGGTCCACCACCAGCACGATGCCGAACGGCGCGGGCCAATCGCCCACCAGGTAGACGCCCACCCCGCCGGGCCAGACGCCGGGCACGCCGCCGCCGGCCACCGCCAACAGCGCGATCGCGGCAGCCAGCTGGGCCAAGGTGGCGACCATCGAAATCGTGCCGCGCGCATAGCGGCTGGTGTCGGCCAGCAACAGCATCGCCGCGCCCGCAAGCAGCGGCGTGATGATGGGCAATACAGGAAGGTGTTGAAGCCAGAAACTCAAGATTGGGACTCCCGTCCATCAACGTGGTCGGTACCCGTGAGACCGCGCGAGGCCAGCAGCACAACCAGGAACAGCGCCGTGGTGGCGAAACCGATCACGATCGCAGTCAGCACCAGGGCTTGCGGCAGCGGGTCGGCGTACCAGGAAGGGTCATGCGCCATGGCGGAGTCCACCACCGGCGGGCGTCCGGACGTCAGCCGGCCCATGCCGAAGATGAAAAGGTTGACCGCATAGGAAACCAGCGACAGGCCCATGATGAACTGGAAGGTGCGCGGCCGCAGCAGCAGCCAGACGCCCGAACCCGCCAACACGCCGATCGCGACGGCATAGATCAATTCCATCAGGCTTCCCCTGTTTGTGCGGCGGCCGCCTGGATCTCGGCGGCGGCCTTGCGTTGCGCGCGCAGCGATTGGTGGGCCAGCGCCACCAACACCAGCACGGTGGAGCCCACGACCAGCATGTACACGCCCAGGTCGAACAGCAGCACGCTGGACAGGTGCACGTGGCCGACCAGCGGCAACGCCACGTCCCAGGCCAGCGCGGCCAGGAACGGCTTGTACGCCAGCCACGCGGTCACGGCCGCGACGCCGGCGGCCAACAGGCCGATTCCGATCCAGTTCTGCGGGTTGAGCCGGCTGCGCGATTCCACCCAGTACACGCCGCCCACCATGTATTGCAGGATGACGGCCGTTGCGAAGATCAGTCCGCCGACAAAGCCGCCGCCGGGCTGATTGTGGCCGCGCAGCAGGAAATACACCGAAATCAGCGCGGCGGTCGGCAGCAAGAGGCGCACCAGCACCGTCGGCACCATCATCGAGCCTTCCGGCAGCAGCGACTTGATGTCCGGCGCTGCCGGCACCCCGCCGTCCTGGTCCTTTTGCTGACGCGGCAGGTCGGCGCTTTCAGCGGCCGGGCGGAATCGGCGCAACAGCGCGTAGACCGTCAGCGCCACAATGCCCAGCACCGTGATCTCGCCAAAGGTATCGAAGCCGCGGAAGTCCACCAGGATCACGTTCACCACATTGGTGCCGCCGCCATCGGGCAACGCGCGATCCACGAAATAGGAAGAAATCGTGTCGCCCTGCGGGCGCACCAGCACCGCGTAGGCCAACGCCGCCATGCCGGTGCCGGCGGCGGTTGCCATCAGCAGGTCGCGAAGACGGCGGCCCCGGGCGCGCAGCGTGGCCTTGAGGGTTTCTTCGTCGTCCTTCGCGATCCGGCGGGGCAGCCAGCGCAGGCCCAGCAGCAGCAGCACCACGGTGACGACTTCAACGGAAAGTTGGGTCAGCGCCAGGTCGGGCGCGGAAAACCACACGAAGGTCAGGCAAGTGATCAAGCCCGCCCCACCCGCCAGCGCCAATGACGCCAGGCGGTGGTATTTGGCCTGATAGGCCGCGCCCAGCGCGCAAGCCCCGCCCACCAGCCACAACAACGCGAAAGCCGGGTCGACCGGCGCCATGCGGCCCGTGCCTTCCAGCCAGCCGCCGGCGCGCAGGGGCAGCCACGCCACGAACAGCGTGCCCAGCACGATCAGCAGCATCTGCACTTGCAGGCGCGACGACGCCACCCACCGCAGCAACCAGGCGGCCGCGACGCTGGAGCCGTCCAACAGCGATTCGAACGTGCGGCGGCCATCCAGACGGTAGATGAACGGCACGCGCCCCGGGTTGGCGCGCTGATGCACGCGCAGCACCAGGTACAGCAACACCCCGGCCGCGGTGGCGACCAGGCTCATCACCAGGGGCAGGTTCAGGCCGTGCCAGACGGCCAGGCTGTATTCCGGCATGTTGTCGCCCAGGATGCTCTGCGCCGCGGTCGCCAGGAACGGGCCGACCGTCAGGCCGGGCAGCACGCCCACCAGCAGGCACATGAACACCAGCAGCGCGCTGGGGAACAGCATCCAGCGAGGCGGCTCGTGCGGGGCGCGTGGCAGGTCGGTGGCCGGAGGGCCGAAGAACACTTGCAGGATGAAACGCAACGAGTAGGCCACGCTGAAGGCGCCCGCGATCGTGGCCATCAGCGGCAGGCCGATCTGAATCAGGCTGTCGCCGCTGACGAAGGTGGTCTCGGCGAAGAACATTTCTTTGGACAGGAAACCGTTCAACAACGGCACCCCCGCCATCGAAGCCGCGGCCACCATTGCCAGCGTGGCGGTGATCGGCATGGCTTTGTACAGGCCGGACAGCCGGCTCAGGTCGCGGGTGCCGGTTTCGTGGTCGACGACCCCCGCCGCCATGAACAGCGAAGCCTTGAACGTGGCATGGTTGATCATGTGGAAGATGGCGGCCACCAGCGCCAGTTCGCTGTTCAACCCCAACAACAGCGTGATCAGGCCCAGATGGCTGATCGTGGAATAGGCCAGCACGCCCTTCATGTCTTGCTGGAAGATGGCGGCATATGCGCCCAATACCAGCGTGATCAGTCCTGCGCCGCCGATGATCCAGAACCACTCGTCGGTTCCCGACAGCACCGGCCAGAAACGCGCCAACAGGAATACCCCTGCCTTCACCATGGTGGCCGAATGCAGGTAGGCGGACACGGGCGTGGGCGCCGCCATCGCATTGGGCAGCCAGAAATGGAACGGGAATTGCGCGCTTTTGGTCAAGGCGCCAAGCGCCACCAGCACCAGCACGGCCGGGTACCAGGGATCGGCGCGCACAAGGTCGCCCGCCGCCAGTACGCGGTCCATGTCATAGCTGCCGACGATATGGCCCAGGATCAGCACCCCGGCCAGCAAGCAGAGCCCGCCCGCGCCGGTCACCGTCAGTGCCATGCGCGCGCCCCGGCGGGCATCCAGGCGGTGATGCCAATAAGCGATCAGCATGAACGACGCCAGGCTGGTCATTTCCCAGAACATCACCAGTTGGATCAGGTTGCCGGACAGCACCACGCCCAGCATGGCGGCCATGAAGGCCTGGAAGAACGAGAAAAAGCGCGGCACCGGGTCTTCCGGTGACATGTAATAGCGCGCATACAGGACCACCAGCGCACCCATGCCGGAGACGATCAGCGCGAACAGCCAAGCGTAGCCGTCCATGCGTAAAGTGAATTGCAAACCCAGGGCGGGCGCCCACGGCATGTCGAACCGGACCACGCCGCCATTGGCGACTTCCGGGTACAGGCTGGCAATCAGAACCACACAGGCCAAGGCGATCAGACCGGCCAACCACGCCTCGGCATTGCGGGCGTTCGAAGGCAGCAGCGCGGCGCACAGGCTGCCGGCAAACGGCAGAGCGAGGATCAGGATCAGCGACATGGCGTTCCGAGAATGTCCGGGCCCCCTCCCGCTGGCACGTGGCGGCGAGAGACGAAACAGACCGGGGATTGAAAAACGGACGGAACCCTGGCCCGGTGCGTCGCTGCACTACACGTTGCCCCGCGGGGACATCAACCAACGCCCCATTGAACGGCGCAGACAGAAACAAACGCAACAGCTTTCTTGCAAGACCGGGCAAGAATCTCATCCGAAAAATATCAGATTCTTGTAAGTTATGCAGAGATTTATGCATGTACCCGTCTAATGACAGCACGATGACTGCGCAATGATTGCGCAATGACAGGGAATGGGCAGACGTTCATGTTGTTGTCAGACATGAGATTTTCGTCGATCTGTCGCGATCTCCGGACATTGGTCCGTCCCCAGAAAAATTATTTTCGCATGGGGCAGGGAGAATCCTGAGTTGACCCTAGGGGGATTCCTGTGTGGAATGGCGCCCACGAAGCGTCAGCAAGGCCAGCATCCCGGCAACGCGCGCTTCACCGACGCCGGCCCAAGAAGCCGGCCGGCTCGGAACAACAAAATATGGAGAAGACTCTTGACCGTGCTGTCTCATGCCAAGGCCGTTCTTGCCGCCGCCATCGCAGGCGTCTGCTTTAGTTCCGGCGCCCAGGCCGCCGACCCCTACCCCAACAAGCCCATCCGCCTGATCGTCCCCTTCGCCGCCGGCGGCACGACCGACATCGTGGCCCGCATCGTGGCCGAAGGCCTGGGCCGTGAGCTCGGCCAGGCCGTCGTGGTGGAAAACCGCGGCGGCGGCGGTGGCTCGATCGGCGCCGATGCGTTGGTGCGCTCGGCGCCCGACGGCTACACGCTGGGCGTGGCCACGGTCAGCACCATGGCTACGAATCCGGCCACCAACCCGAAGAACCCCTATAACCCGATCAAGGACTTCACGCCGATCACCAACCTGGTGAACGTGCCGAACGTGCTGACGGTCAACCCGGCCGTGCCTGCCAAGTCGCTGGCCGAGTTCATCACGCTGCTGAAGGCCAACCCGGGCAAGTACAGCTACGCGTCGTCGGGCGCCGGCGGCATCGGCCACCTGGACGGCGAATTGTTCAAGTCGCTGACCAAGACCGACATGGTCCACGTTCCGTATCGCGGGTCGGGTCCGGCCCTGAACGACGTGATTGCCGGCCAGGTCAACGCCCAGTTCGACAACCTGCCCTCGTCCATGCCCCACATCCAGGCCGGCAAGCTGCGCGCCCTGGCCGTGGCCGCGCCCAAGCGCCTGCCCGCCCTGCCCGATGTTCCGACCTTCAAGGAAGGCGGCCTGCCCGAAATGGACAACATGGCCTGGTACGGACTGGTGGCGCCCGCCGGCACGCCGCAAGCCGTGGTCGATCGCGTCCACGACGCCGCCGTAAAGGCGCTGAAAGACCCGAAGATCGTCAAGCGCCTGGCGGATGGCGGGTCGTTGGTGGACGGCAACACGCCCGCCGAATACGCCGCACAGATCAAGCGTGAACTGGAGCTGCGCCAGCGCATCGCCAAGGAACGCAACATCGTGTCGACGAACTGATTCCGACCTTGGGGCAAGGCCGCGCCTTCAGATGGGCCGGCCTTGCCCACTTGACTACGATCGTGCGGGTGTTAGCATCTGGCCCCGTGCGATCCGATTTTTCCCCCATCCCCCCCGCTGCCTGCGTCCTTTGCGCCCTGCGCTCGACTCTGTTGAGCTCGCAGGAAGTCGCCGCGCGTTCCGCCTACGCGCGCTCCAAGCCCGGCTAATCGCCCGGCGCTTCCGCTTCTCCCCCCACCTGTTCCGGCCCGCCGCCGGTGGCCTGTGCACATCCCGCGCAGGCGCCGTCCGTCCGAGCCGGCGAACGCCCTGCCGCGTGGCCGGGTGTTCGCGCCCGACTCTTCGCCGCCCGCCATCGCCGCCGGCGGCCGCGCCACGCAACGATCACGCCTTAAGCGCCATGCAACTTACCAAGAAATTCGTCAAAGCCAAGAACCCCTGCGCGGGCGGCTACAAATGGTTCATCCGCGACCACAACGGACAGGGGGATTACCAGGCCGTGCTTGACGCGCTGGTCGCCGACGGCCGCGTCAGCGACGCATGCTGGCTGCTGGACCAGTTCGGCCCCACCGATGCCGTGCTGAAGCTGGACGCCGTCGATGCCAATGCCATCGTGTTCGCTGGCACGCTGGAGGTCCGCATGGGCATCAACGTGGACAGCGTCGTGCGCGCCGGCCGCAGCATCGTCACCGGCGGCGGCATCCGGGCAGGCGAAACAATCATGGCGGGCGAGAACATCACCGCGGCCGCCACCATCGCCAGCGGCGGCGACCTGCGCGCGGGCGGCGACATTTCGGCCGACTGGGGCATTGAAGCCGCTACTCGCCTGGACTGCGCGGGCAACGTGCGCGCCAAGTGGGACATCTGCGCAGGCCAGGACCTGGCGGTGACGGGCCATCTGCATGCCGGCCAGGACGTGCAGACGCAAGGCGCCATCAAATGCGGCCAAGGCATCAAGACCGGCGGCGATGTGCGGGCAGACAAGGAAATCAATGCGGCCTGCGGCATCCAGGCCGGCGGCGACATTCAGTGTGGTGACCATCTGGCATCCGGCTGGGGCATGATTGCCGGCGGGGACATCCGCGCCGACGGCTCGATCCGCGCCGGCGAAGGCGTGCAGGCCGAGGGCACGGTTCAGGCCGGCGACGGCCACGGCGTCTACGCCGGGCTGAGCGTCCGGCTGGACGCCTGGCCCGTCTGCGCCCGCGTATCGGCGCGGACGCGCCCCGCGCAACTTGTCAGTGGTCACTGGGTTGGACAGGACGCAGCCGAAGACGGCGACGCGGCGCCGGGCGCTACACAGCCGTCCTGGCACCCGAAGGCTTATCCGGCGCTGGCTTGACGGCGGCCGCCGGATGGCGCAATACCAGCATCAGCCCAAGCAGGATCGCCCCCATGCCCGCCAGGCTGAGCATGGACAGACGGTTGCCCAGGATCAGGTAGTCCAGCGCCGCGGTGCCAGCCGGCACCAGGTAGAACAGGCTGGTGACGTTGACGAGGTTGCCGGCCTGGATCATGCGGTAGAACAGCAGCGTCGCCCCCACCGAGATCACAAGCCCCATCCAGACCAAGGGCAACACGAACCCCACGGTCCAGTCGGCCCGGATCGGTTGGAACGGCACGAACAGCAGGCATAGCGCCAGGCTGACCGCATACTGCAGCGGCATGACGTCCATGGGCGCCTGCTTGACGCGCTTTTGCAGGATGGCGCCCGCGGTCATGCTGGCCAGCGCGGCAAAGGCGAATGCCATGCCCGCCACGGAGAAGCGCGCCATGCCGATGCTTTGGTACACCACCATCACCAGGCCGCACAGCGCCAGGAACAGCCCGGCCAGCCGCGCGGGCGAATAGCGCCGTTCCATCATCGCCAGCGTCAGGATGGGTTGCGCGCCCAGCAGCGTGGCCAGTACCCCTGGCGTAATGCCATGGTCCAGCGCCAGCAGATAGCAAATGGAATAGCTGCCGATCAGCAGCAGCCCCGTCAACGCCACGGTGACCCGTGTGCCCGGCTTGGGCAGCCAGCGCCTGCGCCACAAGCAGATCGCCAGCAGCACGGTCAGGGCCAGGATGAAGCGCAGCAGCAGGAAGCCGAAAGCCGAGGCGTGCGACAGCCCCCATTTGGCGAAGATCGCGCCGCCGCTCCACAGCAGCACGAACAAGGTAGTGGAACCGTAGGCAATCCACGTGGATCGATCAAAAGACATGAGTTTCACCTGTCAGGGTAAGAACAGGCTCCCGCCCTGCGCGCGCGCCATTGGCGGCGAGCGCGCACCGATCAACCGCGCAAGACGGACGCGATACGCGTCAACGGATCAAGCGGACTGAGGGAAAAGGAAGGGAGCGTCGGTTTGGCGGTTAGCCGAACACGACCGCCGAAGGCGGGTAGGCGCCCGAGACACCGCCGGAAGGCGGCGAGACAGGCGGCGATACCCCAGCCGAAACGACGGCGGAGATGACAGGGGAAACAACAGGAGAGATGACACCGGCATGCCCGGACCGCTCGCGCGCACGACGGCCGGCTGCGGAGGCAGCGGCGCAAGAATCGGCGAAGGGCATGGAATGAGGCATCTGCGTAGCCTAGCGTTCCGCCCTTGCCTCGTCAAGCGGATCGCGTCAGGAACCGCCGATCCGCCGCTGCTCGACCCCCATGTCCCGCCATGCATCGCCGTGGCAGGTGAACATCAGGATCTGGTGACGCGTGGCGGCATCGAACAGCGCCCGCTTCATGAAATCGCGCCGCGCATCGTCGGTGTGGACAAGCGCGTCGTCCAGCACCAGCAGCGTGGGCCGTCCGGCTTCGCGCAGCAGGTCGGCATACGCGAACCGGGCCAGGATGCCCAGTTGCTCGCGCGTGCCGAAACTCAGTGCTTCAAGCAGGTCTTCGCCATCGCCGCGGCGCAACGCAGTGGGCAGCAGCGCGTCGTCCAGGCGCAACGCGGCCTCGGGAAACAGCAAGGCCAGATAGTGGTTCAAGCGCCGCGCCAAGGGCGCCTGCAGCCGTTGGGTGGCGGCGGCGCGCTTGTCGGTCAGCAAGGTCAATAACAGTTCCAGCGCGGCCGCGCGGCGCGTGAAGTCATCGCGGCGGCGCGCCAGCCGTTCGCACGCGGCAGCGGACTCGGACAACCGTTCACCCAAGCCCTGAGCGCCCGCCTGGTCCAGCTTGCCTTGCAACTGCAGGATCTCGCCGTGGCGCTTGTGTTGCGCTTCGCGTTCGATGGCGGCCGACTTCTCATAGCGCTGCACGTCTTGCTCGACCAGTTCGGGCCGGTGCGCGGCCAACGCCCCCTGCGCCTCGCGCACGCGACGCTCCAGCTCATCGTGGCCGCTACGCACTTCGGCCAGCCGGCCTGCGCGCGCCTGCCGTTGCGCGGCACGCTCGGGCGATTGCAATTCGGCGCGTCGCGCCGCCGCCTGCCCTTCCAGCAATTGCGCGCGGGCGCTGTCCGCGTCCAGCGCCCGCTGAGCGGCGGCCAACGACGCGTCGGCCTGTGTGGCCACCGCCTCGGCTTCGCGCAGCGCTTGCACCGCGGCGGGAAGATCGTCTTGATCCGGCGCCGTGCCCGTCACCGGCGGCAGCTTGGCCAGCCTCTCCTGTAAAGGCACGCGCCGGGCCAACGCGTCGTCGCGCTGCCCACGCAGCACATCCACGCCCTTGGGCGCATGGATGGCCAGCGTCTTGCGCATGCCGTCCAGCTCGCGCTGCAATGCCGTAAACCGCGCGTGGCGCTGTTCGGCATCGGCCAATGCCGTCACGCCCAGGCGTTCCAGCAAGGCGGCCCAGGCGGCCTGCACGCCGGCAAGTTCGCGTTGCAGCGCCGGCAGATCCTGGCCGCCCGGCTCGATGCGAAAGCGCCCGACGCCCGGCAGGTCCAGTTCGGCGGCGGACGTCAGCAGAACTTGGTCCGCCCCTGCCAGCGGCCGCCCGTCCAACGTCGCCGCCCGCCCCGCTTCCAACTGGTACGACAGCCGCGTGGCGATGGCTTGCTGGCGGAGCTGCAGGTTGGCCAGTTCGCGCTCGCTTTTGCGCAGCGCATCGATATCCGCATCCGCGATTTCGATGCGCAAGGCTTCCGCCTTCAGCGTCGAGCCTTGCTCGATGAGCGTGGTGACGGCTTTCAGCGCGTCGTCCAGCCGCTGCACTTCGGCATTCAATTGCGCCAGTTGCCGTTCCAGGTCGCCGCGGTCGGCAACGGCTTGAGCCGCGGCCACACGCAAGCGGGCCGCGTCGACCGCCGCCACATGGATTTCGCGCTGTTCCCGGGCGCGGGCCAGCGGCGCTTGCGCCGCCTCGACCCGGCCACGGGCGGCCTGGGCTTCCTGGACCAGCGCCTGGTAATCGGATTCATCCTGCTGGTCGCGGCGTACCTGATCCTGCAGCAGGGTCAGCGTCTGCGCGGCCTGGCTTTGCTCGCGCCGCAAGCCCTCGAAGGCTTCGCGTTCCTTCGCCAGCGCGGCCAGCCGGGCCCGGGCCTCGACGGCCTTGGTCTCGAAGTCCTTCCAGGGTTGGTCGGTTTGCGCGCGCTCGTGGTCGCGGCGCAATTCCGCCAGACGGTCCACATCGGTATTCAGCTGGGCCATGGCCTGCGCGCAGTCGTCCCGTTCGGCGATGGCGCGCGCCAAGGCGTCCTCGGCATCCTTGTAGGCGCCCTTGGGACGGCCATTACGGGCATCCAGCAAGGCAGCGCGCTCGGAGGACACCCGCTCGAACAGCCGGTCGCCGTCGCTGGCCGCGAGTTCGCCGGATAGCTGTGTAAGGGCCTCGCGCAGATGGGGGCCCGCATGGCCCGCGGCCTCTTGCAGATTGTGCCCATCACCCTGCTGGATCCACAGCAGGCCGGGAATGCCGGCCAGGTCGGGCTTGCTTTGGCCGCGCCCGGGCAGTTCGAATCCCAGCAAGGCGGCCAGCGCATTTTCGGCTTCCTCGCCGTCCAGCCGTTGCGCGCCATCATCGATCAGCAGCTCGCAACGGGCGCGCGACAGGAATTGTTTTTTCAGCACATAGGAATGATCCGCGTGCGTGAATGCCAGTTCGACCGAGGGCCGCGCGCCGGATTCCCCACGCGGGGCCAGGTCGGCGACCTTGCTGGTGCTGTAGCGTTCCAGGAACGCCGCGCGGATGGCGGAGGCCACCGTGCTCTTGCCAGCCTCGTTGGCGCCGACGAACAGGTTCAAGCCGTCTTGCAGTCCGTCCAGCACCATCGGCTGGCGGAATTTGCGGAATTCTTCAAGCGCGATACGCGAGAGCTTCATTTGGCGCCCCCCTGCACGGCGCTTTCTCGCTGGAACCGCAGCAACAGCCGCAGCGCTTCGCCCGCCACCGCGGATTGCGCGGCATCGGCCTGCAAGGCCTGCAATTGCGCCGCCACTTCGCCGACGTAACCGCTGGCCCCCAGCTCGGCCAGATCGGCCAGGTCGGGTTCCAGTTGCAAGCCGGACAGGTCCGGCAGCAAGGCCCGCACTTGCGCAGCCGCCTGATCCACCGCGCGTTGCAGCGCGTCCCAGGTCTCCAGGTTGACATGCCCCTGCACGTCCAGGCGCAGCACGTCTTCGGCGCGAAGCGCCGCCAGCCGTTCGGCCAATGCCTGCGCGTCGGTCGGCAGGCTGACGGTTTCGGTCCAGGCGGACCAGCGGTACTTGCCCGTGGCCACGCGTTCAACCACGGGCTCGGCGCCCGGGCCGTCGATGCGCACATCCAGCACGTAGCCCGGTTCATTGCCACGAAAACGGTCTTGTTCCGGGGTGCCGGCGTACCAGGTGCGCGCGTCGATGGACAGGCAGCCATGCCAATCGCCCAGCGCCAGGTAATCCAACCCTGCACGTGCCGCGCGGTCGGGGGCGATGGGGTTCGTAGCGTCGATGGTGTCCGGCAGGCGGCCCGCGACGCTGCCATGGGCCAGGCCAACGCGCACGCGGCCGGGTGCCGTCTCAAGCGTGTCGAAAGCCTGCGTCACGTCGTCATAGGTGTGGCGCTGCGTGAGCGGCGCGGCCAGCACGGCCAGGTTGATGGCGGGTAGATCCACGACGCGGGTGCGCAACGGCACCTGCACGTTGGCGGGAATACAGCCCAGCTGCATCGCGCGGCTCCAGACGCTATCGGCCAACGCGGCATCGTGGTTGCCGGCAATCATTACCCAGGGGCCGGCGTAAGCCGCCATGGCGGCGAACAGCCGGCGGATCGTGCGATCCGACACGCCTTGCGTGTCGAATACGTCGCCGGCCACCAGCACGGCGTCCACGCCACGTTCCGTGGCAAGCGCCGCGATGCGCCCCACGACGTCAAAACGGGCCTCGGCCAGCAAGGCGGCGTCGTCGGTGTCGAATTGGCCGTACTGACGGCCGATCTGCCAATCGGCGGTATGCAGGAAATGGATCATGGGCCGATTTTGGCACAAGCCGCGCGGTTCAAAACAAACAACGGCCCTGCCTGCATGTTGCGCAGGGAGGGCCGTTGCGGGCTTGGCTTTTGGCCGATGCCCGATAAGCGGCGCGGCGGTGGCGAGAGCGCCGGATCAGGCGCGGTTGCCGTCCAGCACCAGGGGCGTGCGGGACGCTCCGCGGCGGTCATAGCGCGACAGGTCCAGCCCATCGGTACGGATCGCCGGGCGCTGGCCCATGACCTGATCCGCCACCAGCTTGCCCGAGCCGCACGCCATGGTCCAACCCAGCGTGCCGTGGCCGGTATTCAGGAAGAGATTGTCGTAGCGGGTCGGGCCAACGACGGGCGTGCTGTCCGGCGTCATCGGGCGCAAACCCGTCCAGAACTCGGCCTGGGCAACGTGGCCACTGTCCGGGAACAGGTCGTTGACGACCAATTCCAGCGTCTTCCTGCGCGCGTCCTTCAGGCGCAGGTCGAAGCCCGACAGTTCCGCCATGCCGCCCACGCGGATGCGGTCGTCGAAACGCGTCACGGCGATCTTGTAGGTTTCGTCCAGAATGGTCGATACCGGCGCGGCCGCCTCGTCCTTCAGCGGAATGGTCAGCGAATAGCCTTTAACCGGATACACGGGCAGGTCCAGGCCCAGCGGTTCCAGGAAGCCGCGGGTGTAGCTGCCGAAGGCGGCCACGTAGCGGTCGGCCGTCAGGACCTGGCCGCCCACGCGCACGCCCGTGATCTGGCCGCCCACGGTGTTCAAGCCGGACACGGTCTGGTTGTAGCGGAAGTCCACGCCCAGCGCCGCGGCCATCTCGGCCAGGCGGGTCGTGAACAGGCGGCAGTCGCCGGTTTCGTCGTTCGGCAGGCGCAAGCCGCCGGCCAGCTTGTGGATCGAGCGCGCCAGGGCGGGCTCGACCGTCACCAGGCGGTTGCGGTCCAGCAGTTCGTAGGGCACGCCCACTTCTTCCAGCACGGTGATGTCGCGGCGGGCAGCTTCCAGTTGGGCCTCGGTACGGAAAAGCTGCAACGTGCCACGCGTGCGCTCTTCATAATGAATACCGGTGGACGCGCGAAGCTCGCGCAAGCAATCCCGGCTGTACTCGGCCAGGCGCAGCATACGTTCCTTGTTGACCGAATAGCGGTGGGCCGAGCAGTTGGCCAGCATCGCCGCCATCCACTTCAGTTGGTACAGGCTGCCGTCCAGCCGGATCGCCAGCGGCGCGTGCTTCTGGAACAGCCACTTGATGGCCTTCAAGGGAATGCCGGGCGCGGCCCAGGGCGTGGAATAGCCCGGCGACACCTGGCCAGCGTTCGCGTAGCTGGTTTCCTGGGCGGCGGCCGGCTGGCGGTCCAGGACCGTCACCCGGGCGCCCTGACGGGCCAGGTAGTACGCGGTCGTGGTGCCAATAACGCCGCTGCCGAGGACGATGACATGCATGATTCTTTCCGTATTTGGATGTAGACAGTATTTTCGGTAGTCTAAGAGCCTCTCGGCAGTGAAAAGCACTGATTATTTATGTTTGCCAGTGTTTTTCTCGGGCCCAACCCTGTTTTTTGATCGCCAAAAGTGAAATGCGCGACCTCGACCGAATCGACCTGAAAATCCTGGATATCCTGCAGCGCGAAGGCCGCATTTCGGTCACCGAATTGGCCGATCGGGTGAGCCTGTCCGCCACTCCCTGCTCGGACCGGGTCAAACGCATGGAGCGCGAAGGTGTCATCACGGGTTACCATGCGCGCGTCAACCCGGCCGCGCTGGGCAAGAACCTGCTCGTCTTCCTGGAAATCAAGCTGTCGGCCAAATCCGGCGATGTCTTCGACAAGGTCAAGAAAGAGCTGCTGTATGTGCCCGAAGTCATGGAATGCCATCTGGTTTCCGGCGACTTCGACTATCTGGTGAAGGCGCGCCTGACCGAAATGAACGAATACCGCCGCCTGCTGGGCGAAATCCTCAAACGACTGCCCGCCTCCGCGGAATCGCGCAGCTACGTGGTCATGGAGGAGATCAAGGAAAGCCTGTACCTGCCCGTCGATCGATAGGCGGCGCAAGGGGGCCCTGCCCTTGATAGCCCCGAAGAGATGCGGTTTATTACCGAATCCGCACGCGCCGGCTGCTATGCTGGCGGCCCTCCGACCCGCGCCGGCAAGCCTGGTCAGACCCTAATTCTTTACGACTGCTTATGAATCGTCTCTATAAATACTTCTTCCGCGGCCTGATCACCGTCCTGCCGCTGGCCTTGACCCTCTATCTGCTGTACATCTTCCTGGCCTGGACGGAAGCCGTGGCGCTGACCTTCCTGCGCCCCTTCATCGGCGGCTTCTACGTGCCGGGCATGGGTCTGGCGCTGGGCATCCTGGGCATTCTGGCTATCGGCTACCTGGTCTCGAAACAGCGCGTACAGCGTTTCCTGACCGTGGTTGAAATGCCGTTCACCAACCTGCCCGTGGTCAAGAGCATCTATTCGTCCTTGAAGAGCTTTGCCGACTATTTCTCGCCCAGCTCGAAGAACACCGCGCAGCAGGTCGTGATTCTGCGCGTGCCGGGCCAACAGCTGGAACTGGTGGGCCTTGTCACCCGCCGCAGCGTGGAAGGGCTGCCCGAAGGGTTCACCCAGGGCGACCGCGTAGCCGTCTACCTGCCGATGGGCTATATGATCGGCGGCTACACCGTGTTCGTACCGCAGGACTGGGTGCAACCGATCCAGATGTCGGTCGAAGAAGCCATGCGCTCGTCCCTGATCGCCTGGATGGCGCGTGCGGAAAGCGCCCCGCGCCCCGCGGCCCCCACCGTGCCCGAAGCGCCGCCAGCCACGCCCGACAACACGGGCGGCGGCGGCCCCGCCTGACACGGCCCGACGCCCGAGCCCACGCGCCCCGGGCGCTGATCGCTTCCCCAACTGAATCCACGCACGCCCTCCATGCCCATCATCGAATTCACGCTTGCCGACGGCAGCCCCTACATTGAAGTCAATCAACTGCTGAAGGCCACGGGCGTCTGTGACAGCGGCGGCGCCGGCAAGATGATGGTCGCGGACGGCCTGGTCAGCGTGGGCGGCGTCATCGAAACCCGCAAGACCGCCAAGATCCGCGGCGGCCAGATCGTCACCTGCGGCGATGTCCGCATCGTGGTGCGCGCCGCCGATACGGCCGCTGACAACGCCTGACCCCCTGCCCCGCCCGACACTGCAACGCCGCGAGCCACCATGAAACTCAAGATGTCCCAGAACTCGATCTTCGCCGTCCTGCTGCGCTCGCCGTGGTGGATGAGCGCTGGCGTGGCCGTGCTGCTGTGCGTGGGGGGGTTCGCCGCCCTGCCGCCGGACTTCGCGGCGATGGGCGTCTTTGCGGCGGTGCCGTTCGCGGTCATTTCCATCATGGCCGCCTACAAACAGCTGCGGGCGCCCTCCGACACCCGCGTGCAGGCGGTGGCGGAAGCCGCCGCGGCCATGTCCTGGGCCGACTTCGCCAACACGGTCGAAGCGGGCTTCAAGCGCGACGGTTGCGAGGTGCAGCGCCTGCAGACGCCCGGCGCCGACTTCGCGCTCAGCAAGGACGGCCATGTGGCCATCGTCAGCGCCAAACGCTGGAAAGCGGCCCGCGTGGGCGTCGATCCGCTACGCGAATTGCAGGCGGCGCGCGAAAAACGCGGCGCCCGCGAAGCGATCTATATCGCGCTGGGCGACGTGTCCGACAACGCGTGGCAGTACGCAAAGTCGCAAGGCGTATCGCTGATGACGGCGCCTGAACTGGCCAAGCTTCTGCGCGACCTGAAAGTCTGATCGCCGCCAGCGGGCGTCACACCACCATCACGGAACTGGCCGCGATCACGCGCCATTGGCCGGACGCCGCGTCCGGCGCCCAGGTGCGCATGAATCGAAACATGCCGTTGGCCGGCACGCCGTTATAGCTACCCGAGATCCGGGCCTGCACCGACACGATGGCGCATTCCGCGCGCGGCAGGATATTCAGTTCAGAGAACTCCAGCCCATGGATCTTCAGCATGCCCGACCGGTGCGCGTCCAGGTCGTCTTCCCGGGTGAAGCTCCAGCCCATATGGTTGGTGTACAGCAGCGCCGGATCCAGCAAGCGCTCCAGCGCCTCAACGTCGGAAGCCAGCATCGCCTGGCGCAATTCCTCTTCGGCGGCTTGAATCCGCCCTGCTATCGTTTGGCCCATCGTCTTTGCCTTCGCGGGATATCAACGCCGGCATTCTATTCCGACACGAGGCGTCGTGCTTTGTTGCCAAACTCCCGACCGGCGTTCGCGGGCTTACGATTAAATGCGGGTCCGGCAGCACCCGCCGGTTTCCCTGGACTCGCCGAGAATCTTCCATGACCTACCGTATCCTTGCCGACCTGGTCCTCGTCGCGCACGGCCTCTTCGTCGCCTTCGTCATGTTCGGCGGCCTGCTGGCATTGTGGCGCCCCCGCATCGCGTACTGGCACCTGCCGGCGCTGGCCTGGGGCGCCATGGTGATCGGCATGGGCTGGATCTGCCCGCTGACCCCGCTTGAGGTGTCGCTGCGGCAACAGGCCGGCCAGCAGGGATACGCCGGCGGTTTCATCGAACACTATGTGCTGGGGCTGATCTACCCCGAAGGCATCACCCGGACGACGCAGATCGTGCTTGCCGCGCTGCTGATCGTGGGCAATATCGTGGTGTACACGTTATGGGCGCGGCGGCGCCGGCGCAACTTTTCCCAAGGATCCGACGCATGACCTCCCTTCCCGACCCCAGCCAGATGATCCGCGCCTACGACGCCGAAGGCCGCGAGATCCGCATCACCCGCGAGCAATGGCGCGACAACGTGCTGCCGGGCGCCATCGAACAGGACTGGAACGATGCCGACCGCCTGGCCGGCCTGATCATCCAGTCGCTTAACGACGGCTTCATCGACGAGATGGTCCGCCCCGCCGAACGGCTGGCGGAACTGGACCGGAACGCCGAACGCGCGGTGGTGCTGCAAGCCATCGTCTACATGAAGCAGGGCCGGCTGGACGACAGCGAAGGCGTACTGCGGGCGTTCTGCGCGCAACACGGCGAAACCGGCATCGTGCTGACCAATCTGGCCAAAGTCCATGCCGAACGCGATGACGAAGCCAACGCGCTCGACACGCTGTGGCGCGCGCTGCAATTGGACCCCAACCAGGACAACGGCCTGGGGTGGTTCGAGGCCATCCACCGCGATGTCGGCGGCGACGCGGCGGGCATCGCGGCGATGCGCAAGGTCGCCGCGCTACCCGGCAGTTGGCGCGCGCGACTGTGGCTGGCACGCGGGGAACTCGGTTCGCACAACTACGCGGGCGCGCTCGCGCTGTACCGCGAAGCGCTGTCATATGCAGGGCAACCCACGCCCGCCGACCTGCTGATGCAAATGAGCGGCGACCTGGGCAATGCCGGCCGCATTGCCGACATCCTGGAACTGGCCGGCCCCCGGTTTCAGGCGCAGACCCATGGCCTGCCAGTGGGCAACAACCTGGTCAAAGCCAACCTGCACATGGGCAGGCTGGATGACGCCCAACATGTCCTGGACCAGTTGCGCGCGCTGAACCGTCCCGACTGGCAAGAGACCCTGGCGTATTGGGACAATGAACTGGCGCAGGCCCGCCCCGGTAGCGCCGCCACCCGCGGCAATGGCTGAAGCCGGATCGGCCGCGACGGGCGCGGCCTGGCTGAACAGCCCGCCGGCTAGAGGCCGCGCGCGATGACCAGCCGCTGGATATCGCTGGTGCCCTCGTAGATCTGGCACACGCGCACATCGCGGTAGATGCGTTCGACCGGGAAATCCTTCAGATAGCCGTAGCCGCCCAGCGTCTGGATGGCGGCCGAGCAAACCTTTTCGGCCATCTCGGAGGCAAACAGCTTGGCCATCGACGCCTCGGTCAATGCCGGCCTGCCCGCTTCGCGCAATGCCGCGGCATGCAGCACCATCTGGCGCGCCGCATGAATCTGGGTCGCCATGTCGGCCAACCGGAACGAGACGGCCTGGTGTTCCATGATGGGCTTGCCGAAGGCCTGGCGGTCGCGGGCGTAATCGCGCGCGCATTCGAACGCCGCGCGCGCCATGCCCACGGATTGCGAGGCGATGCCGATGCGCCCGCCTTCCAGGTTGGACAGCGCGATCTTGTAGCCCTCCCCCTCGGCGCCCAGCCGATACGCAGCGGGGATGCGCATATCCTCGAAGGCGATCTGGCAGGTGTCCGAGGCGTGCTGGCCCAGCTTGTCCTCCACCCGCAGTACCTGGTACCCCGGAGTATCCGTCGGCACGATGAACGCTGAAATGCCGCGCTTGCCGGCGTCGGGGTCCGTCACCGCGAAAACGATCACTGTCTGGCCGCTTTTGCCCGACGTGATGAATTGCTTGGCGCCGTTCAGGATGTAGTCGTCGCCGTCACGGCGCGCGCGGGTGTGCAGGCTGCTGGCATCAGACCCCGCCTGCGGCTCCGTCAGGGCGAAACCGCCGATGTGTTCGCCCGTGGCCAGCGGCCGCAGGAACTGCTCTTTCTGCGCATCCGTGCCGAACTTCAGGATGGGCATGCAGGCGACCGAATTGTGCACGCTCATGATGGTGGAACACGCGCCGTTGCCTGCGGCGATTTCCTCCAGCGCCACGGCATACGACACGTAGCCGCTGGCGTTGCCCTCCCATTCCTCCGGCACGAGCATGCCGAAGAAGCCCAGTTGCGCCATCTCCTGGATGGCGTCGGCGGGATAGTGATGTTCGCGGTCCCAGCGTTCGGCGTTGGGCGCCAGCCGTTCCGCGGCGAAGCGGCGCGCCATTTCCTGAATGCTGAGCTGTTCTTCCGTCAACAACATGCTTTTTGTCTCCTGGGATGCAAGGGCGGGCTGGCGCAGGATGGGCACCGCCCGTTTTGTTTTTGCACGGCCGCAGCGGGTTCGCGGGCGTGGCATGGCATCGAGAATACACCGGCGGTCGGCTTGGGCGGCATCGGGAGATTCGCGCATTGCGACATAAAGAACTTGATAAGTTGCTTGAAATCGTGAATTCGATTTATCATGCAACTTACCAAGTATCTTGATCAGCCTGAACAGGAATCTCCCTATGCTTTACGACGCCATCATCGTGGGCGGCAGCTTTGCCGGCCTGTCCGCCGCCATGCAACTGGCCCGCGCCCGCCGGCGCATTCTGGTGATCGACGGCGGCCTGCCCCGCAACCGGTTCGCCGTGCACGCACACGGCTTCCTGGGCCAGGACGGCAAGCCGCCCCGCGACATCCTGTTGGAAGCACGCGACCAGTTGGCGCAATACCCCACTGTCAAATTCCTGGACGGCCAGGCGGTCGGCGCATGCGAACACGCGGGCCAGTTGCACGTGACGATGGCCGACGGACACGAAGTCCAGGGCAGGCGCCTGATCCTGGCGATCGGGCTACGCGACGAATTGCCCGCGATGGCGGGGCTGCAGGAACGCTGGGGGCAGACCGTGCTGCATTGCCCCTACTGCCACGGCTATGAAATGGCCGGCCGCCCGTTGGGCGTGATGGCCGCCCATCCGCTGTCGGCGCATCAGGCGATGCTGCTGCCGGACTGGGGGCCCACCACGTATTTCACGCAAGGCGAATTCGAGCCCGATGCGGAACAGGCGGCCCGATTGGAAAAGCGCGGTGTGCGCATCGAACGCACGCCCATCGTCGAACTCATGGGCACGGCGCCCGCGCTGGACGCCGTCAAACTCACCGATGGGCGGCGCATGGCGGTGCACGCGCTGTTCGTGGCCAGCAAGACCCATATGGCCAGCCCCTTGGCGATGCAACTGGGCTGCGCGTTCGACGACGGCCCAATGGGCCCGGTGATCCGCAGCGACGAATTCAGGCAGACGACGGTGGCGGGCGTTTACGCCGCGGGCGACGCCGCCATCCCGATGAGCAACGCGACGCTTGCCAGCGCATCCGGGGTGATGGCCGGCGTCTGCGTGCACCGCTCGCTGGTGATGGAATAGGCGATAGGCAACTTACAGGCGGTTCCTGAAGAACGCCACGACCTTGGCGTTCAGATCCTGATGGAACCGCAGGCGGTCGAAGCCGGCCACATCCCGGCAAAGCGCGGGCAAGGCCTCGGCCTGTTCCGCCGGACAAGGTGCCAGGAACGCAAAATGCCCGGCTTGCTTCGCCTGGTGAAAGTCCGGCGCGGCAGGCAGCGCTTGCCGCACCGCTTCCACGCTGGCCGGCGTGATGCCGTCTCCGCCCTGCTCCGACACCCAGAGTTGCACCGGAATCTTCACCTGTTTTAGCGCCCCGTCCGGGAACGCGTTCAAAGGGTCGGCGATGACGGCCGCCTTGATGCGGTCATCGTGCACATAGGACTGCCGCGGAATCTTCCCGCCCGCCATGTCGCGGCACATCGGCAGCGCCGGCGCATCCTGGCAAATGGCAAGGCCCGCCTGGAAATCCGGCACGGCGCCCGCCAGCACCAGCCCGGTATAGCCGCCCCGTGAAAAACCGAAGACGCCGATCTTCGTGGAATCGACCTGGCCCTTCTGCGGCCAGGCCTGCGTCATATAGTCGATCAACCGCCGCATTTCCCTCGGACGCGTCGAGAAGATCGACAAGTACCCTTGCCGCGACCGGTCCTGCGCATTGTCGCCGACGTGGTTGATCGCCGCGACGACGAAGCCCGCATTGGCCAACGCCGCGGCGGTGTCGTGATGGCTCAGGAAGGACCCCGCCGATCCGTGCGAAATGACGACGAGCGGATATTTGCCGTCGGGCACCGGGCAATTCAGCACACCAGGAATCGTGGCCTGGCCGATCTTGATGTCGGCCGCGGGCGCCCCGCACGGATACCAGATGGCGCCCGACAAGCCCGGACCGTTCTGGTCCATGGGAAGGGACAGGCGTTGGAAACCGGCGGCGTGGGACTGGGGGGGTGGAACGATCAAAAGAAGGTAACTAAGCAGAACGGAACGCAGAGCCATATTCAGAAAGATTGGGTTGGAAACCAGCCACGGAAAATTCGTTCGCAGTCGGCGCCAAAATTGGACTTGCAAGGGACCTCGACAACAGAATTGTGCGATACGCGACGCCTAGATTAGCATCGGATTCCCTGCCACTTTCAAGATACGAAGCACTAAGTGAACAAACCGCAACCCCACCCCAATCCGTCGAGAATCGACAAAACCAGCGCGACGGCAATTGACCATACGCGGCCAACTGAACGATCAGCGGTGCAGCGAAGGCTGCTGAAGTTCCTAGCGACGCTGGCGGCTGCATCGGCCATGCCGTTACTGTATCTAAATGGCTCTGCATACCATGATGGATACCTCAGCCGGCTTGGATTAGTCCCTTCCATGTTCCCGCTGGACACCGCGGCCACCTTGATTCACGGCGTATTGGCTTGGTACATCGCGTTGGCCAAGGGAGTGGGCTTCATCGCTGCCATCGAAACCCGCCACCTATGGAAGATAGGGATCGGATTCCTAGTCGCTTCTTTAATGACTGGAACTTGGCTTTGGCTGGTTCAAAAAAAAGCGCCCAAAGAAAACCAACTTGCATCTCCAAAAAAACAAAGAAAAGAAAAATCCAGCTTCCGGCAATGGGCTGCCAAAGTAGGAAATGGCGCCTTCTATATTTTTCTGGCGGGATACGGATTCATACTTCTATCTTTCCTATTAACCCTGACGATTTCCGCCCTCATCATCCCATTCTTGAGTGTGGGAAAGTCTGTCGCAGCGGAAGAATTCGCCAAGGAGTTTTCGACCTCCCCCATCGCCCACATGACAATCGGCTCCGAGAAGAAATCGTCTTACCGAATAATCCAATGTTCAGCGTCTTTTTGCGCCCTTTACGCTGACGGCACCATCTTGACTGTTCCACTCTCCAAAATCGAGTTTGCCACGTCTTCGCTCCGATAAAGGCGGCTCAACAAAGTGGCATCGCCGACGGAACCGATCCTTGAGCCGACAAGGATTCCAACTTTTTTTGGATTCTTTGTCGGCTCAGAATATTCACCCTACCGGACCTTGCCCTCCTTCCAGGCCGCCAGCAGCTTTTCATAAGGAATGGTCTCGCCCTTGGGCTTCTCGTTCGCCAGTTTCTTCCAGGGCGCGTGCTGATCCGACAGCCACTTGGCCGGGTCGCTCTTGGCGTTGAGCTTCGGCGCGCATTGCGCCATGCCCGCCCGTTCCAGGCGCGCCATCACCTGGTCCATTTCATTGGCCAGGTTGTCCATCGCGGCTTGCGGGGTCTTTTCGCCCGTGACGGCCGTGGCGACGTTCTTCCACCACAGTTGCGCCAGCTTCGGATAGTCCGGCACGTTGTTGCCCGTCGGGGTCCATGCCACGCGGGCCGGGCTGCGGTAGAACTCGATCAGGCCGCCGTAGTTGGCGGCGTTCTTGGTGAAGAAGTCGCTATGGATGTCGCTGTCGCGGATGAAGGTCAGGCCGGTGATGGACTTCTTCAACGACACGGACTTCGACGTGACGAACTGCGCATACAGCCACGCCGCGGCCATCTTGTCGGGGTTGGTGGACTTGAAGAAAGTCCAAGACCCGACGTCCTGGTAGCCGTTTTGCATGCCGTCCTTCCAGTACGGGCCATAGGGCGACGGGGCCATGCGCCATTTGGGGGTGCCATCGTCGTTGACGACTGGCAGACCCTTCTTCGTCATGTCGGCGGTAAAGGCCGTGTACCAGAAGATCTGCTGCGCGATCTGCCCTTGCGCCGGAACGGGGCCGGATTCCGAGAAGGTCATGCCCATGGCCTGCTGTGGCGAATACTTCTTCATCCAGTCGATGTACTTCGTCAGCGCATAGACGGCGGCCGGACTGTTGGTGGCGCCCCCTCGCGATACCGACGCGCCCACCGGCGTGCATTTGTCGTCGGCAACGCGAATGCCCCATTCGTCCACGGGCATGCCGTTGGGCAAACCGCGGTCGGCGGCGCCGGCCATGGACAGCCATGCGTCGGTGAAGCGCCAGCCCAGCGACGGATCCTTCTTGCCATAGTCCATGTGGCCATAGACCTTCTTGCCATCGATCTCCTTGACATCATTGGAGAAAAAGTCCGCGATGTCCTCGTAGGCGGACCAGTTGGTGGGCACGCCCAGGTCATACCCGTACTTCGCCTTGAACTTGTCTTTCAGGTCCTGGCGGGCAAACCAGTCGGCGCGGAACCAGTACACGTTGGCGAATTGCTGGTCGGGCAACTGATACAGCTTGCCGTCGGGCGCGGTGGTGAACTTGGTGCCGATGAAATCCTGGATGTCCAGGTTCGGGTTGGTCCATTCCTTGCCCGCCCCGGCCATGTAATCGGACAGCGGCAGGATGGCGCCGTAGCGGTAGTGCGTGCCGATCAGGTCGGAGTCCGAGATCCAGCCGTCGTAGATCGACTTGCCCGACTGCATGGAGGTCTGCAGCTTTTCGACGACGTCGCCTTCCTGGATCAGATCGTGGTTGACCTTGATGCCGGTGATTTCACTGAAAGCCTTGGCCAGCGTCTTGGATTCGTATTCGTGCGTGGTGATGGTTTCGGATACGACGCTGATTTCATTGACCCCCTTGGCACGGAGCTTGGCGGCGGCGTCCATGAACCACTTCATTTCCGCCATCTGCTGGTCTTTGGACAACGTCGATGGCTGGAATTCGGAATCCACCCACCTCTTCGCTTCCGGCTCGCCGGCCCATGCCCCTGACGTTCCGATCAGGGCGATAGCGGCCGCCATGGCGTGCATGCGCAATTTCATGACCTGTCTCCTCGAATGGCCTTCCCCATCTATTGCTGCGGACCTCTGGCCGGGGAAGATGCGGGCCCGTAGTCCTTGAACCAAGTGAGGGATCGAAACGCCCCTTCAGCCTTTCCTCATGATGAAGGCCAACAGCAGCATGGACAGCACGAAACTGATCCACACCGATGGCGGCTCATCCAGCGAAAACCATTCCACCGCCTTTTGCCCGAACCCCAGAAATGCCAGGTTGAGCCAGGCTGCGGCCATCAGGCCGATGAACAACCGGTCGCCCCGCGTGGTGCGCAACGGCAGGAAGCCCTTGCGCTCGACCGTGGGCGACTTCAATTCCCAGACCGTCATGCCGACCAGCATCAGCACGATGCAGGTGAAGAACACGGCGACGGGAGTGGTCCAGACCATCCAGCTGAACATGGGGCGTTCCTCCTAGGGTCCCTTGACGCTACACCCGGCCCATCGCGAAGCCCTTCGCGATGTAGTGGCGCACGAACCAGATGACGATGCCGCCCGGCACGATGGTCAGCACGCCCGCCGCCGCCAGCACCCCCCAGTCCATGCCGGAAGCCGACACGGTTCGGGTCATGGTGGCAACGATCGGTTTGGCGTTGACAGACGTCAGCGTGCGCGCCAGCAGCAGTTCCACCCAGCTGAACATGAAGCAGAAGAATGCCGCCACCCCCACACCCGACTTGATCAGCGGCAGGAAGATCGTCAGGAAAAAGCGCGGGAAGGAGTAACCGTCGACATAGGCGGTCTCGTCGATTTCGCGGGGCACCCCGGACATGAAGCCTTCCAGAATCCACACGGCCAGCGGCACGTTGAAGACCAGATGCGCCAACGCCACGGCCAGGTGCGTGTCCATCAGCCCGAACGAGCTGTACAACTGGAAGAACGGCAGCAGGAACACCGCAGGCGGCGTCATGCGGTTGGTCAGCAGCCAGAAGAACACATGCTTGTCGCCAATGAAGCGGTAGCGCGAAAACGCGTAGGCGGCCGGCAACGCGACGGCCAGCGAGATCACGGTGTTGATGACCACGTAGATCAGCGAATTGATGTAGCCCGAATACCAGGCCGGATCCGTGAAGATCGTGCGGTAATGCTCCAGGGTGAAATCGCGCGGCCACAGGGTCAGGGTGCTGACGATTTCAGTGTTCGTCTTGAACGACATGTTCAGCATCCAGTACAGCGGCAGGATGGCGAACACCAGGTAGAGGATCAGGAAGGCGGAACGCCACCAGGTCGATTGATCACGCATTGGCATGCTCCTCGTCGACGCCGCCGGTCGTGCCCGCACGCTGCATCCAGTTGTAGAGGATGAAGCACAGCAGCAGGATGATCAGGAAGTAGATGATCGAAAATGCCGCGGCCGGCCCCAGGTCGAACTGGCCCACGGCCTTCTGCGTCAGGTACTGCGACAGGAACGTCGTGGCATTGCCCGGTCCGCCGCCCGTCAGCACGAAAGGCTCGGTGTAGATCATGAAACTGTCCATGAAGCGCAGCAGCACCGCGATCATCAGCACGCCGCGCATCTTGGGCAGCTGGATGTAGCGGAACACGGCCAGGCGCGACGCGCCGTCGATGCGGGCGGCCTGGTAGTAGGCGTCGGGGATAGCCCGCAGCCCCGCATAGCACAGCAGCGCGACCAGCGGCGTCCAGTGCCAGACGTCCATCACCAGCACCGTCACCCAGGCGTCCACGTCATTGCCGGTGTAGTTGTAGTCCACGCCCAGCCAGGACAAGGTGGCGCCCAGCAGGCCGATGTCGGTGCGGCCGAACACCTGCCAGATGGTGCCGACGACGTTCCATGGAATCAGCAGCGACAGCGCGATGATCACCAGCACGGCCGAGGCGCGCCAGCCGCTGGCCGGCATCGACAGCGCCAGCAGGATGCCTAGCGGGATCTCGATGGCCAACACCGCCAGCGAAAAGCCGATCTGCCGGAACAAGGCGCCATGCAGTTCCTCGTCCTGCAACACCGCGGCGTACCATTCCGTGCCGACGAAGACGCGGCGTTCGGGGGAAATGATGTCCTGCACCGAATAGTTGACGATGGTCATCAGTGGCAGGATGGCCGAAAACGCCACGCACAGCACCACGGGCAGGACCAGGAACCAGGCCCGGTGATCGATGGGTTTCATGGAATCAGCGCCTCGTCGCGGTAGAAGCAGGTATGCGGGTTAAGCACCGACAGCCAGACCGTGCCGCCCGCCGCGGCCGGCACGACCTGACTGCCGAGCCGGGCCCGCACCGGGACGCCCTCGAAGTCGCCCACCAGCAAGGTATAGGTGCCCACGTCCTGCACCCGGTCCACGCGCACGGGCACCGCGCCAGCCGCGCCGGCATCGGTCACGCGCAGGTATTCAGGGCGCACCCCCAACTTGACGGGGCCGGCCCCCGCCAGCCTGGCGCCCAGGTCCTCGGGCGCGCCGCCAACGCGGCTTTGCCCCACCATCAGTGCGCCGTCGCGCCATTGCGCGGGCAGGAAGTTCATGCCAGGAGACCCGATGAAGTGACCGACGAACGTGTGGGCGGGCCGTTCGAACAGGTCATCGGCGCTGCCGACTTGCACGGCGCGGCCCCGCGCCATCACCATGACCTGGTCGGCGAAAGTCAACGCTTCGGTCTGGTCGTGGGTCACGTAGATCAGCGTCAACTTGAACTCGTGATGGATTTCCTTGAGCTTGCGCCGCAGTTCCCATTTCAGTTGCGGGTCGATAACCGTCAGCGGCTCGTCGAACAGAATGGCCGACACGTCGCTACGCACCAGCCCGCGCCCCAACGAGATCTTCTGCTTGGCATCTGCCGTCAAACCGCTGGCACGGCGGTCCAGCACGGCTGACATCTCGAGCATTTCGGCGATGCGACCCACGCGTTCGCGGATGCGGCCCGGCGCGATGCCGCGGTTGCGCAGCGGGAACGCCAGGTTTTCCGCCACTGTCATCGTGTCGTACACGACGGGAAACTGGAACACCTGGGCAATGTTGCGCGCTTGCGGGGTCTTGGCGGTGACGTCCTGCCCGTCGAACAGGATGCGGCCATGCGATGGCCGCAGCAAACCCGACACGCAATTCAGCAAGGTGGTCTTGCCGCAGCCCGACGGCCCCAGCAAGGCATAGGCGCCGCCGTCGCGGAACGTGAACTTCAGTGGCAGCAGCGCGTAGTCCTCGTCGGTCTTGG
>Ga0307412_10000384_pt1 | contig 27422 bp, 24 predicted proteins | sample DK1Cmetagenome_3_FD_203823 | JGI IMG/M metagenome (GOLD analysis project Ga0307412, IMG submission 203823) | Maize rhizosphere microbial communities from greenhouse at UC Davis, California, United States - DK15-C-1 | ecosystem: Host-associated > Plants > Roots > Rhizosphere > Soil | place: USA...
TTGGCCGGCGCGCTACAAACCGCGGGCATCCGCTTGGACGCGGTCTTCATAAATGCCGGCATTGCCAAGTTCGCCACCCTGGCCGAGGCCACCGAGGAACTTTGGGACCAAACCTTCAATACCAACATCAAAGGCGTGTTCTTCCAGTTGCAGGCACTGGTCCCGCTGTTGAACCCGGGCGCCTCTATCGTGCTGAACGGATCGATCAACGCCCACATCGGCATGCCGGCGTCGTCGATCTACTCCGCCAGCAAGGCCGCGCTGATCTCATTGGCCAAGACCTTGTCGGCCGAATTGCTGCCGCGCGGCATCCGCGTGAATGTCGTCAGCCCGGGCCCGATCTCGACCCCGATTTACGACAAACTCGGCCTGGACGCCGAGACCCTGGAAAAGACCGCGGCGGGCATCCAGGCGCAGGTCCCGCTGGGCCGCTTCGGCACACCGCAAGAACTGGCGGCCACCGTGCTGCACCTGGCCGCGCCGGAATCCGCCTTTATCGTCGGCACCGAGATCGTCGTGGACGGCGGAATGAGCCAGCTCTGACGACGATGCGGCTAGGCCCCGATCGAACGCAATGCGCGCTTGCAGATGCGTTCGGTCGCGGCGGAAGTTCCAGCGGCCAGCCAGCGCGCGCACACGGCGCGCACCCATGTCGGCTGGTCCTTGCTGGCGTCGTTCAGCCAGTTGGCCACCGAATCCTGCACATAGGCCGCCGGATCGGCGCGCAACGGATCCAGTAGCGGCAACGCAATAGCCGGGTCCGACTTCAACGCCGCGATATGGGCGCACCAGACCCCGCGCGGACGTAGCGATTCGCTGGCGAAGCGGCGCACGCGCTCGGAGGGATCCTGCGTCCAGGGCCGTAACGCTTGCACCGACGCTTCCAGTTCGTCGGCCAAACGCGGCCGCACCGCCAGCCACGCCCACTCGCGCACGCCGAAATGGGCGTCGTCGGCCAAGGGGCGGATACGGTCCAGCCGCGCTTGCAATGGCAGGTCCGGCTGCGCGCCCACCACGAAGCAGGCCCAGCCGCGCACGGTGTCGGAGCCGTGCGCCATCAATGTCGCGTCGGCATCCCGGCCCAGGTGGGCGCTCAGGATGCGGGCGGCCGCCACCATGCGTTTGGAAATGCCGGTGGCTGCCTGCGCGCGCATCTGCGCGATGGCGTCGGCGCCCACTTGCGGGACTACCGCCTGCATCAACGCCGCAAAGTCCACCGCCAGGCATTCGGTCAGCGTGGTGGCGGGCGCCCCCGCGTTCAACTGCGCCAGCCTGGCTTGCCCGATGTCCTTGACGCCCCGACCAGCGGCTGTCGCGGCGGGCGATGCGGTCCGGGTCATTGCGCCCCCTTCCTAAACGCCGCGCGGCCGGTGTCGGTGCCATGCCACACCCGCGCCAACAGGTCGCTCAGCTGCGCCTTGTCGGCCGCGTCCAGCCCGCCAAACAACGAACCGATCCAGTCCGTATGCTCCTTGAACAGCTTGGCTGCCGCCGACTTGCCCTTGGCGGTCAGCGTTACCAGGACCATGCGGCGATCCCCGCGGCCGGGTTCGCGCCGCACAAAGCCGTCGCGCTCCAGTCCGGCGACCAGGCCGGTGATGGTCGCGCGCGTCACGCCCGCCCCGTCCGCAAGCTGATGCGGCGACAGTCCTCCGGCCTGCTCGTGCAGCAGGAACAGCACCACGAACTTCCCTTCCGACAACTGCTTCGGCGCCAGGCGGGCCGCGCAATCGCGGTCGATGGCGTTGGCCAGCGACAGCAATTGGAAACATAGGCCGATGTCGTCGGCCGAGGCCAACCCGCGCCGCGCCGCTTCGTCGAGCAGCGCGTGGTGTTTAGGTTCAAGCATGGGCGGTGTTCGCATGACGTCGGGCATGGGCGATCTTCCTTTTTCCAAGTTCATCGGCATATAGTAAGGCGCCTAATTAATTAAACGCAAACCGCCACACGTACCGGTATCATCGGCAGTCGCTCACCATCCGTTCCGCCCATGCCCCGCCCCGCTGGCGGATCTGCCCTATCATTCTGACCCCTTCTCCTTTCACGGAACCGACCCGCATGTCCGACACCGCCCAGCCCTTCGACGTCCAAGCCTTCATCGCCCAAAGTGTGGAGGGCATGCGTGCCGCCACCAGCGCGCATTGCGCCACCTGGCATCTGGACGACGCCGAGCAATGGTCGGTGGACATGGATAGCGCCAGCATCGTCTTCCAACTGCCCGGCGGCATCACCGCGACGGCGCCGGTGCAGATCATCGGCACGTCCAACAGCGCCGACGGCAGCTTTCTGTGGGGCTGGGACCATCCCTCCGTGCCCGCCGAACTGTCCGAACACGCGCAACTGGCGCTGGCGTTCGGACGCGCGCACGGTCTTGCCGCCTATACCCACCGCAAAGTCCAATGCGACGACGCCCAAGCCTGGGAATTCGCGGCCGTGGCGATGCGCCTGGGCGACGCCAGCGGCACGTATCGGGCTCAGGCGTCCGAGACCGCGCAGGTATGGATGACATTCGGGCAAGTCACGTTGTCCGCCGCATCAGGCCAATCCCAGGGCTGACCGCGCCATGATCCGTTTCCATCTGTCCCGTTCGCCTTTTGCCGCGATGGCGTTGGCGCTTCTTGCGCATGCCGGCAACCCGGCCCATGCGGCCCCGCGCGTCGTCTACACGGGAACGCTGCAAGGCGCGGGCGATGTGGTGATGGAACTGGACAGCAAGCCGGCGGACAACGGCATGCTGACCGGCCGCTACTTCTATCCGAAGCACGGTGTCGACATTCCGCTGAAAGGCACCCCGCAGGCGCTGATTGAACCGAAGACCTTCCAGGCGTTGGCCGACGCCGGCACGGACCCGGAATCGGACGAACCGGCTGCGATTGCCGCCGCCACCTGGCAGGGCAACCGCGACGCCGGCGGCTACCAAGGCCGTTGGACCGACGCCCGCACCGGCAAGCAGCGCAGCTTCACCTTGCGCCGCGTGGCCGAATACGATCCCGACGCGTCCGCGCCCGGCAGCGTGCAGGCCGTCACCACGGCGATCAGCGGCGGCGTGGGCAGCGGCATCGACGCGAATGTCGGCATCAATGACCGCACGGCCCCCTACGAAACCTTGAAACTCGCCGGCCATGCCGTGCCTGTCGGAAAAGACAGTGGCGATGGCGCAGTCGCCTACCGGATGTGGCGCGACCCGCGGACGAAATTCACCTACCCGCGGCTAAGCCGGCACCCCGACCCGCAAGTCCTCGACCGCGTGAACGGACTGCTTGAACAGCGCCACTGGCAAATGAACCTGGCGGCGCTGGCCTGCATGGCATCGGCCTACACCGACGGCAACCCGGCGGCCGGCACGCTGGGCAGCTACGACGATGAAGCCGTTACCGTCCAATGGCTGTCCAAGGCATTGATGACGGTGACGGAATCCGGCAGCCTGTACTGCGGCGGCGCGCATCCCGACAACCATTTCGAGCCCTACACCTTCGACCTGCTGCGTGGCGAATACCTGGACTGGAACCGCATCTTTGACGCCTACGTGCCCGGCGCAGACGGCTGGCGCAAGGAAAGCCCCACCCTGCTGGCATTGATGGAAAAGGCCCGCGCGCCGCTGCCCGCCGCGAATACCAAGGGCGCCACGGAAGACGATTCCCTGGAAAGCTGCTCGGACGTGTGGCCCAGCTATCTGGCCCTGGGCACGGAATCGCCCGGGGTGCTGACCTTGTCGATTTCCGGTATCGGCCATGCGATGGGCGTTTGCCTGGGCACCCATGTGACCGTACCGTTCAAGGACCTGGCGCCTTACCTGGCGCCGGGCGGCCAGGCGTACCTGGTCACCGAGTAACGGAATCTACCGATACAGCACCGTCGGCAGCCACATCCCGATGCCCGGGAACATGTAGAGCAGGAAGATGGCCACCACCTGGATCCCCATGAAAGGCATCATGCCCAGGAAGATCTGGTTCAGGGTCACATGCGGCGGCGACACGCCTTTCAGGTAGAACGCCGACATGGCCACCGGCGGCGACAGGAACGCGGTTTGCAGGTTCAGCGCCACCAGCAGGCCGAAAAACAGCGGGTCGATGCCGAACGCGTTCAAGAGCGGCACGAAGATCGGCATGAAGATCACGATGATCTCGGTCCATTCCAGCGGCCAGCCCAACAGAAAGATGATGGCCTGCGCCAACAACAGGAACTGGATGGGCGTGAGGCCCAGCGACAGCACCCAGTCTTCGATGATGCGCTGGCCTCCCAGCAAGGCGAATGCGGCCGAGAATATCGACGACCCCACGAAAAGCCAACACACCATCGCGCTGGTCTTGGCGGTCAGGAAGACCGATTCCCGCAGTACCGGCAGATTCAGGCGCCGATACGCCAGCGCCAGCAGCGCCCCGCCCATGGCGCCCATGGCCGCCGCCTCGCTCGGCGTGGCCAGGCCAAAGGCGATGGACCCCAGCACCGCCGCGATCATGACCGCCAGCGGAAAGAACGACGACATCAGCATCTTGAAGATTTCCAGCCGCGCCCAGGTCAGCGCCGCATAGAACACCACCAGCATCACCGCGCACACCGCGACGAATATCCAGAACCCGTTTGGGGTCGGCACGGATTCGGCAGCGGCGGCAGCAGGCGGGACAGCAACGGCGGCGCCAGGGGCCGGGCCGGATGCCTCCGGGGTGCCCGGCGGTTCGGACAGGCCCGTTGCCCCGGCATCCGAAGACGGCGGTTCGGCCAGTTCACCCGAGGGCGGCTCCGCCAGGCCACCGGCGTCCGGCTCGCTCAAGCCCCCGCCCGTATCGAAACCGCCCGACCCAAGGCGCAGTTCCGCAGGGATCTCGTATTCCACCTGCGGCCGTGTCACGCCATGGTGCACCACCGCCACCAGTAGCAGCGTTACGGCCAGCGGCGCAAGCGCCGTCGCCATGTTGCGCAACAGGAAGCCAGCAGACACATGACGGTTGCGGCGGCCCTTGAACAGGGCGGCCACCATGCCCGACAACGCCCGCGTGTAGCCCGCCGCGGCCAGCGCCCGGGTCTCCGGTGGCAGCGGCACGCCGCGCTCGCCCACCGGCAACGGCGGCGCCATGTCGGGGCGCAGCTTGGCCACCAGGATCACGTAGAGCATGTATAGGCCCGCCAGCATGATCCCCGGAAACAGCGCGCCCGCATACAGTTGCACCACCGACACGCCTGTCGTCGCGCCATAGACGATCAACATCACCGACGGCGGCAGCAGGATGCCCAGGCAGCCGCCCGCCGTGATCGCGCCCGCCGTCAGCCGCACGCTGTAGCCCGCCTTCAGCATCGCGGGCATCGCCAGCAGTCCCATCAGCGTCACCACCGCCCCGACGATGCCGGTCGCCGTGGCGAAGATCGCGCAGGTGGCCAGCGTGGCCACCGCCAGCGCGCCGGGCAGGCGCGCCAGCGCCAGATGCATCGACCGGAACAGTTTTTCGATCAGGTTGGCCCGTTCGACGAGATACCCCATGAAGACGAACAGCGGGATCGAGATCAGGGAATCGTTGGTCATCGTGGCATACGTGCGCTGCACCATCAGGTCCAGCGTCTGACCGATGGACCGCCCCGCGTCCGCGCTCTGCATGTAGTACGCCAGGAAGGTGAATAGCACCCCCATGCCCATCAGCGTGAACGCCGTCGGAAACCCCAGCATGATCGCCACCACGATCAGCGCCAGCATCAACAGGCCGATGTGCCCCGTGGTGAGGTCGCCCCACGGGGTCAGGAAAGCGATCATCAGCAGCACGATTCCGATGCACGACAGGCCAAACCACAACGCCTTGTGGATTTTCATCAGTGCGGCTCCCGGGGCGTCGTCACGTAGCGGTCCAATTGGGCGATGTCTTCGTCCTTCACGTGGACCATCTTCTTCAGCTTGTCCACGTCGACTTCCTCGACGTCCTCTTCGCGCGACGGCCAGGCGCCGTGCCGCAGGCACAGCACACAGCGCAGCACTTCGGCCACGCCCTGCAGCAACAGGACGGCGCCGGCCACGGGAATGAATGCCTTGAAGGGATAGATGGGCGGTCCGTCGGCCATCAGCGACGAATGTTCGCCGATGGCGATGGAGTAGCTGGCGTAGTACCAGCCCGCCCACACCAGCGCGATGACGCCAGGGAAAAAGAACACGATGAACAGGGTCAGGTCCAGGCCCGCCTGCACTCGCGGCGGCAGAAAGCCGTAGAGGATGTCGCCGCGCACGTGCCCGTTCTTGGCCAACGTGTACGCCCCGGCCATCATGAACAAGATGCCGTAGTACATCATCTGCATATCGAACGCCCAGGCGCTGGGCTGGTTCCACACATAGCGCGCCGCCACTTCCCAGCACACATGCAGGGCCAGCACGACGATCAACCAGGCGAACGTCTGCCCGACGAAAGTGGAAATGCGGTCAATCAAGCGTATGAGTCGAATCATCGGGCACCCAGGACAAGACGCATGGCGCTAAGGCGCACACGCCGCCCGCTTGGGCCGGGAGGCCCCGCGGGCGGCCAGACAGACGGGCGTCAGGCCGGTTTGGTGCTGCGCGAAAAGTAGTGGTTGTAGGCCATGCGGTAGTTCACCGACACGTCCCCATGCCAACGCCCCACCCGTTCGGCGAATGCGCGCTGCGAGTCCAGCACCTTCTTGAACAGCGGATTCTCGGCCGACCGTTTGGCGATCATCTCGTCCCAGATCTTCAACTGCGCCTGGAGGATCGCGTCAGGCGTCTTGTAGAACTTGACGTTGTGGTCCTTCTGCAGCTTGATGTAGTCCTGCGAATAGCGGTTGGCCGCTTTCCACGACATGTCCGCGCTGCAGGCCTGGGCCGCGTAGCTCAGGACGTGCTTCAAGTGCGGCGGCAAGGAGTCGTACTTGCCCTTGTTGAACAGCACTTCGAATTGCTCGGCGCTCTGGTGGAAGCTCTGCAGCATGCAGATCTTGGACACGTCCTGGAAACCCAGCGCCAGATCGGACGACGCGTTGTTGAACTCGGCCCCGTCCAGCAGGCCGCGGTCCAGCGCCGGCACGATCTCGCCGCCTGGCAAGGCGTTCACCGCCGCACCCATGGCCGTGTACATGTCGATTGCCAGCCCCACGGTGCGGAACTTCACGCCCTTCACGTCCTCGACCTTGGTCACGGGCCGCTTGAACCAGCCAAAGGGTTGAGTCGGCATCGGCCCATACATCAGCGACACCACGTTCACGCCCATCGCCTTCTGGATTTCGACCAGCAGCTCCTTGCCACCGCCGTATTCGTGCCATGCCAGCAGCATATTGGCGTCCATGCCGAAGGAAGGCCCCGATCCCCACAGCGCCACGGCCGTGTTCTTTCCGTACCAGTAGGCCACCACCCCGTGGCCGCCGTCCAGCGTGCCGGCCGACACGGCGTCCAGCAGATCGAACGCCTTCACGACCGCGCCGGCAGGCAGCACTTCGATCTTCAACTGGCCGCCGGCCATGTCGTTGACCTTCTGGGCATAGTCGCGCGCGAACTCGTGGAAGATGTCCGTGGCGGGCCACGTGCTTTGGAACCTGAGGGAAACAGGCGCGTTCTGCGCCCGGGTAACGGCGGGAAATCCCAATGCGGCGGCGCCCGCGGCGGCAGCGCCGGAAATGAACTTGCGGCGGGGTTTCGTGGGTTGTTGCATGGCTTGTTGTCTCCTTGGTGGACTACATGGAACAGCTTGTAGTGACTGCACCTGCATGGACACGAGAGAAACGCCTGCTGCGAGCTTCCCGGTGCCGGGACTGCGACCGCTTTGCAACTTTGAGCTGATTAGACCTTTCCGCCTAAGCGCTGACAATCAGCTTGTTGTCAGGAATTACCCTAGACCGCCGGATTAGGCCTTTGGTCTACCCGGCCGTGGCGCGCGCCAGCAATGCCTGAAGCAATTCGCCTTGGCGGATGATTTCCGGTTCGTCCAGCCCGCTGTAGCCAATCACCAGGCCCGCAGGCAGGTCCACGCGCCGGCAATAGTCCGCGACCGGCTGCAACGCCAGGCCCCTTTCCCGCGCCCGGTCCCGCAACGCGTGCGCATCCTGCCCAGGCGGCAGCCACCACACCAGATGAAACCCGGCGTGCTCGCCGCTGGTTCGCACGGGTTCACCGCCCGTCGCCTGCGCCAGCAACCGCATCACCACGTCGCGCCGTTGGGCATACACCGCCCGCGCCTTGCGGACGTGACGCGCAAAGCTGCCGTCTTCCAGAAAGCCCGCCAGCGTCATCTGTTCGATCATGCTGTTGGACCGCCCCGTGGTGTGGCGTGCCCGGGAAAATGCCGAGACCCATCGTTTCGGCACCACCGCATAGCCGATCCGCAGCGCATTGAACATCGTCTTGTTGAAGCTGCCGCAATGGATGACCCGGTCCGCCGTATCCAGGCTTTTCAACGCCGCCAGCGGCGCGCTGTCGTAGTTGAATTCACTGTCGTAATCGTCTTCGATGATCCAGCAATCCGCTTGTTTTGCCCACGCCAGCAGTTCCAGGCGACGCGAGACCGGCATCGTGACACCCGTGGGCGACTGATGCGCGGGCGTGACATGCACCAGCTTCACGCCGCGGTGGCGACGCGCGCGCGCCACCGAAAAGCCGTGTTCGTCGATGGCGATGGGAACGACTCGCGAGGTGAACTGGCTGAACAGCGGCATGGCGTTCAAATAGCCCGGGTCTTCCACCAGCACCTTGTCCTGCCGCGACAGCAGAATGCGCGCGCTCAGGTCCAGCCCGTCCCGGATGCCGGTCAGAATGACGACCTGGTCCGGGTGGCACGAGATGCCGCGGGCCGTGCCCAGATAGCGCGCGATCTGTTCGCGCAACGGCAGCCAGCCTTGCGATTCTTCGTTGGCCAACTGGTCTGGCGTCACGCGCTGCGCGCTGGTCATCAAGCCCTTGCGCCATGTGGCCATGGGAAACAGCGACGCGTCGGCGGTTCGGGCGGCGAAGAGCGGTTCGGACCCGGGCGCGGCCTGTGGCGTATCAGCGCGCACGGGCCGCGCGGGTCGCCCGGACTCCGACGCGGCATGGCCGCCGGCATCGCCTGGCAAGCCCCGGCGGAAGAAATTGTCCGGGATGATCGCCGACACGTAGGTGCCCGAGCCGACGGCGCCTGTCGTATAGCCTTCACCGCGCAGTTGGTCGTAGGCCGCCTCGACGGTCGAGCGCGACACGCGCCAACGCTGCGACAGGCTGCGCGTGGACGGCAGCCGCGCGCCAGAGGCCAACGCCCCTTTCAAGATCCGCTCCTGAATCTGCCGATACACCCAAGATTGCTTCGATTCGCCCTCGCGAGGCGACTCTTGCGGCAGGTCCAGGCTGGATTCCAATTTCTTCCGGCTTGAAAGTGGCTTGTTCATTTTTACGAATATGGCCCTATTGGATAAGCCATTCTATCGATAAATTCAGGTCTGAATTCTCTTTGCCACCCTCCACCCCGGACCCGCCATGCCCCCGCCCTACACGATCTCCCTGCCTTCCGGCCAATTCGTCACCGACGGCCAGACGCCCCTCCTGGATGCCGCGCTGGCCGTCGGCGCGCCGGTCCCGTTTTCCTGTCAGCGCGGAGAGTGCGGCGCTTGCCGGGCGCAGGTGCTGGCGGGACGCTACACGCGCATCGCCCCGCCGAACGAGTCTTCCTATGTGCCGGCAGCCGATGAATTCCTGATGTGCCAATGCCGCGCGGCCAGCGACATGACGCTGCGCTTTCCGCATTGGAGCGCCCCCGCCAGCACGCCGCGGCGCCGGCGCGCAAGCGTGGTCTCGCGCCGGCCCTTGACGCCGGCGGTGACCGAACTGATCCTCGACATCCAGGGCGTCGAGCCCTTTGACTACCAGCCCGGGCAGCATGTGCGCGTGCACCTTGCGGACGGCAGCCACCGCTGCTTTTCGATTGCGAATGTGCCCGGCGCCGCCGGCCCGCGACGGCTGGCGTTCCACATCCGGCGCACCCCGGCCGGCACGTTCACCGGCCAGATCCTGCCTGCGCTGATGCCCGGCGACGCCTTGTCGCTGGACGGGCCGCACGGCGCCTGCGTCTGGCCCGCCACGCCACCCGCCGACATCGACCACCTGGTGCTGCTGGCAACCGGCACGGGCTTTGCGGGCGTGTTCCCGATCCTGATGGCCGCCCTGGACAGCCGAAGCCTGCAAAGCGTGACGCTCTATTGGGGCGGACGCAAGCCCGAGGATTGCTACGCCAGCGGCCTGCTGAATGCGCTGCAAGGAAAAGACGGCGTGTTGCGGTGGCATCCCGTCACCGCCCAAGCCCCCGGCCGCCATGTGCAGGACGTAGCGGCGCAAGCCGGGCATGACTGGGCACGCACGATGGTCTACGCCTGCGGCAATGGCGCCATGGTCCGGGCAGCGCAGGCACGGTTGCGCGCGGCGGGCCTGCCGGAAGGTCGATTCCATTCCGAAGCGTTCTTGCCTGCCGGCGACACCCGCCCGAGCCAGACGCCGCGCCAGCCGCCGCACCCTTGGGAACGCGTCGGCGAAAGATTCACGCTGAACGGCATCCTGCAGGCCCGCCAGCGTTCGATGGCGGCCGTGCACGAGATTGCCGCCCTGATAACGCCCGGCATCACCACCCGCGATGCCATCGCCTTGGCCGACCAGCATTTGCGCCGCATGGGCGCGTCGCACAACTGGCATCCCACCTACGTGAGGTTCGGCGCGGACTCGCAGTCGCCTGCCGTGCAGCCCACCGACCGCCGCCGCACGCTGGGCGAAGACGACATCTTCGTCGTGGACATCGGCCCCGTCTGGGACGGCTACGAAGGCGACTACGGCGACACCTTCGTCACCGGGGCCAACGCCGACCGGCAGCGCTGCGCCCAAGCGGCCCGCGACGTCTTCCAGCGCGCGCGCCTGGCCTGGCTGGACGGTCTGACCGGGCAAGCGCTATATGATCTGGCCGATGTCTACGCCCACGAATACGGCTGCGCGCTAGTGCACGATATCGCCGGGCACCGGGTGTCGGATTTTCCGCATGCGCTATACGGCAAGCACCGGTTGGCGAATGCCGATTTCGTGCCCGGCGACGGCATCTGGGTGTTGGAAATCCAGGTGCGCGACCTGCGCTTGCCCATCGGCGCGTTCTACGAGGATGTGCTGCTGCGTCCGCTCACGGCCTGAACGGCCAGGCCGGCTGCGCGCGCATGGCCCGTGGCCGCACAAGCGTGGCGCTACGGCTTGGCCTGGCCTTCCACCCAATGCTGGTTTGCCAGCTTGGGGTCGGGAAACGGCAATGTCAGGTTGGTGGGCGGCGACGCCACCCACTTGCCGCCGTCCTGGTAGAAATCCATCGGCGCTTCCGAGCGGCCCGCCGGCATCAACAGCATCGTGGTGCAGGACACGCGCCCCTTGTGCGACGGATTGGGCGCGGGCAGGCAGGTGCCGATGGCCAGTTGAGACTGCTTCATGCCGGGCAGATCGTCGCCCAGCAGGGTGACCACGGCGGCGTGCGCCTGCTCCGGTGTCGGGATGACCAGCGGCTCGGCGTGCGCCGCAAAGCCGATGACGGCCATTCCGAAAATGCCAAATGGAGCAAGCTTCATGCGTTTCCCAGTGAGAGGTCCAGGGCCAGGCCCTTGGGCCTGCTAAAACAAGCCCTGATCCCTCTCGATTCTACCCGGGCCGCCGCACCGCCCTGACCTTGCCGCTATTGCCGCCCCCGCAAAAAAAACGGTCCGCGCCATCCGACTCCAGGCCCGACACGCCCATCCCCGCAGGCATCTCGACGCTTTCCAGGACGTCGCCCGTCGCGGGCTCCAGGCGCCGCAGTTCGCTCGCGTCGTTCTCCCAGGTGCCGTGCCAAAGCTGGCCGTCCACCCACGTGACGCCAGTGACAAAGCGGTCGGAATCAATCGTGCGCAGCACGCGGCCGGTCTCGGGATCCACCTGATGGATCTTGCGCTGCGGGTACTGGCCCACCCACAGCGAGCCCTCGGCCCAGGCCATGCCGGAATCGCCGCCACCGCCCGGGGCCGGGATCGTCGCCAGCACGCGGCCGCTCTTGGGGTCCAGCTTTTGAATGCGCCCGTCGGCGATTTGATAGAGGTGCTTGCCGTCGAAGGCCGTGCCGGCGCTGGCCGCGACGTCCAGCGCGCGCGCCGTGACGCCGGTGGCGGGATCCAGCGAGACAAGTTTTTCTCCCACGGCCATCCACACCTGATCGCCATCGAACGTGACGCCGTGCACGTTGTCGACGCCGGGGAACGGGCCGTATTCACGGAGGATCTGGGCTTGGGTTCGTTTCATGATTGCATCCTGGTTAGTAGGAGACTTCATGCTACTGATCGGACAACAACGCAGGGAGTAACAAGCTTGTCGTGAAACCCGGCACCGGCGGCGTCATCCAGCGGCGCGCCCGCCCGTGCCCCAACGGCTGCGCCTGCCCGGCCGCCGCCAACGCATCCAGCGCCCGCTGCACCGTGCGCTGGCTGGCCCCCAGCGCCAGCGCCAAGGCGGAACTCGACCACGCCAGCCCATCGGCCAAACAGGCCAGCACGGCGGCCTGATCGCGGTCCGCCACATCCACCGGGCGGGCCAGCACGACCACCTCGGGCGCGCCCTCCGGCCGCAAGACAAAGCCGTGCTTCGTCGCATGGACGCCGGCCAAGGGGCGCATCGCCGCGCGCAAACGCCCGATTTCCACGCGCAGGCGTACACGGTGTGACTCGTCCTGGAAGCCGGTCCGAAAGGCCTGGGCGATCAGCAGTTCGCGCGACACATCCCGCGGCCATGCCTCGGCCAGCATCCGCGCCAGCGCGAACAGAACGGGGCGGCTGGCCAGCGACACCATTTTGCCCTCGCGCCGCAAGACGTTGCGGCACGCGTCGATGATGAACGCCGCTGACGCCATCAGCGCTTCGACCTCGCCCAGCGGCATGTCGTGGACCCCGCCCTGCGACACCCGGCGGCCGGCCGGTGCATGCAACGCCCGGAACGTCTGGTCCACTTCCGCCAATAACGCCGGAATGCCAGCCTGCCGCGCCGCGCCCGCGGCACGCGCCAATGCCACGCTTGCGGCCGACGCCTGGACCCGGCGCAACGCAATGCCGGCCCGGATCAATTCATGGATTGCCCGTGATGCCGCAGGCAGGCCCGTCGCATCCACGCCGTCCAAGATCTGGCCGGCGTCATCGGGCCGTCCGACCAGCAGTTGCCGACGCGCCTGAAGCTGCGCGGCATGCGCGGCATTGACCGTGTCGCCCTGCGCCAGCAGCGTCGCGCGGGCGGCGGCCAACGACTTTTCGGGCCAGGCCAGGTCGCGCGAGGCCAGCGCCACCTCGGCCTCGGCCACCACGCAGCGGGCGCGGGCGATGACGTTCTGCGCGCCGAAGGCTTTCGTCGCGCGGCGCAATAGCGCCTTGGCCCGTGCAAAATCCCCCAGTTGCGCCATCGCGATCCCGCGCAACGCCAGTGCCGGCGCGTCATCGCGCAACGCAACGTGGTTCAGCGCGCTGATCGGATCACCCGCCGCCAACGCGCGTGACGCGTTCAAGATCAGAATATCCATCGGGATGCCGCCATGCGCTCGCTCCTGCTGGCCCGGGCCTGGAAACTAATCTACCACCGCAGGCCTCGCCGGCGCCCGCCCAACCCGTCACACTGTTGCACCCGGGCATTGATGCGGCCCCATTTTTTAACCGGCGCCTGCCGCCGCGCCCCCTTTCCCCTCGCGCCACCGTGTAAACTCCCCCCTTTTTGACTCTGGTGGTATGTTGCAAGCCCCACAGCGCACAGGTTTAAGCGGCCCGACGCTCATTCGCTTGCTGACTCGCCTGACGGATGTCGACGTTCCGGAATCCAGGCAATCGCTTTCTGACCATCTGAGCCAATGGCTCGGCTGGACGGACGCGATCGCGCTGTCCGCGGCCTTGAATACCCGCCCGCCGGTGATCGCTCCCGGCGCGCGGACGTTCAGCAGTGCCGAGGAACGCGAGTGCCAGCGCGTCCGGACCACGCTGGCGGACGCCATTGCCAGCGACACGGCGGCCACGGCCGCCAAACGGCCTCTTCCCGGACAAGCCTCGGCCAAGAAGCCGGCGGCCATCGCGGAAGCCGAAGCGGATTACTCGAATTTCCGGCAGCGTTATCAGTCGTTGCAGCACACGATGGAGACCAGCGTGGGCAATCTGCGTAGTCGCCTGCGCGGGATGGTCGCGGCCAAAAACGGCGAGATGACGCGTCTGGCGGTGGTGGATGCCATCATGGACCGCGCCCTGCTGCCCAAGGAGCGCGCCCTGTTGGGCGTCATCCCGAAGCTGCTTGCCGGCCATTTTGAACGGCTGCGCCTGGCCGAAGCGGCGGAAGCCGCCGAAGCCACGGACGCGCCGATAACACCCGGCGCATGGCTGGACGTGTTCCGCAAGGATATGCGGAGCGTCCTGCTTGCCGAATTGGATGTTCGTTTACAACCGGTCGAGGGGCTGCTTGCCGCCCTTCGCGCCAGCTAACCGGGACACTATGTCCAAGTATCTGATCAATTTCGTGGTTTTCCTGGCCGGTCTGGCCGTCGTGGGCTGGATCGGCGCGGGCTATGCGGGCACCAACCCGCTGGCGCTGGCCGTGACGCTACTGATCGGCGTCTGCTATCTGGCGGGCACGCTGGAGCTGCTGCGCTACCAGCAAGCCACCGCCAGCCTGACGCGGTCGGCCACCGGCCTGTCGGAAGCGCCGGCCAGCCTGGGCTCCTGGCTGGACCAGTTGCATCCCAGCCTGCGCAACGCCGCGCGGCTGCGGGTGGAAGGCGAGCGAGTCGGCCTGCCTGGTCCGGCGCTCACGCCTTATCTGGTGGGCCTGTTGGTATTGCTGGGCATGCTGGGCACGTTCCTGGGCATGGTCGTGACCCTGCGCGGCACCGGCATGGCGCTGGAAAGCGCCACCGACCTGGGCGCCATCCGCGCGTCGTTGGCCGCGCCGGTCAAAGGACTGGGTTTCGCGTTCGGCACGTCCATCGCCGGCGTAGCGACCTCCGCCATGCTGGGCCTGCTGGCCGCGCTGTGCCGCCGCGAACGCGTGCAGGCCGCGCAACTGCTGGACACGAAGATCGCAACCACGCTGCGGGTGTACTCGCAAAGCTATCAGCGCGAAGAATCCTTCAAGCTGCTGCAACGGCAGGCCGAAGTGATGCAACGGCAGGCCGACGCCATGCCCACGCTGGTCGATCGGTTGCAATCCATGATGCAAAACATGGAAAAGCAGACGCACGCCATCAACGAGCGGCAACTGGCCAGCCAGGACGTGTTCCAGGGCAAGGCCGAAGCGGCGTACGCCCGGTTGGCCGCCGTGATGGAACAGTCCATGAAGGAAGGCGTGGCGGAAAGCGCGCGCTCCGCCGGCGTGGCCTTGCAGCCCGTGGTGCAGGCCACGATGGAAAGCCTGTCACGCGAAACCGCCAGCCTGCAAGACACGGTCACTCAGGCCGTGCAGCAGCAGTTGGCCAGCCTGACCTCGGGTTTCCAGGCATCCACCGCCACCGTTGCCGACATCTGGAGCCAGGCCCTGGCCGGTCAGCAGCGCGCAAGCGAGACGCTGGCCCAGGACCTTCGCGCGTCGCTGGACCGCTTTGCGCAGACCTTTGAACAACGCTCGTCCGCCCTGCTGGACGGCGTCTCCGCGCGGCTGGAAGCCTCGTCGGGCGACATGTCCGACGCCTGGGCGTCCGCGCTGTCGCGGCAAGAGCGGGTCAGTGAAAAGCTGGCGGGCGACAACCTGCAAGCCCTGACCGCAGCCGCCGCCAGTTTCGAGCAGCACTCCGCATCGCTGCTGCGCACCTTGAACCAATCGCACTCGCTGCTGCAATCCGAGCTGGCATCGCGCGACCAGCAACGCCTGACCGCATGGACCGAAACGCTGGGCGCGATGGGCGCCACCCTGCGCCAGGAATGGCAGCAGTCCGGCGCGCAAGCCGCCGACCGCCAGCAGGCCATCAGCGACGCGCTGGCGCAGGCCATGCGCGACATCAACGCTCAGGCCGCCACCCAAGCCAGCCTGCTGGAAGGCGTGTCGGCGCGCATGGAAGCCGCCGCGAACAACGTGTCCGACCGCTGGGAAGCCGCGCTTTCCCGCCAGGAACAGGTCGGCGAAAAACTCGCCACGGACAACCAGCAAGCCCTGACGACCGCCGCCGCCGCGTTCGAGCAGCATTCGGCATCGCTGCTGCGCACCCTGGAGCAGTCGCACGCCGACCTGCAGGCCGCCCTGGCTGCCAAGGACCACGAACGCCTGGCCGCCTGGTCGGATGCGCTTGCCCGCACTGCCCGCGATGTCACGTCCCAGACCGAAGCGCAGGCCCTGCTGCTTGAAAGCGTGTCCACCCGCCTGGAAACGGCGGCCACCCGCGTGTCCGACCAATGGAACACCGCGTTGTCCCGCCAGGAACAGGCCAGCGAAAAGCTGGCTGCCGACAACCAGCAGGCCCTGACCACTGCCGCGGCGGCCTTCGAGCAGCACGCAACGTCGCTCTTGCGCACGTTGGATCAGTCACATGCCGACCTGCAAGCCGCGCTGGTCGCGAAGGACGAACAACGCCTGACCGCCTGGACCGGCACGCTCGCCACGATGGCCGCGGCGCTGGGCCAGGAATGGAAGGCGGCCGGCGACCATACCGTCGTGCGCCAACAGGAAATCAGCGACACGCTGGCCCTGACCGCGCAAGACGTCGCCACCCGGAACGAGGCGCAAGCCCGTCTGCTGGAAACCGTATCGGCCCGCCTTGAGTCGGCCGCGCGCGAGGTCACGCAGGCATGGACCGACGCGCAGACGCGCCAGGAACAGGTCGGCGAAAAGCTGGCTGCGGACAACCAGCACGCCCTGTCCAGCGCCGCCGCCGCCTTCGGCGAGCACTCGGCCGCGCTGCTGCGCACGCTGGATCAATCGCATGCGGACCTGCAAGCCGCGTTGGCCGCGAAGGACGAAGAACGCTTGTCCGCCTGGACCGGCAAGCTGGCCGCGATGGCCGATGCGCTGGGCCAGGAATGGGAACTGGCCGGCGTGCAAGCCGCCGACCGCCAACAGGCGCTCAGTGACACACTGACCCAGGCCACCCGTGACATCACCGCGCAGACCCAGGCGCAGGCCGGCCTGCTGCAAGACGTATCCGCCCGCCTGGAAACGGCGGCAAGCCATGTCACGCAGGCCTGGACCGATGCGCAGACGCGCCAGGAACAGGTCGGCGAGCAATTGGCCGCCGGCAACCGCCAAGCCCTGGAAACCGCCGCCGCCGCGTTCGAGCAACACTCGGCGTCGCTGCTGCAAGCGTTGGACCAATCGCACACCGGCCTGCAAGCCGCGCTGGCGTCCAGCGACGACGCGCGCCTGGCCGCCTGGACCGACAAGCTGGCCGGCATGGCCGATGCGCTGCGCCAGGAATGGGAACAGGCCGGCGCCGCCACCGCGAGCCAACAGCAGCAGATCTGCGACACGCTGGCCCGGACCGCCCACGACATCACTTCGCAGACGCAAGCGCACGCCAGCGACACCATCGCCGAGATCGGCCGCCTGGTGCAAGCCGCATCCGAGGCCCCGAAGGCGGCTGCCGAGGTCATCGGCGAGCTGCGCCAGAAGCTGTCCGACAGCATGGTGCGCGACAACGACATGCTGGAAGAACGCAACCGCCTGCTCGACACGCTGGACACGTTGCTGACCGCCGTGAACCACACCGCGGCCGAGCAACGCACGGCCGTGGACGCGTTGGTCGCTTCGTCGGCCGAACTGCTGGAACGCGTCGGCACGCAGTTCACCGACCGGGTCGAAGCCGAAACCGGCAAGCTCACGGACGTCGCCGCCCACGTCACCCGGAGCGCCGTGGAAGTGGCCAGCCTGGGTGAATCGTTCGGCGTCGCGGTGCAGCTGTTCGGCGAGTCCAACGACAAGCTCGTCGCCCACCTGCAACGCATCGAAGCGGCGCTGGACAAGTCCATCGCGCGCGGCGATGAACAACTGTCCTACTACGTGGCGCAGGCCCGTGAAGTGGTCGACCTGAGCCTGATGTCGCAAAAGCAGATCATCGAAAATCTGCAGCAACTGGCGATCCAGCGCGCCACCGCCGGAGCCGAAGCCGCATGAGCGAGGACATCGATGGCGGCGTCGAGGCAACCGCACCGGTTTGGGCCGTCTTCGGCGACCTGATGTCGGTGCTGCTGGGCGCCTTCGTGCTGATCCTGGTCAGCGTGATCGGCGTGCAGCTGCAACTGTCGACACAGCTGGAAGAAGAGGTCAAGCAGCGCCAGGAAGAAACGCAACGGCGAGAAACGCTGGAGCAGGCGCTGGCGGGCCCGCTGGCGGCTGGCCGCGTCACGCTGATCAACGGGCGCATCGGCATCAGCGGCAGCGTGCTGTTCGCGTTGAATTCCGACCAATTGCAGCCCGAAGGCCGCGACGTCCTGAAAACCCTGATCGAGCCGCTGTCCGCCTATCTGAAGACGCACGACGAAATCCTGATGGTCAGCGGTTATACCGATGACCAGCAGGTGCGCGAAGGCAACCGCCGCTTCGCGGACAACTGGGACCTGTCGGCGCAACGCGCCCTGACGGTCACGCGGGCGCTGATCGACGAAGGCGTGCCCGCCTCCACCGTCTTCGCGGCCGCATTCGGCTCCGAACAGCCGGTGGCGTCGAACGCCGACGAAGCGGGACGCGCCAAGAACCGCCGTGTGGAGATCACGCCGATTCCCAAGCCGTCCAATGACCCGGAAAAGCCGCGTGGGCAGTGACGGCAGCTTTGGCGGCGCGCGCGACGCGCAGGCTACGCTGGACGCCTGGCGCGACAGCGGGGCCGACCGCGTCGACCCGGTGCGCTTCCGGTTCCTGGACGCCATGGCCCGGCGCGCGGCGGCGATGGACGGCCTGGCGCGGCAGTTGCTGGACGCAAGGCTGGCCGATTTGCTGCATGCTTATGAAGGCCGGCTGGCGGCCGATTCCCCGGCCGATTCCGCGGCCGCCGATGCCGGCGCCTCGGAGGCCGCCCGCAGCGCCGGCGCCCTAGCCGGCCTGATCGATTACCTGGCCGACCCGGATCCGCCCGGCGGCGTCAGCGGCTGGACGCGCGACACGCTGGGCCTGCGGGCCACCTATCCCGACGTGCAGATGCTGGATTATTTCCGCGGCGTCTGGTCACGGGTCAGCGCAGACCGCCAGGTGCGTCAGTCGCAGGAACAGGTGCACAAGAACGCCGGCCCGCTCAATTCCAATCAACTGGTGCACCGCGCGCTGTCGTTGATGCGAGAGCTGTCGCCGGGCTATCTGCAGCAGTTCCTGTCGTATACGGACGCGCTGATGTGGATGGAGCAGCTTCACGCGGCCACGGCCCCGGCGCCGAAAGAGACCGCCCGCGCGGGCGCCGGCAAGTCGGCAACGGCAAAGACAGGCACGGCCAAGGCGGCACCGGCCAGAAAACCGACACGCGCCAAGACACGCTAAGAGCGGACCACGGCCGCCCCGTTGGCCGCCGATTTGCATGCTCTTCGGCCCCGCAGTAAGATATGATCCATATACAAACCATATACGGATCATTCCCACCATGGGTCTCGTCAAAATCTCCGAGCAGATGCATGAGAATCTGCGCGTCGCCAGCGGCGCCCTCAGCCGCTCGATCAATTCCCAGGCCGAACACTGGATGCGCATCGGCATGCTGTCCGAACTCTATCCCGAACTGCGCCACGCGGATATCTGCCAATTGCTGATCCGCATCGAACAGGGCGAAGGCTTCACCATTGCGTCGCTGTCTCGGCGCTTACCCGACGCTGCCCAGCAGGAGGCCGCGTAAATGGCGAAGAAGGTTTCCATCAAATCCGCCGCCGATATCGAAATGGCCCGCAAGGCGGGCGCCATGGCGGCCGAAGTGCTGCACATGATCGGCGAACACGTGCGCCCTGGCGTCACCACCGATGACCTGGACCGCATCTGCAACGAGTACATCGTGAACGTGCTGAAAGCGATTCCGGCCAACGTCGGCTATCACGGCTTTCCCAAGACGATCTGCGCGTCGGTCAACCATGTGATCTGCCACGGCATCCCGTCAGCCAAGGTGCTGAAGAACGGCGACATCCTGAACATCGACGTGGCCGTCATCAAGGACGGGTGGTTCGGCGACACCAGCCGCATGTATTACGTGGGACAGCCCAGCCCCCTGGCGCGCCGCCTGGTCAACACCACCTACGAAGCCACGCGCGCGGGCATCATGGCGGTCAAGCCCGGCGCCACGCTGGGCGATATCGGCCATGCCATCCAGACGGTCGCGCATCGCGAGCATTTCAGCATCGTGCGTGAATACTGTGGCCACGGCATCGGCCAGATCTATCACGACGAGCCGCAAGTGCTGCACTACGGTCGCCCCGGCGAAGGCCTGGTGTTGCAACCCGGCATGATGTTCACCATCGAGCCCATGATCAATGCCGGCAAACCCGCGACCAAGCAGTTGCCCGACGGTTGGACGGTGGTCACCAAAGACCGCTCGTTGTCGGCTCAATGGGAGCACATGGTCGTCGTGACCGAAACCGGGTACGAGGTGCTGACCCCCTGGCCGGACGGCTACGGCGACTATCCGCCGATTCCCTGACCGTCCAGCGCGCCGGCCCCGCCAGCGCGGGGCTGGCGCAAGGAACGGAGTGCAGGCCACCAAGGGCACGATCATGATCGTGCCCTTGCCGTTTACCGCGCCCCGAACGGGCGTCGCCCATGCCTGCCCTGCCCTCCGCTTTCCGCCGTCTGGCCGCCTCGAATCTGGCCGCCCAGTTTTCCGAACAGATGGCCTTGGCGGCGGCGCCGTTGGTCGCCGTGCTGGCGCTGGGCGCCACGGCGTCGCAGACCGGCTATCTACAGACCGCGCAGACCCTGCCGTTCCTGCTGCTATCCCTGCCCGCCGGCGTGCTGGCGGACCGGATGTCGCGCCGCGCCCTGATGACGGCCGCCGAATGCGTGCGCGCAGCCAGCCTGCTGGGCTTGCTGGCGCTGCTGGGAATGGGCGGTCTGAGCCTGAACTGGCTGGCGGCGCTGGGTTTCCTGGGCGCGGTTGGCACGGTCGCCTATAACGTGGCGGCGCCGGCGCTGGTGCCCCGGCTGGTGCCTGCCAGCGAGCTGGCCAGCGCCAACCGCTGGCTGGAGCTGGCGCGCAGCAGCGCGTTTTCGGCCGGGCCCGCGGCAGGCGGCGCGCTGGTCGGCTGGATCGGCGCCCCCATCGCGTATGTGATCGCCACGACGCTGTCTCTGCTGGCGGCGGTGCTGCTGGCGGGGCTGCCGTCCGACACCCCTCAGCCGGCCGCTCGCCGTCGCGTGCTGGCCGAACTGCGCGAAGGCGCCGCCTTTGTCGGCACGCATCCGCTATTGCGCCCGGTACTGGCGACCGCCGTGTTCTTCAATACCGCCTGGTTCGTGCTGCAGGCCGTCTACGTCGTCTACGCCATCGAACGCCTGGGCTTGTCGGCCGCCGGCGTGGGCGTCACGCTGGGCGTGTACGGTGGCGGCATGCTGGCGGGCGCGTTGGCCGCCCCCTGGCTGGCGCGCCGGCTATCGTTCGGCGCGATGATCGCCTCGGGCCCGCTGTCGGCGTTGGCGGCAAGCGTCATCCTGCTGTCGACACTGGTCTTTCCGTCCGGCGTGTGGGCGGCCGTGGGCTTTTTCCTGTTCGGCGCGGGCCCCATCCTCTGGACGATCACCACCACCACCTTGCGCCAGGCCGTCACGCCCAACGCGCTGTTGGGCCGCGTGTCGGCCGTGATCCTGACCGCCACGTTCGGCGCCCGTCCCGTCGGCGCACTGATCGGCGCCACGCTTGCCGCGCGGGTCGGGTTGGAAGCCTGCCTGTGGGTGTCCACGGCGGGCTTCCTGGTGCAGTTCCTTGTGTTGTTCGCGTCGCCCGTGCGGCGGCTTCGCCATCAGCCCCAGCCGGCAGGCACCTGACTGCGCCCTGCCCTCCGCGGCTGTTACGCACGGCGCGGCCCCGATCTGTATCTGGCGGACCGTCCGGGCGGCCGCTAGACTGCCCGGATTCTCTTCACGGGCTCTGCTGCAAGATGCTGAAAATACTGGGTAAAGCGTCATCCATCAACGTGCGCAAGGTGCTTTGGGCCTGCGCCGAGCTGAACCTGCCCTTCACCCGTGAAGACTGGGGCAAGGGCTTTCAGCCGACCAACGATCCGCGATTCCTCGCGCTGAACCCCAATGCCATGGTACCCGTGATCCAGGACGGCGATTTCGTGCTGTGGGAATCGAACAGCATCATCCGATACCTGGCCGCGCAATACGGCGGGCAGCACTTGTATCCCGCCGAGCCCCGGCTGCGCGCCCGCGTGGATCAATGGATGGATTGGCAGGCGACCGACTTGAATCGGTCCTGGAGCTACGCCTTCATGGCGCTGGCGCGGCAATCACCCGACCACCGCGACGCGGCCAGCATCCAGGCGTCGTGCCAGGGCTGGGCGCACTTCATGGGCATCCTCGAACAGCAATTGGCGCAGACCGGCGCCCATGTGGCGGGCGATGCGTTTTCACTGGCGGACATTCCCGTCGGGCTATCGGTGAACCGGTGGTTCGCCACGCCTTTCGACAAGCCCGCCCTGCCCGCGGTCTCCGCCTATTACGACCGGCTGGCCGGCCGGGAAGGCTACCGGCTGCATGGCCGCAACGGCACGGCCTGAGCGGCCGCCGCAGCCCTTGCCGACGCGTTTGGGCGGGCGCGTCGACTACTTCACCACACCGCAAACCAGGCGGCCGCCTCCACCGCCCAGCGGCGCGGGCGTGTCGCTGTAGTTGTCGCCGCCCACATGCACCATGACCGCACGCGCCTTCACGTCGGCCAGCTTCAAGTGGGGCGCCACGACCGCTTTCTTCGCGGTGCCATCGGCGGCCACCACGATGAAAGGCAGATCGCCCTGGTGACCGTCGGTCGCCATCGGGCCTTTGTGGGCCTTGGTGCCCTTCGGGTCCAGATGGCCGCCGGCCGCGCCGCCAGGCGCTGTCTGACCGTTCACCGGACCCGGCATGCACGAACCTTTTTCATGAACGTGAAAGCCATGTTCGCCTGGAGGCAGGCCCGTCAGGTTGGGTGTGATCTCCAAGCCGCCTTTGGTGTCCTTCAGCGAAATCGTGCCAGCGCTCTTGCCTATGCCGTCGGCCGTCAGGAACGACATCGAGACGTCTTCGGCCAGCGCCGCGCCCGAAGCGCCCGCCAGTGCCAGCGCCGCGACAAGCATCGAGATTTTCTTCATGAAGTGCCTCCTGGAATCATGCACGCGAAGTGCGGGTGCCCGGCGCGGCGCGGACTGCGCCGGCCACGCCCGGGGCGCCAATGACAATAGCACCGGCGCCGCCCCGTCGGCCAGCATTCTTCATTCCTGATACAAGCGATCAGCCTTGTTAACGATTGACCAGCAGCACCAGCGCGTGCAGCGCCACGCCGATCAGCCCGCCCACCAGGGTGCCGTTGAAGCGGATGTATTGCAGATCGCGCCCCACGCTCAGTTCCAGTTCGTCAACCAGATGGCGCTCGTCCCAGTGCTTCACGGTGCGCGAAATATGCTCCGTCACGCCGATTCGCAGGCGGCCGGTCAGGCGCCGGGCGCTGCCAAGAACGTGGTTGTTGATGGCGTCGCGCAGCCCCGGGTCTTCACCCAGTTTGCGGCCTAGTGCCAGCAAGGCGCTTTCCAGATGGCGGGCCAGCGCCGACTCCTCGTTCGACAGATCGCGCCGCAACGCCGCGTGAATGTCATCCCACAGCCCCTGCACGTACTCCTGCACTTTCGGATGGTCGATGGCGCGCTGCTTCAGCTCTTCGACCTGCGCCGACAGGGCCGGATCGGACTTCAAGCGTTCAATGTAGTTCAACACCCAGGCCTCGTAGTCGCGCCTGACGGGATGGTCGGGTTCGGATAGCACGTCGCGCACCTCCTGCACCAGCGCCAGGGCCAGCCGGTCGGCAAGGTTGTCGGCAATACCGTCCACCGACTTGACGACGTCGACGGCCGCGATGATGCGCGGCCATTCCTTGCGGGCAAACTTCACCAGCAGCGTCGAGGCGCGTTCCTTCACGTCGTCTTCGCCCAGGTACCCGCCCAGCCGTTCCATGGCCGCATCCAGCAGTTCCTGATGGCGCCCGTCGCGGGTCAAGAGGCCCAGCACCTCGCCCACCGTCCCGGCCGCGTCCCAGCGGCGCAGGTTCTTCACCACGAACTCCTGGATGACACCGCGCACGGCGTGGTCGTCCAACAGGTCCAGCGTCTGCAAGGCCACCCGGCGGGCGCCGTCGCTCAGCGCATGCGCCTGGCGCGGGCGCACCAGCCAGCGGGACAGGCGGGCGGCGGGATCAAACACCCGCAGCTTTTCCATCAAGGTGTCCGGGTCCAGGAAATGGTCGCGGACGAACACGGCCAGGTTGTCGCCGATGCGATCCTTGTTGCTGGGAATGATGGCGGTGTGCGGGATGGGCAGGCCCATCGGCCGGCGAAACAGCGCCACCACCGCGAACCAGTCCGCCAGCGCGCCCACCGTCGCGGCTTCGCAAAATGCCCGCACCCATGCCCACACGCCCTGCCCGCCCATCACGTGGCTGGTGATGAAGCCGCTGATCATGGCAACCAGCAAGGCCAGCGCGGCAAGCTTCATGCGCCGCAATTGGGTGCGGCGCACGTCGGACGCCAAGGCGGAATGGGGGGCTGACGGCGTCGGGGATCGGGACGTATCGGGCATAGGGTTTCCGTCGGAGCAAGCCGTCAGCATACCAACCCCGGCCTACGTAGGCCGCGATGTCTTGCCGCGGCGCGTTCGCGCCGACAGGCGCGTCGCGTACCACCCCATCAAGGGCGAGGCCGATATGCCATGCACCAGCACCGACGCGACGATGGTGGCCAGCAAGAGCGGCGCCAGTGCTCTAGCCACCGCATCGGGCGCCTGCTCCACCCCGAGCAGCAAATAGTAGAACGTGCCGACGCCGCGAATACCCAGCCAGCTTGCCAGCCCACGCTGCCGCCAATCAAGCGTGGAGCCGGCCAGCGCCAGCATGACGCTGGCCGGCCGCACCACCACGAAAAGCACGGCGGCCACCAGCAGCGGCGTCCATCCAAGCAGTTCGCGCCAATGCGCGGACACCACGCAGCCGATGATCAGCATCAGCGCCAACTCGGCGAACCGTTCCATCCCCACCGAGGTCGCCATCATCGATTCGGCCAGTTGCGCATGCGCCAGACGCGGGTCCTGTTCGCTTTGTTCCTGTTCGGCAAGCGTCACTTCCTGCAAGGCATCCCGTGGTTTGCGCGCACTGCCAGTGGCGCGCAATTCCTGCTGGCGCAACGCCACCCCCGCGCAGAAGACCGCAAGAAAGCCGTAGCCGTGGGCAAGCAACGTCGCCCCATAGCACAGCGCCATCAGGCCCAGCGCCAGGAATTCGTCCAGCCCCAAGGCGTTGCCGTAACGGATACGCAGCATGGCGATCAGACGTTCGCCCAGCGTGCCCATCAGCCAGCCGATCGCCACCGCCCCGGCCACGCCCCAGATCAGCGCGGCCGCCAGCGGCCAAGGGTGCGCCAGCCCCGCCGGGCCCGCGTTGCATAACGCAATGCCCAGAACCACGAAGGGAAACGCCGCCCCGTCATTGGCGCCGCCCTCGCCCGACAAGGCAAAGCGCAGCGGCTCGTCATCGCCAGCTTCGCGCGGCCGCAGTTCGTTGGCCAGCACCGGATCCGTGGGCGCCAACGCGGCCGCCATGAGCAGCGCCGCGCCCAGGTCCAGGCCCAGGAAGCCCAGCCCGAACGCCGTCATCAAGCCAATGGTCAGCAACATGGCTGGGGCGGCCAGACGCAAGGGCAAGCGCCACAACGCGTGCCCGCACGCCACGCGCAAGTGCATGCCCACGGCGAACAGTGAAACGGGCAACGCCGCTTCGGTCGCCAGACGCAGCAAGTGACTATCGCCGTACAGGTCCAGTTTCAGCAGCCCCAAGCCCGCCGGGCCGATCAGGAAGCCGACCCCCAGATACACCATGGCCCCCGTCATGGGCAGCGCATCGATCAGCCGCTTCGACACCACCATCAAGACGAACAACGCGCCGATCAGCAGAAACCAGACCGCTTCGATATTCATTGCCTATTCGCCCAGGAACTCCGACACGGCTTCCAGCCCTTCGACGTGGTCGGCGACCACCTTGGCGATGAAGGCAAGGGGCACCGACAACAGCGTCCCCCACACGCCCCATAACCACGTGAACAGCAACAGCAGCATGAACACCGCCACGGCGTTCATCCTGGCGATGCGCCCCGACATCCAGGTCGTGACCACCACGCCCATCAACAAGGCGATGGCCACCGAACTGCCGGCCACCGCCAGCGCCGGGCCGAGCTCGCCGAACTGGATAAGCGCCGCGATCCCCGTCCCCACCGCCGTCAGCAATGGACCAAAGTAAGGAATGATGTGCAATGCGCCGGCCACCACCGCCCAGGTCGTCGCGTTCTCCAGGCCCAACAGGCGGAATGCGATCCACGACATCAGGCCCAACGCCAGGTTCGTCACCAGCATCATCGCCATGTACCGGTGAATGGCGCTGTTTATCTGGTCCAGCATGTGCACACTGATCTTCTTCTGCGACAAGGTCGTTCCCGCCACCTTCACGAACTTGCGCTTGAAGGCATTGCCAGACAGCAGCAGGAAGAACACCAGGAATGCGCTCATCGTCGCCTGCCCGATAAAGGCCGCCACGCCCTTCGATCCCCACAGCAGGAAATCGCTCAGGCCGGAATCGGACTTGGCCACGACCACCTGCCGGCCGGGCACGATTCCGCCGTTGTCCTGTAGCAGGCTGACCGCGCCTTTCATCTTTTCAAAAATGGAACCGTCGCCGCTGGACACACCGGCCAAGATACGCGAGAGCTTGCCGGAAATCTCCGGCAACGCCTGCACGATGGAGCTGACCTGGTTCTGCGTCACGTAGGCCAGCCCGGCCAGGCCGGTGGCGATCGCGAACATCAGGATCAGTATGCCGATCACGCGCGGCACGCGGGCGCGTCCCATCAGGCTCACGATGGGGTCCAGCGCATAGGCGATGACGATCGCCATGACCACGGGCACGATGAATTCCTGCGCCAGCTTGAGCGTGAACAACACCGCCAGGACCGTCAGCGTGGTCAGGCAGGCGCCGCGTGCCCACACATGGGGCGTATCGGGCGGCGAATCCGGGATCAACCCGGCGTCCTGGGCCGTCACCTTATCGGGGACGCCCGTATCCCCGTCGGCGGCTTCCGCCGGCCTCGCCCGCTCCGCCGCGTCCGCCGCCGGCTGCACCGGTGTCGTGATCTCCATCTTGCCCCCGCATTCGATATGGGATGGGGGATAGCAAGTTGCGTGCCTGGCGGGTCAGCCTGCCGGTGCCAGCAAGCCCGCCTGGCCCTCGTGCCCCCGCTGGGCCCGTTCCAGGATGAACTCGATCATCATGGAAATCGCCCGGGGA
>Ga0307412_10000385_pt1 | contig 27410 bp, 28 predicted proteins | sample DK1Cmetagenome_3_FD_203823 | JGI IMG/M metagenome (GOLD analysis project Ga0307412, IMG submission 203823) | Maize rhizosphere microbial communities from greenhouse at UC Davis, California, United States - DK15-C-1 | ecosystem: Host-associated > Plants > Roots > Rhizosphere > Soil | place: USA...
TTCGATAGCACCGCCACAGTGGTCGAAATGCAAGTGAGTAAGGAAAACATCGGTGATATCTTCTTTTATGAAACCGTATTTTTTTAAGTTTTTGTCTAAATTATCGTCACCCCAGAGCGAATAGTGACCAAAGAATTTTTCGTCCTGCTTATTTCCAAGCCCACAATCAATTAAGATTAATTTTTTTCCGTCTTCTACAAGAAGGGCGCGGGTTCCCAGTTCGATCAGGTTTCTTTCGTCTGCAGGATTTGTTTTTTCCCACAGACTCTTTGGGACGACTCCAAACATGGCGCCGCCATCGAGTTTAAATTTTCCGCACTGTATTGGATATAATTTCATATAATATTAAGTTTATAATGTATTTTATTTTTTTAATAGTTTCATTTTTTCAGCAATTTTTTTTCCGTTTTTATCACTGTTTTCAAGATTTGAAACGATGTTCCGGAAATCGTGCTCTTTTCTGTTCTGAGAAAGTTTTTGTTTAATAAAAATCTCAGTTGGAATTATTTTTAAACCAAAAGCACCTTTCATTTCCTTTTCCACAAATTCCTTCCCCATATCTTTCACCATCATCGGACATTGCTGAATTTTTTCGTATTTATACGTTAATTTTTCAAGATGATTGTACAGTTCTTCCTCATTCATCAATTCCACTTTTCCATTGATCTGTACGGCCTCATAATTCCATGTCGAAACATTGATATGATCATACCAGCTGCTTGAAATGTAGGTGTGAACTCCTAAAAAATCACAAAGAACTTCATCCCCGTTTTTCAAAATTTTTGCCTGCGGATTTGCCCTTGATATATGCGTTTCAATATAAACATTTTCTGCATTATCTTCATTCAGCATCATCATGGAGTGGGTCGCACGGATTTTATCAACAGAAGAAATTAATAAAGCAAAAGCATTTTCCCTGATAATTTCTTTCATCAGATTGTAGTCTTCGCTTTTATATAATTTAGGTATAAACATAATTTTCTTCTCTTACTTTAACCAAAAATTTTCTATAACACATTAGTTTTAGAATTAAAATCTCGGGAATACTAAGTTCACATTAGAAGAAAATCAGAGGTTTTCAAAACTTATGTGTTCTTCTTTTGAGTTTTATTTTAACTTAAAGAACTTATGTGTTAAATTTTTATGTTTTTTGTGGTTAAAAAATTTTAACATAATTCAAAACCTAGAATAATTCTCCCGGGTTTTTAGGAATAGCAATATTTAAATGTCGATAAGCCTTTTCTGTAACTTCCCGGCCCCTCGGAGTTCTGATAATAAACCCTTCCTGAATCAAAAACGGCTCATAAACTTCCTCCAATGTTTCAGGATTCTCTGCAATTGATGTCGCCAACGCTGAAATTCCGACGGGTTTTCCTTTGAAGTTTTCGATCATTACGCGCATGATTTTATTATCCATTTCATCTAAACCAAATTCGTCTACATTTAATGAATTCAAGGCATATCTTGTAATGTTAATTTCAATTTCGCCATTACCTTTTATCTCGGCAAAATCCCGGACTCTTCTCAAGAGTGCATTAGCAATTCTCGGGGTTCCACGGCTTCGTCTTGCAATTTCAATGGCTGCATCTTCGTAAATTTTCACCCCCAAAACTCTTGCACTTCTGATAATAATCATCGATAAAAGCTCAATGGTATAATATTCCAGCCTGCTTTGGATCCCGAATCTGGCAAGCATTGGTTTTGTCAGCATTCCGCTTCTTGTAGTGGCGCCAACCAATGTAAAAGGATTTAGACTAATCTGAACACTTCTCGCATTCGGGCCGCTTTCCAACATAATGTCGATTTTATAATCTTCCATCGCAGAATACAGATATTCTTCTACAACAGGCGACAAACGGTGAATTTCATCAATGAAAAGCACATCATTTTCTTCCAAATTCGTCAATAAACCTGCTAAACTTCCAGGTTTGTCCAACACAGGACCGGAAGTAATTTTGCAATTTACCCCAAGTTCATTAGCAATAATATTCGCTAAAGTGGTTTTACCCAAGCCCGGCGGGCCGTGCAGCAAAACATGGTCAAGCGCACCGCCGCGCTTCTTGGCAGCAGTAACGAAAACTTCAAGGTTTTCCAAAGTTTTCCTTTGTCCTGCAAAATCCTTAAAGCTCTGGGGACGGATTTGTTCTTCCTGCATGAGCTCCTCATGGGAATAATTGTCTTTGTCTGGATGTAAAAAATCAGGCATTAATTCATTTTCATTTACTTCAAAGATAAGGAATTTAGGTTAAGGTTTAGAAGCTGATTTTGTGCAAAAATTTAAGATTTTAGAACAACAAATATTTTAAGTATTTTTGAGTGAGAAAATAAAGATAAAACTGTTTGGCCTATTTCTTTGTCGAGATTTCTACGGAATGACGAACTATAGACTCTTATTGTCATTCCGTAGGAATCTAAGCGGAGTAAAACAAGCTTTATCTAAACTACCTTAATTTATGAAATTAATTGGACCCTTCAAGCAGGTTATAACCCTTGCCAATCTTCCGCTAAGAGGAAAACTTTCTGACGAACAACTTGAAATTATTGTTGATGGTGGAATTTTAATTAATGATAATAAAATCCAAAAAGTCGGAAACTTTGAAATATTAAAATCTGAAAATCAAAATATAGAAATTGAAACGATTGAAGGCGAACAAATTGTTCTTCCGGCTTTTGTGGATTCCCATACGCATATTTGCTTTGGCGGAAATCGGGCGAATGATTTTGCTATGAGAAATGCGGGAAAAACTTACTTAGAAATTGCCGAAAGCGGAGGTGGAATCTGGAGTTCTGTGCAGCATACAAGAAATGCATCAGAAGAAGAATTATTAAAAACTTTATTGGAAAGAATTGACTTTTTAATTGGTCTTGGAATTACTACGATCGAAGTAAAAAGCGGCTACGGATTAGATGTTGAAAATGAACTGAAAATGCTTCGAATCATTAAAAAGGCTCAAGCACAAACACAGGCAACATTGGTTCCGACCTGCCTTTCTGCGCATCTAAAGCCAAGGGATTTTGATGGCAGTAATGAAGAATATTTACAATATATTTTAACTGAAATTTTACCTAAAGTAAAAGAGGAAAACCTGGCAAAGCGTGTTGATATTTTCATTGAAAAATCGGCATTTCAACCGGAAGAAAGTAAAAATTTCTTGCTTAAAACTAAAGATTTAGGTTTTGAAATTACAGTTCATGCAGACCAATTCACACCGGGTAGTTCAAGAATTGCAGTGGAAGTCGGTGCAAAATCTGCAGACCATTTAGAAGCTACAATTGATGAAGATATTGAGTTTTTAGCGCAGTCGGATACCGTTGCAACAGCACTTCCGGGAGCGAGTTTAGGATTAGGCGAAAAATTTACCCCTGCCAGAAAATTATTGGATGCCGGAGCAATTCTAGCCATCGCAAGTGATTGGAATCCAGGCTCGGCACCAATGGGAAATTTAATAACGCAAGCGTCTATTTTAGCAACATTTGAAAAACTGACAACAGCAGAAGTTTTGGCGGGAATGACTTTCCGTTCTGCATTTGCACTTGGTTTGGAAGATAGGGGAAGATTGGTAGAAAATTTTAAGGCTGATTTTGTGACATTTAAAACCAATAATTTTCAAAATGTACTTTATAATCAGGGAAGCTTGAGTGCGGAGAGTGTTTATATTGATGGGAATAAGTTTAACTAAATTTATTTTACTTTATTAGAACTGCTTCAGTATGATAAACTTTGTATGAATAAAACGTATTATTGTCATGCTGAAAGCATCTCAACACAAATGATAAAAATCAATGATCGAATTAAATGAAGGAATTTATAAGTTTTATGTTTACATTTTAACTAATAAAAGCAGAAGCGTTTTATATACAGGAGTTACGAATAATTTAAATCTTAGGTTAAAACAACATGAAAATAAGATTAATCCCAATAGCTTTACAGCAAAATATAATACTTGTTTTTTGATTTATTATGAATGTTTTGGTTGGGTACAACAAGCAATAGAAAGGGAAAAAGAAATAAAGCTTTTGAAAAGAAACAATAAATTTGAATTAATCAGAAATATAAATCCAAATTTAGAATTTTTAAATCATTTCTTTCAATAATTGTTTAGATGCTTTCAGCATGAAAAAAATACGTAAAATTATAAATAAATAACAATGATCTGGCAAGGTAGATTAGACGGTGAAGAACTTCTTTACCACAGAATATTTCAAAGGGTAAAAGAAGAGAATAATTATGATGCGGTTTCAACTAAAGATTTCGTTTTACACGGATTTATGGTTGATGAAGGCGTTCGGAGAAATAAAGGAAGGCTAGGTGCAAAAGATGCTCCGGATGTGATTCGGAAAAATATGGCTAATTTTCCGGTCATCCTTCCTGATTTTTCGTTGCTTGATTTTGGGAATATTATCTGTGATGATGGAAACTTGGAGGATGCTCAGAATGCGCTTGCTAAAAATGTTTCAAAAGTGTTATTGAAAGGCGGAAAATCTCTTGTTTTGGGTGGTGGACATGAAGTAACTTATGCACATTACTTAGGTTTAAAAACAGCTTTTCCTGAACAGAAAATCGGAATTATCAATATTGATGCTCATTTTGATAACAGAGAACCAGAAAATGGAGTAGGGGCAAGTTCGGGAACAGGATTTTGGCAGATCGCACAAGAAGGTGAAATTAATTCTTTACACATCGGAATTCAGAGAAACTCTAATACTTTAAAATTATTTGATACGGCACATCAGTTTGGGATGAAATATATTCTGGCTGATGAACTTTTCTTTGAAAATCTTCCTTCAATTTATCAACGAATTGATGATTTATTAAATAGTGTGGATTTCGCTTATCTGACGATTTGTATGGATGTTTTTAATGCATCAATTGCTCCCGGAGTTTCGGCCTCGGCTTACAATGGGATTTTTGCAGATGCTACATTCATGCATTTTTACAGACATATTTTACAGAAGAAAAAAGTTTTGGCTTTGGATGTAGCTGAAGTTAATCCTTCGTTTGATATTCAGGACAGAACGGCGAGACTGGCTGCATGTCTTATGAATGAATGGTTTATGGTATAAAGCGATGAATTATATTTCTAATAGAGAAAATCATTACTTTATTTAAGCTTAAGGAACAAATTTTGTTGCTTTCATGGTGCTTTTAAGACAAAGGCATTTAATAAATTCAGTTCATCTGGATTGTAAACAGAATAATATTATGGAACAATTAATTGAAAATAAACTTATTAAAGCAGATAAAGCATTTTCAGAATGGAAAAAAGTACCATTTGAAGATAAGCAAAAACTTCTTGCAAAGGCGGCTACCCTTTTGAAAGACAACTCTGAAAAGTTTGGTGCAATCATTACAACTGAAATGAATAAACCCATTTCACAATCAATTGCTGAGGTTGAAAAGTGTGCTTTAATGATGAATTATTATGCAGATGCCGAAAATGCTTTAAAGCCTGAAAAAGTTGATTCCGAATATGCTTATTCTGAAATTCACTATGTTCCAAAAGGCGTGATTTTAGGAGTAATGCCTTGGAATTTTCCTTTCTGGCAGGTATTAAGATTTGCTGTTCCTGCTATTTTGGCGGGAAATACAGTTGTCCTGAAGCATGCTTCAATTTGTTTTGGAAGTGGGAATGTAATTGAAGAAATCTTTTTGGAGGCTGGTTTTCCGGAAGGTGTTTTCCAGAATCTTGAAATCGGGCACCGTGAAGTAAAAGAAGTTTTGGAACATAATGCAATAAAAGGAGTTAGCCTGACGGGAAGTGAAAAGGCAGGAGCAGAAGTAGCTTCTACCGCCGGACAAAATATCAAGAAATCTTTACTTGAATTAGGTGGAAGCGATGCATTTATTGTTTTAGAGGACGCGGATTTGGATCAGGCTGCGAAAGTAGGAGCACAGGCAAGACTTCAGAATTGCGGACAGACCTGTGTAGCAGCGAAAAGATTCATTATTGATGAAAAAATTGAAGATGTTTTTCTTCCGAAATTTATTGAAGAATATAAAAAATTCGTTCCTGGAAACCCGATGGATAAAGAAACGAAAATCTCCGGAATGGCAAGAGCCGACTTGGCGGATGACTTAGAAAAGCAATTTAAAAAAGCCTTAGAAAATGGTGCAGAAATTATAATTCCTTTGGAAAGAATTTCTGATCATGAATTTAAACCGGGATTAATTCGGGTCTATGAAGGAAATCCTATTTTACAGGAAGAACTTTTTGGACCTCTGGGAATGGTTATGATTGCTAAAGATGATGAAGAAGCTTTACAAATGGCAAATGATATTCCGTTCGGACTTTCAAATTCTGTTTGGACGAATGATAAAAGCCGCCAATTATTTTTTATTGAAAATCTGGAATCCGGAACGGTGAATATCAACAGGATGACGAGCTCGGACCCACGTTTCCCATTCGGAGGAACCAAATCATCAGGTTACGGAACAGAGCTTTCCTTATTGGCTTTAAAGGAATTTGTGACAGCAAAAACAATTGTAGGAAATTAATTAAATTAAAATCTAAACATAAAAAAACTCCCGGATATTTTCGGGAGTTTTATATTATTAAGCAACTTTGCTCTTTTGATTTATTTTAAACTGTTGTCAGTCTCAATGTATTTGTTTTTCCGCCTTCATACGATGGAGTAGCATTGATATTGATGACAAAATCTCCTGTTTCAATATAACCGTAGTTGTGGGTCAGCATATTTACCTGGATAATGGTCTCATCCGTAGATTTTTTCATATCGTAATAATAAGCGTGCACTCCCCAAACAAGATTTAGCATGGTAATAACTCTTTTATTACCGCTGAAAACGATAATGTGAGAATCCGGCCTGTGCGCGGAAAGCTGAAATGCTGTATATCCGGAATGCGTAAGCGTCACAATTGCAGCTACATTTGTTGTCTTTGCAATCCTTACTGCGGCAAGACATACCCTGTTTGTAATGAATCTCTCATCAATACAGTTGTAATCCTTTTCGATTGGTTCATTTTTGTGTTGGTAAAAATGTGTCATCTCGATGTTTTTCACAATTTTAGCCATATTTTCAACTACCTGAACAGGATATCTTCCCACGGAAGTTTCACCCGAAAGCATTACCGCATCAGCTCCGTCCAATACAGAGTTGGCAACATCATTTACCTCGGCTCTTGTCGGCGTTAAGCTGTTGATCATCGTTTCCATCATCTGTGTTGCGATAATTACAGGCTTTGAATAGAATCTTGCTTTTTCAACCAAAGTTTTTTGGATCGCAGGAACTTCTTCCATCGGAACCTCAACACCTAAATCTCCACGGGCAACCATCAATCCGTCACATTCCAATAGGATCTGTTCAATATTTTGTACACCTTCAGGCTTTTCAATCTTCGCGATAATGGGAGTTTTGAATTTACCGTTCGGATGTTTTGCAATTAATTCTTTTAAATCAATAATATCCTGTGCATGGCGAACAAAAGAAAGTGCAATCCAGTCAACCTCCTGATCAAGCATGAAATTTGCATCCTGGATGTCTTTTTCCGTTAAGGCAGGAAGAGAAACTTTCGTATTAGGAAGATTTACTCCCTTTTTAGAACTCAAAGGTCCCCCTTGAATTGTCTTTGCTTTTACGGTATCTTTTTCATTCGTTTCAATAACCTCTAAAACCAATTTTCCGTCGTCAATAAGGATTCTTTCCCCTACTTTTACATCCTGCGGAAACTGTTGGTAAGTCATGTAAACCTTTGTAGAATCACCTTCAATCTTTTCATTAGTGAAGGTAAGAATATCTCCCGGGTTAAGGTAAGAGCCCTCTTTTACAACACCAACTCTCAGTTTAGGACCTTGCAAATCGCCAAGAATTCCTACCGAGAAGCCGTATTCTCTATTAAGTTCTCTGATTATTTCAATATTTTTTCGAACTAAGTCGTAATCCGCATGTGAGAAATTTATTCTAAAAACATCAACACCTGCTCTCATTAACCCTAACATTACTTCCTTCGACGATGAAGCCGGCCCAAGTGTTGCGATAATTTTTGTCTTCTTTAAATACTTATTCATAATACTGGATAATTTGATAAAGTTCCTCATCAGAACCTAGTGTATAATCTTGAATCGGAAACACAAGATTTTCAGGGAGCAAAATTACGGAAAATTCAGGAAATTGTTCCGATGTATGTAAAATATATTCTACATCTGCCTGATTATTTAATAAAAATTTAATATTTCCTTCTTCTGAGAAAAGTTCGGTTTGTATTTTTTTTTGTTTACTTTCAGAAGATTTATTAGAAATGAAAGTAAAACATGTTTTTGTAAACTTGTGATACGCTTCAAATCTTGTGAAAAAATAATCATAATAAGACCCGTGAAAGATGAGATCATCAATCCTTTTAAAATTCAGGTCGTTTATTTGATTTACTTTGTAGAAAAACTCATAATCAGGTATATTTTTTGCTAATCTTACCAATCCAATGGTAATATCTTCAAATTCTATATCATCGAGATCATAAAGCTTTTGGATTTCCAAGTATGTTTTCTTTTTTGTTTAAAATATAAAATGCTCTTTGTGCTGCCTTTTCCTCTGCTTTCTTCTTGGAAGTTTCCGTGGCATTGGCGATTTTCTCTTCCCCGAGCCATACATGACAACGGAAAACAATCGATTTATTCACCTGGATTTCTTCGCAAGTTTCGTACTTTATATTCAATTTTTTCTTCTGGCTCCATTCCAATAGAAGACCTTTATAGCTTACAATTTTATTTTCAAGCTTATTAATTTCACTAGGAGTTAAAAGCCTCTCCAAAATAATTTTTCTGCAGGTATCATATTGGAAATCGAGATAAACAGCGCCAATCAATGCTTCAAATAAATTTCCGGAGATGTTTTCACCCAAAGCCACAGAACCTGTTTTTTGTAAAAGATCTGTAAGTTTTAGGTCTTCCCCTAATTTATTAAGATTTTTCCTATTGACAATCTTAGATTTCATTTGCGTCAAATATCCCTCATTAGCTTGGGGATAAGTCTTAAACAAATGACAAGAAATAATTGTACCCAAAACAGAATCACCTAAAAACTCAAGTCTTTCATAATTACTGTCCTGATTTTTAGAAGAACTTTTAATTGAGAAAGCTTCACGATAGAGCGCAATATTTTGTACCTCAGCACCTAGCATTTTGCTGAGCTCGGTACTGAGAAAATAATCTCTCTCCGTTAATTTTCTTTTTCTGTTTTTGAGAAGGAATTTAGAAAAGTATTTCTGTAACTCCATTCATTGAATTTAGATTTTCGTAAATAGAACGCAAGCATTATGCCCACCAAACCCAAAAGTATTACTCATGGCTACTTTTACATCTTTTTTCACAGCGTTGGTGAATGTAAAATTCAATCTGCTGTCAATATTTTCATCATCAGTAAAATGGTTGATGGTAGGAGGAACGATACCATGAATAATAGTTCCCAACGCAGCAATAGCCTCAATAACTCCGGCAGCACCCAAAAGATGGCCTGTCATTGATTTTGTAGAATTAATCTGAATGTTGTAAGCGTGCTCTCCCAATAATCTTGAAATTGCATTAGATTCTGCAATATCTCCTAATGGAGTAGATGTACCGTGCATATTGATATGATCTACTTCATCAGTAGTTAATTCTGCATCTTCCAGACAACTCTTCATTACCAGGTAAGCTCCCAAACCTTCAGGATGCGGTGCTGTCATGTGATGTGCATCTGCACTAAGACCACCACCTTTTAATTCTGCATAAATTGTTGCACCACGTTTTACCGCATGCTCATATTCTTCAAGGATAATACATCCTGCTCCTTCACCCAATACAAAGCCATCTCTGTCTTTGTCGAAAGGTCTTGAAGCCGTTTTCGGATCATCATTTCTTGTAGAAAGTGCCATCATTGCATTGAATCCACCGACACCACTTGCTGTAACGGCTGCTTCCGAGCCTCCACATACAATAACGTCTGCTTTTCCTAGCTGGATCAGCATTTTAGAATCAATTAAAGCATTTGCTGAAGATGCGCATGCAGAAACAGTTGTATAATTCGGGCCATGGAAACCATACTCAATAGAGATGTGTCCAGGTGTGATGTCCGCAATCATTTTAGGAATAAAGAATGGGTTGAATCTAGGAATTTCCGTATTTGCCCATCCTAAAACTTCAGTTTCGAAAGTCTCAAGACCTCCGATTCCTGAGCCCCAGATTACTCCGACTCTGTTTTTGTCTACACTATCTTCAATAATTCTTGAGTGTTGCACTGCTTCTCTTGCAGCAACAAGCCCAAGCTGTGTATTTCTATCCATTTTTTTTGCTTCTTTCTTATCGAAATGCTGCAACGGATCGAAATTTTTCACTTCGCAAGCGAATTTAGTTTTAAAGTTTGTGGCATCAAAAAGAGTAATCGGAGCGGCACCGCTCTCACCTTTTACAAGATTTTCCCAGTATTCTTTTGCATTATTTCCAATAGGCGTTATTGCTCCAAAACCGGTTACAACTACTCTTTTTAATTCCATAAACTTTGTTTAATTTTCTTTTTTGTTGAAGAATATTATTTATTTACTACTTCTTCGATATAAGCGATAGCGTGTCCTACAGTAGTAATTTTTTCAGCTTGGTCATCAGGGATTTGAATATTGAATTCCTTTTCAAATTCCATGATTAACTCAACTGTATCTAGTGAATCAGCTCCTAAATCGTTAGTGAAGCTAGCTTCAGGAGTTACTTCTGTTTCTTCAACGTCAAGCTTATCAGCGATGATAGCTTTTACTCTTGATGCAATGTCTGACATAGTAAATTATTTTTTTTAATTGTTAGATGGTGCAAATATATAAAATTCTTTACGATAAAACATTTTTTTAGTCTTTTTTGTGGCTTGCAGATGTGCATTTTATGATATGTGTGTTTAGTGTTTTAGTTTTCAGGTATTTATATTTTAACATTTATCTGCTTATCTTTTAGTTTAATTAAAATAAAAGTTATTCTATCCTTATATTATATGGTATGCAAAATTCAGATATAACAAAAATGACTTTTTAAACAAACCGAGATTGAGCTTTTTAACAAAACGGGAACACCCGGATTTGACGGAAATTTGTATCAAACAAAATCAATAAGAAAAATGAAAAAAGTTTGGTTTATTACAGGAAGCTCAAAAGGTTTGGGAAAAAGCCTTGTGGAAGCGGTTTTATTAAAAGGTGACAATGTTGTGGCTACGGCAAGAAATCCTCAGCAATTGGGTGACTTAATTGAAAAATATCCGGAACAATTACTGACGCTGGAATTAGATGTTCAGAATAAAGAGCAGATTTACTCCACGGTAGAAGCGGCTATCAGGCATTTCGGGAGAATTGATGTTTTGGTGAATAATGCAGGGTTTGGAATTACAGGAGCAGCAGAAGCTTTTACAAATGAGCAGGTCAGAAACCAGCTTGAAGTGAATTTATACGCGCCGATCGAAGTGACAAGAGCGGTTTTACCTTACATGAGGAAAGAGCGTTCCGGAAATATTTTGCAGATAAGCTCAATTGGCGGCAGAGTAGGAAATGCAGGACTTTCCATTTACCAGGCTGCGAAGTTTGGGCTTGCCGGTTTTTCTGAATCTTTAAGTAAAGAAGTTGCGCCTCTTGGAATAAAAGTAACAAGTATCGAACCTGGCGGATTCCGTACAGATTGGGCCGGTCCTTCTATGAGTTTTGCTAAAGATATTGAAGGGTATGAAACAACTGTCGGCGGCGTGAAAGAACATCTTACTTCAGGGAAATTCATTCCGATGGGAGATCCGGCAAAAGCGGCCAAAGTAATGATTGATGTTGTGAATCATGAAAATCCGCCATTGCATCTTGTGTTGGGAAGTGAAGCCGCTGCAATTTTGAGAGCGACAGATGAAAAGAGGAAAGAAGAATTTGATAAATGGCTGGATGTAAGCATTTCCACAGATCATGATGATGCGGTGAATATTTTTGAAACCGAATATGGCAAACAATATCTGGCGCATAAAGGAATTAATTTAAAATAGTTTTAAAGATGAGGCTGTGAAAATACAGTCTCATTTTAATTATATTTGTGTAAAATGAAACCGAAAAGAGATTTTGGAAATATTGTGTATTCTTGCTACGCCCAGGTAAGCCGGCAGGGGGAACATTTTGTGTCCGATCATGTGCTGAGCTATCAGATTGCCGGAGATTTGGTTTTAAATGATGGAATTAACAATTATTCCGCGACGGATGGCTCGATTCGTTTTTTGAAAAGAAATCAATTATTGAAATTCACAAAGCAGCCACCTCCGGATGGTGAGTTCAAATCGTTGTCAATTTATCTCGATCAGCAGATTTTGAAGGATTTCAGCCTGGAATATGGATTAACCTCTGAAAAGAGACAATTTCATACTCCCTTATTATTGTTAACTGAAAATGCATTATTGCAGAATTTTATGCAGTCATTGCTGGTGTACCAGTTTTCGGACAGGCTTTCTGATCCTAGATTGGTTGAATTAAAAATAAAAGAAGCTCTTATTTTATTATTGCAGGAAGAACCTTTATTAAAAGATATTTTGTTTGATTTTAATGAACCTGGAAAACTGGATATTGAAGCTTTTATGAATAAAAATTTCCATTTTAATGTCAATTTAGATCGTTTTGCCTATCTCACGGGCAGAAGTCTGGCGACTTTTAAAAGGGATTTTGAGAAAATTTTTGGGATTACTCCCGGAAAATGGCTGCTGCATAAACGTTTGCAGGAAGCGCATTATCTTTTGGAAAAAGGGAAAATGGCCTCTGATATTTATCTGGATCTTGGTTTCGAAGATCTTTCACATTTTTCATTTGCTTTTAAAAAACAGTTTGGTTTGGCTCCCAGCAAAATAATTTCAGCTTAAATTTTAATGAAAAAGTTCTTTTTTTTAATATTAATTCTTATTTCCAGTTTAATTTTTTCACAAGTTAAAGGGAAAGTTGTCAAGGTAAAAGACGGTGATACGGTAGTTGTTTTATTGTCTGATAAAACCCAGGAAACCCTACGATTGGCGGATGTAGATTGCCCTGAAAACGGACAGGCTTTCGGAAAAAATGCAAAACAGTTTACAAGTTCGCAGGTTTTTGGTAAAACAGTGACATTTTATAGAATCGGGAAAGATAAATACAGGAGAACTATCGCAAAAATCTTCTATGATGACGATAAGTATTTGTCTAAAGAAATTATAAAAGCGGGATTTGGATGGTGGTATTTTAAGGCTTCAAAAAATTTGGAATTGCAAAAGTTTCAAGATGATGCGAAAGAAAAGAAACTCGGTTTGTGGGCGGATAAAAATGCGGTCTCACCCTGGGATTTTAGAGAAAGCAAAAAGAAAAAGAAGGTAATTTAATTAGAGTTAAATATTAAAAAAAAGAGGTTTTGTAATGAGTAAGACCTCTTTTTATTTAAAATTTTAATTTTCTCATTTTGAAAAAAAGGATTCTGTAGAAAGGGTAGATTCCCAGTTTTTTCATTGTGGCGATCTGATGGTGTTTTTTTGTAGGATTTATCGGAATTTCAGATAATTTTTGATCTACATTTTTAAGGATTAATTTATAAATTTTATGATAAAACTTATCTCTATTTTTCCTTTTTGTTGAAAGTAATACATTTAACAAATATCTGTTGTTGAAAGGTGATATGACAATATTCTGAACATTAGAAATTGATTTTGAAGCTCCTGCCCAATTCGGCATTTTATGTTCCCAATAAATATAATCCAGAAGATGAATGTTGTGAGTGATGGTTGTTTTCCATTCTTTTATGGCATTTTTTTCATATTCGCCATCTTTTAAACCTAAAATAAAACAGATATCACTCAAAGAAAGGTTGCTTGGAAGCGGATCGTAAAAGTTTCTGGCAACTTCGCTGATATTGCCGTTGATAAGATAGCGCCCAGGAAAATGAATATTCATGAGAGTAGACATTTTATGGCCTTTTAACTCGTCTTTCCAAATGATAGGTTTTGTATTTTCTGCCAGTTCAATATTAGATAAATCATAATCAATAATCTTCAATTCTCTTGAAAAAGAATTAACAATTTCTTCTGCAATTTTTACATCTTGTTTTCCGTCTTCCGTATTGTGGTTTAGGACAAAATAATTGACTCTGTCAGCATTTTTCAATGAAGCAGCAAATAATATCCTGGAATCCCAACCGGCAGTGACTGCAAGTGCAATTTTTTTGCGGTAAGCGATGCTTTCAATGGATGATTCAAGGACAGAAAGGGCTTCTTTTGCAACGGTTTCATCATCTAATATCGGGAGGGAAGCTGTAGGGTAATATCTTACGTATTTTTTATTTTCAACATCATAATAAAAATTTGGAATCAGTTTATTAATGTATTTGAAAGGTGTTTTGCTGAAAATATTTATTTTCTTTTCAATAATATATGATGGAATATTTTCATAATGAATACCTTTTTCCTTGTCTGTTGAAATAATGAAATTAGGTTGCGCACTGATATAAAGTTCATCATTTTGATGATAAATATACGTTTCCAACTGACCGGCGGCATCATTAAATAGATAAGGTTTTTCGTTCTCAAAAAGAATAAAAATAAAGAATCCGGTCAGTTTATTTATTTTTTCGATTTTCTGATCCAGACTTAAATGAATAAGAGAATCTACTATTTCAGAGTTGGACAGTTTCGTATTTTCAAAATCAAAACATTCGCCGAAAAAAATAATATCTTCTTTACATACAAGGTTTTTCTTATTGGATATATGTGTCTGGATAGTAAAGTTGTTATGATAAAAGATTTCCCCATTGCTCATGGGGAAATCAAATTTTTTATTACTAATAATATACTGGAATGGAGAGATTTCCATTTTTATTTTTTTACAATTTTCACGGTAAAGTTAGTATTTTTTTCCTGTTATTTTATAGATGTAAGCTTCTATGATTTCTTCCATCAGTCTGACTTTGTTAGATTGTGAAGGATCTTCTATTTGCAACGATAAAACTTTGCATTCTTCGAGTTGAGAAAGTTCTCAACATCTGTCATATTCATTAGATTTGCTTCATCACCTAAGGCAGAGGGGGTATCAAAAGTTGAATGAATATAAAACAAAAAAGAGAAAATGTAATTATTTAAAATTCAATAATTTACAAATTCTCTTTAGTTTGAAAAGTGGAGTTGGAGGGATTCGAACCCTCGTCCAAACAAGCAATACATAAGATTTCTACATGCTTATTCTGCTATTGGTTTTCGACTGGAGGCAGAGAGCAGACACTCAACTTCCAGCTTATCTTCTGAGGTTTTCGAGTTTTAGACGAAGCGGCTAAAACCTTATTTCTGCATTCCTATATCCCAGAATCAAACGCCGCAGAACAGAGCATTTGTGGAATATCTTGCTTCCCTACTGAAATCTTCGGGAAAACGCTTGATCTACTATACTTCGATATTAAGCTGCAAGAGCGAACTCTTCGTTGCCAGTTAAAAGTTTGTAGCAAGGGATTATAGAGATCGCGCTACGGTTCTCTGCATGCTTACTTACCCATTGGTCTTGCTGTCGAAACCAGTCAACCCCGTTGAATTAGTGTACAAAGATAAGACTTTTGTTTAAATTTTATTAATATTAGGCTATAGCTTTTTTAAATATTAATTATTATTTTTATAATCGAATATTTAATACTGACATTCAGAACGCTACGGTTATTATTGATTAATTGTGAACATCTAAAATAAATATTTTGAATCAAAATTTTGCAGTTTAAAGAAAAACACCTACTTTTGCAATCCAAAATGAGATGTAAAATATGTTAATAATTCCAGTAAAAGATGGTGAATCCATCGACAGAGCATTAAAAAAATATAAAAGAAAATTTGATAAAACGGGTACAGTTCGTCAATTGAGATCTAGACAAGCGTTTATCAAGCCTTCTGTAACGTTAAGACAAGCTAGACTAAAAGCTTCTTACAAGCAAAGAGCACTTAGCAAAGAAGAGCAGGCTTAAGAAAAAATTTTCTTAAACACATACTAATTCATTCTTTAAATAGTTATATTTGAAGAATGAATTTTTGTTTTTATACGTAATGATGCTGGATAAATTTTTAGACTATTTACAATTTGAAAAGAGGTATTCTCCTCATACCATTACAAGCTATAAAAAAGACCTTGAGGATTTCTCTTATTTCTATCTAAAGACAGAATCATCCGAGGATATCTCTAAAGCAGATAAAAAAATCATTCGAAATTTTATTGTAGAATTAAGTGAAAATAATATTTCAAAAAGAAGTATTAACAGAAAACTTTCCTCACTTCGAAGCTTTTATCTTTTTCTTTTAAAAATAGGTGAAATTAAAGTTTCTCCTACTGAAAGTATTTCCTCCCTGAAATTTTATCCCGAAAAGCAAATCCCCATGTCCAAAGAGGAAATGCAGGTGTTAAATGATACGGTTTTTGAACAGCTACATGATCTTTTGGAAAAATGCATTATGGAGGTTCTTTATCAGACCGGCATACGTAAAGCCGAACTTTGTGGTATGATGTTTGAGAATGTTAATTTAAGCATGAACGAACTAAAAATAATTGGTAAAGGAAATAAGCAAAGGGTACTTCCCATTTCCGCAGATTTATCCAATCTGCTGAAAAGTTATCTGGAAATACGCCGACCGCAGACAGAATACAAAACCTATTTTTTTGTAAATAAGAAAGGCAAAAAACTCACCGAAAAATTTGTTTATGTGGTGGTTAATAAGTACCTTAGTCTTATATCAACAAAGGAAAAAAGAAGTCCTCACATCCTGCGTCACAGCTTTGCTACACACGTTTTGGATAATGGGGCAGAGATCTCTAAAGTAAAGAAAATATTAGGACATTCCAGCCTTGCCAGTACGCAAGTGTATACGAATGCTAATATTGAACAATTGAAAAAAGTGTTTAATCAGGCTCATCCAAGAGCCTCAAAAAATGACGAATTATGAAGATCACAGTACAATCACTTGGTTTAACTCCTCACGAACCACTAGAATTACACATCGAAAAAAAAGTAAGCAAACTGGATACATTTTATGATAAAATTCATGAATGTAAAGTGTATTTAAAAGTTGAAAATAATGCGGATAAAATAAACAAAACATCAGAAATTATATTGGTGGTCCCGGGAGAAGATATCGTTGTAAAAAAGACCTGCGCGACTTTTGAAGAAAGTTTAGACCTATGCGTTGATACTGCTAAAAAGCTACTAATCAAGAAAAAAGAATTAGCATAGCAAAAAAAGTTAAAAAAAGTTATTAAAAAATTTGAGAATTCAAAAAAACCGTTCTATATTTGCACTCGCAAAAAGGGAATAGCGTTCTTTTGAATTCTTTTTAATTATGCCTCCATAGCTCAGCTGGCCAGAGCACGTGATTTGTAATCTCGGGGTCGTGGGTTCGAATCCCTCTGGAGGCTCAATTAATATAAAATATCTGGGGAGATTCCAGAGTGGCTAAATGGGACTGACTGTAACTCAGTTGCTTCGGCTTCGTAGGTTCGAATCCTGCTCTCCCCACATTTTATATTAGATGAAAAAGTTGCACAGCTAAAGGATTTTTCCTAAGTTTGCACAATGTTACCAATAATTTTGGAAACAAAATTGCGGAAGTAGCTCAGTTGGTAGAGCGTCAGCCTTCCAAGCTGAATGTCGCGAGTTCGACCCTCGTCTTCCGCTCAAAAAATATCACACTTTTTAGGGTGATTTTTTTTTCACTACTGAAATGATGTAGAGTAGAGTTTCTCACAGCATTCAGTCCAATTATTAAATGCCTCCATAGCTCAGCTGGCCAGAGCACGTGATTTGTAATCTCGGGGTCGTGGGTTCGAATCCCTCTGGAGGCTCAATTTAATATAAAATATCTGGGGAGATTCCAGAGTGGCTAAATGGGACTGACTGTAACTCAGTTGCTTCGGCTTCGTAGGTTCGAATCCTGCTCTCCCCACATTTTATATTAGATTAAAAAAGTTGCACAGCTAAAGGATTTTTCCTAAGTTTGCACAGCGTTACCAATAATTTTGGAAACAAAATTGCGGAAGTAGCTCAGTTGGTAGAGCGTCAGCCTTCCAAGCTGAATGTCGCGAGTTCGACCCTCGTCTTCCGCTCAAAAAAATCACGCTATTCAGTGTGATTTTTTTAGTTAATGCCGACTTAGCTCAGCGGTAGAGTGCTTCCTTGGTAAGGAAGAGGTCACGGGTTCAAGTCCCGTAGTTGGCTCATCACATCCCGAATTTTTCGGGATTTTTTTTGCTCGAAACTTTCTGCAACTTTTTAACCATTAAAATTAATTAAGCTATTTTCAATCTAAAAACATTCAATTGTACTGCTTTAAGTTTACGCCTTGTTTATCTTAATAGAAATACTTTAATATTTTCCTTATCTAGACCTGCGATAAATAATGAAGTGAAAATTAAACTTAAAATTTAATTAAAAGTACTTCCCAAGCATTCGCCTTGCTTCACGATCATAAAATTTTCGTTACATTCGTAATAAAATAAGTTTTGATGAATATTCTTTTATTGGAAGACGACCTTATTCTTTCGGCTGAACTTTGTAAATTCCTGGAATCAAATAATTTCACGTGCGACAAAATTTATGATGGCGAAACATTTCTTCGCCAGATCAAAAACAGCACGTACGATTTGTTTCTGCTTGATATCAATGTGCCCAAAATAAACGGACTGGATGTTTGCCAGACCATTCGTTCTTTCGATAAAAATACTCCGATCATTATTATTTCGGCCTACGGCGATCTTTCCGATAAAAAAGATGCTTTTACAAGATTGGCGGATGATTACCTGGTAAAACCATTTCAGTTTGAAGAGCTGCTGTTGCGCATCAATTCTTTACTCAGGAGAAAAACCCCTTCAGATAATACGGACCAGGATATTATCAGAATCGATGATCTTATTATTAATAAAACCGAACAGAAAGTCTTCCGTGCCGGAAATGAAATTGCACTTACCTTAAAAGAATTTCAGCTGTTGGCTTATCTGGCAGAAGCGCAGGGAAGAACAGTTTCAAAACAGCAGATCACGGAAAATGTATGGGAACATAATTTCAATACAAATACCAATACAGTTGAAGTTTATATTAATTTCTTAAGAAAGAAAATTGATAAAGATTTTAAAGTTAAGCTCATCCACACACGTTCTGGCTTCGGCTATTATTTAAGTCCATTATAAAATGTCTTTAAAACGAAAGATAGCGCTCAATCTCAGTATTGCTTTCTCATTGCTTTTCGGTATTGTGATGGCGGTGATTTATATGTCTTTTAACGATTTCCGGAGAGAGGAATTCAAAGAAAGATTTCGGCAGAGATTGGAGTTTACTTCACATTTTATTGCCAGGTCCAAAGATTTTGAAGAAGAAGCACCCGTTTTTTTTAATGAAAATTCGGATAATATTCTTTTAAATGAAACCATTTTAATCTTTAATAATAAAAAGGAATTAATCTACAGTACGATTAAAGACAAAAATGTGACCTGGGATGATGGCTTGCTACAGGAACTCGACCAAAAGAAGGTTATTTATTCCGAGAAAACTGTCCCTGAAATTTACGCGGCGCTTCGGTATATTAATGGTGAAAATTATTACATTCTCACCAGCGCTTTTGATACCAACGGAAAATCAAAATTAGACTATTTAAAGTATCTTTTAATTACGTCTTATGTGATGAGTACGCTTCTCATCGGTTTTTTCAGTTATTATTTCGTAGGGCAGTTCCTAAAACCTCTTGAAGATCTAAATCAGGAAATTTCAGAAGTTACGGCCCATAAATTAAATACGCAGATTCCTGTTCGGAATTCCAATGATGAAATTGATGTTCTCGCCAAGTCTTTTAATACAATGATTATAAGATTAAATGACGTTTTTCAATCTCAAAAAGATTTTACGGCGAGCGCTTCCCACGAAATCAGGACACCGATTACAAGAATGGCCTTTCAACTGGAAAATTTAATTAAGCTGAGAGAGCATTCTCCCGAAACTTTATCTTCTCTAAAGCAAATCCAGCAGGACGTTTATCAGTTGTCGGATCTCACGAATTCTTTATTGCTTTTAACGAAATTTGACAAAGAAAATATCCAGACTATTTATGAAGAAGTACGGATTGATGAGGTGATTTTTGAATCATTTGAGGCCGTGGAAAAAAGCTATCCGAAGCTTAAAATGGATTTTCTGATCTCTGAAGACACTTCCGGAGACGCATTATTGACGATAAAAGGCATTCAGTCACTTTTAGATATCGTTTTTATTAATTTGTTTAAAAATGCGGCGGTATATTCCGACAACGCGGAAGTTGATGTGCTGATCACGGAAACCCGTTCAAATCTCACTGTGGATGTAATTTCGCACGGAAATATAATCTCGGAAGAAGAACAGTCGAAATTATTTGAAGCTTTTACGAGAGGAGATAATTCTCAAAATATTTCCGGTTCCGGTCTTGGTCTTCGTATTGTCAAAAGGATCCTTGAATATCACGGTGCGGAAATTACCTATACTTCTCCGGCAAATTTGTTGAATAAATTCAGTGTGATTTTTAATAAAACTTGTTAATTTAAGTTTGAACCATTAAGGTTTATTTTAAGTTGTTAAGAATATTAAGTTGGCTTTGCTTAAACATTAATATTCTCAGCTTAAAAATCAATTGATTTAATCTTAACAACTTAAAATAAACCTTAATAGTTTAAATAAAAACCAATTTAATTTTATTTTAAGGCTCATTTAAGCCCGTTTTAATAGCAGAAAGGCAATTTTGTATCATAAAATGAAAAAAAATGAACAAAATTGCAGGATTGTTTATTGCCATTTCCCTGATTTCATGGGCGTCTACATGGAAACAGAAAAGATATATAACCATGATAATGGTGGCTTTATCAATTCTATATTGTTCTAAAAAAGAGGAAGCTCCAAGACCACAGACCAAAAAAGGCTTTGAACTGAGTAATACAATGCTAAATTCCATTTCTTTAGCAAAAGTTGAGAAAAAAAATATAGAAAACGATTATAATTTCTACGGAAAAATATCGGCAGATAAAAACAGCTATATCGTCTGTGCAATCATGAATATCCATGAATCAGATATTGATAAAATAGGCCTCGGAATGAAAGTTCAGGTTTCCATATTGTCATATCCCGACAAAGTTTTTGATGGGAAAATTGATAAAATATTTAAAAGTACCGATCCGCAAACTAATGCAGTGCATGCGAGAGTAGTTCTGGATAACGCAAATGGATTGTTAATTCCGGAAAGTAAAGCAACGATAAAAGTGTTGAGCTTAGAAAATAATACGGCATTGACAGTTCCAACCCAAGCGGTGATTTTTGATGATAACAGAAGTTTTGTGGTAATTTATAAATCAAGAACAGATGTGAAGGTGAAAGAAATAAAGGTTTTAAAACAAGTTGGCGACATCACATACATTTCCGAAGGTTTGTCTGAAGGAGAAGAAGTTATTACCAATAATCAATTGTTGATTTATCGCTCTTTGAATAGCTGATTTTTATTTTAAACCATTAAGAATTATTATAATGTAGAGTTGAGAAGTAAGTTTAAGTAAGGAAAATATCTAAGATGTTTTCAAGCCTTGCATCTTATTCGATTTGCTTGCGAATTACTTAATAATTCTTATTGGTGGATTGATTACGACAGCTCTTACCTTATTGATTTTTCCACGTCATTTCTGGATCTTCAACAGAACCAAAAAATCACAGCAAATCTAGTTAATCTTTCATTAAAATTATATTACCGAAACCTGGAACAGATTGTGTTTCAGGCTTTTTCATAAAACGTTTTACAAAGTTTTTTTCAATTGGGAAAAATGTGTAAATTTGCAGTCTCAATACATTGAAATATAAGGTTTGTACTTCATTGGGTTTGAATATTGAAACTTTTTTGATAAAAAGGTTTTGGTATTTGAAAAATTCATTATATTTGCACACCGAAAAATTGAAAAACAATAAATAAATAATTTAAATCATGGCAAAGGAAACGTTTAATCGTAACAAACCACACTTGAACATTGGTACTATTGGTCACGTTGACCATGGTAAAACTACTCTTACAGCTGCTATTTCTGCTGTATTAGCTAGCAAAGGTCTTGCTGAGAAAAAAGACTTCTCTGCAATTGACTCTGCTCCAGAAGAAAAAGAAAGAGGTATCACTATCAATACTGCTCACATCGAGTACGAAACTGAAAAAAGACACTATGCTCACGTTGACTGTCCAGGTCACGCCGACTATGTTAAGAACATGGTAACTGGTGCTGCTCAAATGGATGGAGCTATCGTAGTATGTGCTGCAACTGACGGTCCAATGCCTCAGACTAGAGAACATATCCTACTTTGCCGTCAGGTAAACGTACCTAGAATCGTTGTTTTCATGAACAAAGTTGACATGGTAGACGATGCTGAGTTATTAGAGCTTGTTGAAATGGAACTTAGAGACTTATTGTCTACTTACGATTTCGACGGAGATAACTCTCCAGTAATTCAAGGTTCTGCACTTGGTGCTCTTACTGCTGCTACTGCTTCTCCAGTAAATACTGACGATCAGTGGTTTAAGAGTGTTGAGCAATTAATGGATGCTGTTGATACTTGGATCGAAGAGCCGGTAAGAGATACTGAAAAGCCATTCCTAATGCCAATCGAAGATGTATTCTCTATTACAGGTAGAGGTACTGTAGCAACTGGTAGAATCGAAGCTGGTATTATCAATACAGGAGATCCTGTTGATATCGTTGGTATGGGTGATGAGAAATTAACTTCTACAATTACAGGGGTTGAAATGTTCAGAAAAATCCTAGACAGAGGTGAAGCTGGTGATAACGTAGGTCTATTGTTGAGAGGTATTGAAAAAACTGACATCAAGAGAGGTATGGTAATCGCTAAGAAAGACTCTGTGAAGCCACACAAAAAATTGAAAGCATCAGTTTATATCCTTTCTAAAGAAGAAGGTGGACGTCACACTCCATTCCACAACAAATACCGTCCTCAGTTCTACGTAAGAACTACTGACGTTACAGGTGAGATCTTCTTACCAGAAGGTGTAGAAATGGTAATGCCTGGTGATAACTTAGAGATCACTGTAGAATTGTTACAACCAATCGCTCTTAACGTAGGTCTTAGATTTGCGATCAGAGAAGGAGGTAGAACAGTTGGTTCAGGTCAGGTTACTGAAATCTTAGATTAATTATCTTAAAATAAATAAAGCTTCCGTAAGGAATTCTTTACGGAAGCTTTTTAATCTACGGGCATCGTCCAATGGTAGGATACCGGTCTCCAAAACCGTTGATCAGGGTTCGAGTCCTTGTGCCCGTGCAAATAACAATTATGAGTTCATTTATCGATTTTTTAAAAGGTTCTTATAACGAATTCAGACATAAGGTTGAATGGCCGAAGTGGACTGATCTGCAGTCTTCTACAATTGTAGTAACGATTGCTACAGTTATTTTGGCATTATTTACCTTTGGAGTTGACGAATTGTTTTCTAAAGCAATCAGCAACATAATAGGAATGCTAATCAACGTGTTCAATTAATATTAAAAGTATTTTCCCACAATGAGCGAATTGAAATGGTATGTGCTGAAAGCAATCAGCGGTCAGGAAAATAAAGTGAAAAACTATATTGAGACAGAAATCAAACGTTTAGGGTTTGAGCAGTACGTTACTCAGGTAGTTATTCCTATGGAAAAGGTTATTCAGGTTAGAAACGGTAAAAAAGTTCCTAAGGAGAAACCTTACTATCCTGGATACTTAATGGTTGAAGCTGATCTGATGGGTGAAATTCCTCACGTTATTAAAAACATTCCCGGAGTTATTTCTTTCTTAAGTTTAACGAAAGGTGGCGATCCTGTTCCGATGAGAAAGTCTGAAGTAAACAGAATGCTTGGAAGAATGGATGAGCTTTCAGAATTTGCAAGCGATGTTGAAATTCCTTATGTAGTGGGTGAAAACGTTAAAGTAATTGACGGACCATTCAACGGGTTCAACGGAACAGTTGAGAAAATTCTTGAAGACAAAAAGAAAATTGAAGTTTCTGTTTTGATCTTCGGTAGAAAAACTCCAATGGAACTTAGCTATATGCAAGTAGAAAAAGTTTAATAAAAATCTTATATCTCTATATAAAGACTGCTTATAAAGTGGTCTTTTTTGTTTTACTACACTCTTTAATTTAAGTGTGTCTACGTTTAATCCAAGAAAAAAATTCATTTAAATTTTAATATTGTAGAATCTTTTATTAATTTTTAAAATTCACCTTAATTTGAAAATTATTCTTTAATCAAAATATTCTCTTATTCATTTTTTGAGGATAAATCAAAATAAGTTTATAAAAACCATTATTTGAAATATTTTTCTTAATTATATTAATGAATAGAAATTAGTATTAGTAAATTTAAAAGAATATTTGTCGAATGATTGTTTGATTAAATATTCTTGATTTCTATTTTTGTCACAATAAATCAAACAGGGATGAATAAAAAATTACTATTAATTATTTCGATATTTTCTTCAAGCTTATTTTTTGCACAAGTAGGGATTAATACACCTAATCCACAAGGTATGTTACATATTGATGGTGGAAAAGATAACCCAAAAACCGGAAACCCTTCTGTTGTTCAACAGTCAAATGACTTTGTAGTCGCTGTAAATTCAGGTGTTGGACAAGGTGCAATATCTGTTGGTGTCGGGACTACAGTTCCTACAGAACGTATTGATGTTGTGAATGGAAGTATCAGAATAAGGGATATCAATAATAATGTTGGCTTAGGCTCGGACAGGGTGTTGGTAGCTGATGCTAATGGAGTAGTGAAAGTTGCTGGAGGAGATGCATTTTCAGTTAATAATTCCGGAAACAGAATTTTAAACGCCACAGCCGGAACTGGATTATCAGCTGATAATGACTGGAATGATAATGAATTTACCACTTTAAAATTAGATGAACAATATGACTCAATGAATTCATACAATCCTGTTACAGGTGAATTTATTGTTCCGAAAGACGGGTTGTATTTTATGTACGGAGTATGCGGATTTAATACCCCTTCAGAAGGCTCTGGTAGCTTTGATGGGACTTCCGGTGATGCTTTTACGGCTTTGGTTGTAGATGGGGGACGTGTGTCTACAGCGCATAATGTTATATATAGAGGAACGAAAAATCCGGGTATGACTGCAAATTTATTCTTTTTAGTAACCAATTCAACATTGTGGCTTAAGGCCGGACAAAAAGTGACGTTACAATATTTAACCTACGGCACAAACAATATGGTAGGTTCACTTACTGACTTAAAAATAGACAAATCTTCATCACGATTAATTATCAATAAGATTTTATAAGAATTACAATTTTTTTTTCACAACGTGTGTCCTTCCTTATCAGATCTTTGATAGGGAAGGTTTTTTTATTTAATTTCAAAATTATTTTTCTAAAACTTTCTAAAAATCAAGCGTATCCGTTTGCTATTTCAAAAATATTTTATACTTTTGCAATCCGAAAAGTAGGTTAGCCTAATGTGAGAATGGGGTAACCTGCTGAATAATAATGCTTCCAAACTCATTAATTATTCAAATTTAAAAAACAAACAATGGCTAAGAAAGTCTTTAAAATGGTAAAGCTTCAGGTGAAAGGAGGGGCAGCAAACCCGTCTCCACCAGTAGGTCCAGCTTTGGGTTCTGCAGGTGTGAACATCATGGAGTTTTGTAAACAATTTAACGGGAGAACCCAAGATAAGCCAGGGCAAGTTTTACCTGTAGTAATTACAGTATACGAAGACAAATCTTTTGAATTCGTTATTAAAACTCCACCTGCAGCGATCCAATTGATGGATGCAGCTAAAATCAAGGGAGGTTCCGGTGAACCAAACAGAAACAAAGTAGGTTCTGTATCTTGGGATCAGGTAAAGAAAATCGCTGAAGATAAAATGGCAGACCTTAACTGCTTTACAATGGATTCAGCTATTTCTATGGTTGCAGGTACAGCAAGATCTATGGGATTAAGAGTAACAGGAACTAAACCAACTAACGCTTAAAACTTATTGAAATGGCAAAATTAACAAAAAAGCAAAAGGAGGCTTTAAGCAAAGTGGAAAAAGGAAGGATTTATAACCTTTCTGAAGGTTCAGCTCTAGTGAAAGAAGTAAACACTGCAAAGTTTGATGCTTCTGTAGATATCGCTGTAAGATTAGGGGTAGATCCAAGAAAAGCAAACCAAATGGTAAGAGGTGTTGTATCTCTTCCTCACGGTACTGGTAAAGATGTTAAAGTATTAGCTCTTGTAACTCCAGATAAAGAAGCTGAGGCTAAAGCTGCTGGTGCAGACTATGTAGGTCTTGACGAGTATTTAGATAAAATCAAAAGCGGTTGGACAGATGTTGACGTTATCGTTACTATGCCTGCTGTTATGGGTAAATTAGGACCATTAGGTAGAGTATTAGGACCAAGAGGTTTAATGCCAAACCCTAAGTCAGGTACTGTAACAATGGAAATTGGTAAAGCAGTAACTGAAGTGAAAGCTGGTAAAATTGATTTCAAAGTAGACAAATACGGTATTATCCACGCTGCTATCGGTAAGGTATCTTTCGATGCTGATAAATTAAGAGAAAATGCTCAGGAATTAATTTCTACATTGATCAAAATGAAACCGACTGCTGCTAAAGGAACTTATGTAAAAAGCATCTATTTGTCTTCTACAATGAGCCCGGGTATTGCAATTGATACTAAATCTGTTAACTAATATAAATCCTTAAGACAATGACAAAAGACCAAAAAGTTGTAGCAATACAAGAGATCAAAGACTTGCTTCAGGATGCAAAAGTAGTATATGTAGCAGATCTAGACGGATTGAACGCTGCTAAGTCTTCAGAATTCAGAAGACAGGCTTTCAAACAAAATATCAAAGTAAAAGTTGTAAAAAATACACTTTTACAAAAAGCAATGGAGCAGATTGAAGGAGTAGATTACTCTGAAATGTTCCAAACTTTCAAAGGAAACTCTGCATTAATGATTGCTGAGACGGCAAACGGTCCTGCAAAATTAATCAAAGATTTCAGAAAGAAAGAAGAGAAGCCGGCTCTTAAGTCTGCATTTGTTCAGGAAACTTTCTATGTTGGTGACAACAATCTTGATGCTTTAGTAAGCATTAAGTCTAGAGAAGAAATGATCGGTGAAATCATCGGATTACTTCAGTCTCCAATCCAAAGAGTTGTTTCTGCTCTTCAAAACAAATCTGAAACAGTAGAAGCTAAAGCTGAAGAAGCTGCACCTGCTGTAGAAGAAACTCCTGCTGCTGAAGCTCCGGAAGCTCCTGCTGCAGAAAGCACTGACGAAACGCCAGCTGCTGAATAATTACACTCAAAAAATTAAATAAATAATCAACAAAAACATTACAACAATGTCAGATTTAAAAAATTTAGCTGAAACGCTAGTAAACTTAACAGTAAAAGACGTAAA
>Ga0307412_10000386_pt1 | contig 27395 bp, 20 predicted proteins | sample DK1Cmetagenome_3_FD_203823 | JGI IMG/M metagenome (GOLD analysis project Ga0307412, IMG submission 203823) | Maize rhizosphere microbial communities from greenhouse at UC Davis, California, United States - DK15-C-1 | ecosystem: Host-associated > Plants > Roots > Rhizosphere > Soil | place: USA...
CTTTTGCAACCTCAAAATTTGGCCTATTCGTCTAGTGGTTAGGACTCAAGATTTTCATTCTTGCAACAGGGGTTCGATTCCCCTATAGGCTACCAAATTTGATATCATGCCGGATTTAAAAATACAAGAAGCGAAATTGCTTTTTAAGAAAATCCACTCTAACCCAAAAAGTTACGATTTGAAAATCAATGAAGGTGGGATTACAGGCAGGGATGATAAAATTAGTTTCAGGCTTTACAGGACAGGAGAAAGGGTAGCCTTTGAAGTAACAATTGATGGATTCAGTTTCACCAATCTGACTGGAGAATGGAACAATGCGATGGTCATGCTTACAAGCACGATCAAAAAATTAGAAAGAGAAGAAGAAAATTTTAAAATAGAACAAGCAATAGATAAGCTTCGCAAATATTTATCAGAAGAAGAAAATTAATTTTTTTTAGTGATAAATTTGGTAGATATAAAAAAAGTTTTTACTTTTGCACTCACATTTGAAAAGATATGGCAAATCATAAATCAGCACTAAAAAGAATTAGACAAAACGAAGCTAGAAAACTTCGTAACAGATACTACCACAAGACTGCTAGAACAGCGTTGAAGGTATTAAGAAATGAAGAAGATAAGGCTGCAGCTGCAGAGCAATTGCCAAAAGTTATCTCTTTGTTGGATAGATTAGCTAAGAAGAATATTATCCACAAAAACAAAGCAGCTAACTTAAAAAGCAAATTAACTAAGCACGTTAATAAACTAGCTTAATAAGTATAGTTGGCCCGTTCGTCTATCGGTTAGGACCTCAGATTTTCATTCTGGTAAGAGGGGTTCGATTCCCCTACGGGCTACAAAATATAATCACTTTCTAACCGGGTGATTATTTTCTAAGAGTTGATACTTATAAAAACAAAAAACTAGCACACTATGTATTTAGTGGAAGATAGAGGGCCCGTTCGTCTATCGGTTAGGACCTCAGATTTTCATTCTGGTAAGAGGGGTTCGATTCCCCTACGGGCTACTTAAAAGAGATTCATTTTTTTGAATCTCTTTTTTATTTCTCCTTATTGTGAATAATTAGTAATACTGAAAATATTAATTTATCTTGAATTTACAATTCCTCTCTATTTCTTATCAATCAACTTATATGATCCTAAATAAAGGTTAACAATTGAATAGAAGAAAGAATCAGATAGTTAAATATTGATCCGAAACAATCCTTTTAACAACAAAAAACGGCGACTTCATCAAAGCCACCGTTTACATTTAGTTATAATTAAAAATAATTACTTTTTGCTTAATGCTTCATCATATTTCCTACTTATCTCTTTCCAGTTGGTCACATTCCAGATTGCAGAAAGATAATCTGCTCTTTTGTTTTGGTATTTAAGATAATAAGCATGCTCCCAAACATCAATCCCGAAAATGGGAGTTCCCTTTTCTTCTACAACATCCATCAATGGATTGTCCTGATTTGGTGTTGAGGAAACAAATAATTTCCCACTTTTATCAACAGAAAGCCAAGCCCAACCGGAACCGAAACGATCTGCCCCAGCCTTGCTCATTTTCTCTTTAAAAGCATCCATACTTCCAAAAGCGTCATTGATGGCTTTCATCAACTTTGCAGACGGCTGTGTATTTTTTTCAGGTGTAAGAACTGTCCAGAATAACTCATGATTGTAATGACCGCCTGCATTGTTTCTCACCGCCGGACTCAATTTTGAAACACCCGATAAAATCTGGAACAACGTCTGTTTTTCCTGAGGAGTTCCTGCAATCGCCTTATTCAAATTGCTTACATAAGCTGCTGCATGTTTTGAATAATGAATTTCCATTGTTTCTGCATCAATATTCCCTTCCAATGCATTATAAGCGTATGGTAAAGGACTCTGCTTAAACTGCGCAAAAGCAAACTGCGCCGCAAATACTGCTCCAAGAGCTGCTAATTTCAAAACCTTCATAATATTTTGTTTTTATGGTTTAATATCTTTCGAGCGGGGAGTTTGGAGAAGGAAGCTGGAGGTTTTACTTCTCGTTGATATTTCCATCTTCCCATTCCAATCTTCTTCTATTTCAATAATTTCCTGATGTCTTCTATTAAAATCTCTCTGTCGGGATGATATTTACCCGTCAGCTTAGGCGTTTTACCTTCAGAATCTTCATAATTCAATCCTGAGTAATATAGAATCGGCATATTGTCTTCATTGTAACGGCAACGGATATTTCCTTCTTTATCGACAAGAGCAATCATTCCACTGTGATTAAGATTTTCACTTTTATCTTCCTCATCACCAACGTAGATATTAAACTTATCCGCAAGATTTCCAATATACGTCCTGTCGCCCGTCAGAAAATGCCAGTCCGGAGATTTTACACCAATTTTTTCCGCGTGCTGTTTCAGCAATTCCGGAGTATCGTTTTCAGGATCTATGGTGATTGAAATTATCCCGAAACCCGGATTATTGATCTCATCTTCGATCGCCCTCATATTGGTATTCATTATCGGGCAGATTGTTGGACACCTACTGAAGAAGAATTCTACCAGGTAAACTTTTCCGAGCATATCCTTATTGGTGATTTTTTTGTTGTTTTGATCAGTCAATTCAAAATCCGGAACCTTCATTACAGTATAAAGATTTTTTTTGAAATATCCCATTCCTATGCCGATACTTAAAAAAAGCAGAGCAATAATCACAATTGGGATAATTACTTTACTTTTTATGTTGTCTGGATTTTTATTTTTGGACATATTTCTCAGGATTTTTTAGGAATTCATCTTTACAGTATGTACTGCAGAAACCGTATGTTTTATTTTTATATACCGCTATATCTTTCATATCAGCTTCCGTTTCCATGTTGCAAATAGGATCTTTCGCATTCGCAAATTTTACTTTATTTGATGTTGATGATACTGATTTCTTTTTATGTTTTACTTTTGGAGTCTCCTGTGCGCAGGCCATTAAAGAAACAGATAATAATGTCATTAAAATAATTCTTGATTTCATTTTTATTAACTTGAAATTAATGTATAATAGATTATTTTAAAACTAATGATAGTTTTAACGAGGAATAGTTGCTTTAAGCATAAAGCAAAACCATTCCGGTAATAAAAAATTTATTTAACCTTAAAGATTAAAATAATTAAAATTATCAGTTAAAATCAAGCTAAAGGTGGATGGAATATTTTGGAAAAATAATCTGAAGTATGAAAATTGATATAATCCGCATGTATACTTTCCGGGGAAGTATCTGATTGATTTTTGTGTAAAAAGGAAAGGATTTCATTAGATAAAAAAACATCTAAGCCGGCAATTTTTATCGTTTGATTATTATTGGATTGCTTTTCTGTCTTGGCTAATTCCTTTTCAACATAGCATTTACCTTTACAGGTAGATTGAGGGACATTTTTATTTTCACAAAGGTTTTTCACGATATAATCATAATTAATTGCATAATTAATCAATGGCAAAACAGGACGTATTGCAATCGTGAAAATAATGAATATGGAAATGAAAAACTTCATTGTAATTCTGTACTACAAATATACTATTCAAAATTGTTTTCTACTTAATTATGATGAAAGTCATTGATACTTTTTAATTCTCTGGATTACACATTTTTCTAGAAATAGGCAGATTTACGAAAAATATTTAATTTAAAACTTCATTTTCTGAATTCTCACCGCATTTAAAATCGCCAATAAAGCAACTCCCACATCGGCAAAAACAGCTTCCCACATGGTTGCAATTCCTCCTGCGCCCAAAGCCAAAACAACACCTTTCACTGCAAAAGCAAGGGTAATATTCTGCCAGACTATCTTTTTAGTCTGCTTTCCGATATTAATAGCCATCGGTATTTTGCTTGGCTTGTCATCTTGAATTACCACATCGGCAGTTTCAATTGTGGCATCGCTTCCCAACCCGCCCATGGCAATTCCTACATCGCTTAAAGCTACTACCGGAGCGTCATTCACACCATCTCCCACGAAAGCAACGCTTTGATTTTGTGTTTTAATTTCCTTGATTTTATTTACTTTATCTTCTGGAAGCAAGTCCCCGAAAGCATTAGCAATTCCCAATGTATCAGCTACATATTTCACCACAGAAGTTTTATCGCCGCTTAGCATGGTAGTTTTTATACCTAAAGATTTTAACTTGTTGATCGCCATTTGTGCATCAGGCTTGATCGTATCTGCGATCGTAATATAACCTACAAACTTTTTATCGTAAGCCACGGCAATTAAAGTATAAACCAGATTTTTTGCTTTAATATCATAATTAATATTAAATTTTTCCATCAATTTAAAGTTCCCGACTAATATTTCTTTTCCGTTGATGGTAGCTCTTAAACCATGCCCTGCAATTTCTTCCACATTCTCCAGATTAATAGAATGATCGATTTCCCCAACATAATCATGAATTGCAGTCGCCACAGGATGTGAACTTATACTTTCCAAAGCATTGACGAATTTCAGGATTTCATCTTTATTAAATTCATTATTAAAATTAATTTCCTGAACCTTGAAAACACCTTCTGTCATCGTTCCGGTTTTATCCATCACCACATTTTGAACATTGGCCAAAACATCTAAAAAATTACTTCCTTTAAATAAAATCCCATTTCGGCTTCCCGCTCCGATTCCTCCAAAATATCCCAACGGAATCGAAATCACCAAAGCGCACGGACAGGAAATTACCAGAAAGATTAATGCTCTGTATAACCAGCTTTTAAACTGATAATCATTAACGAAAAAATAAGGAAATAAAGTAATTCCGATTGCAAGAAATACTACAATCGGTGTGTAAATTTTTGCAAATTTCCGGATAAAAAGTTCTGTCGGAGCTTTTTGGGCTGTTGCATTTTGAACCAGCTCTAAAATTTTGCTCAATTTACTGTCTTTATAAGCTGTAGTTACTTTTACCTGACTTACTGTATTCAGATTGATCATTCCAGCCAGCACTGCTTCTCCTTTTGTTTTAGTATCAGGTTTGCTCTCCCCCGTTAAAGCAGCTGTATTGAAAGATGCAGTTTCAGACAATAATTCTCCATCCAAACCTAACTTTTCTCCTGATTTTAATTGAATTATTTCGCCAATATTTACTTTTTCTGCCTTTACGGTTTGTGGTTTGCCGTCTTTTACAACCGTCACCTCATCGGGACGCTGATCGAGAAGAGATTTGATGTTACTTTTTGCTTTTGTCACCGCCATTGCCTGGAAAACTTCACCCACAGAATAGAAAAGCATTACGGCAACACCTTCGGGATATTCGCCGATCGCAAAAGCTCCGACTGTCGCGATCCCCATTAAGAAAAATTCTGAAAAAACATCTCCGTTAATGATGCTTTCATAAGCTTCTTTCAAAACAGGCAATCCTACGGGAATATAGGCGATCAAATACCAGCCTAAGCGAGTCAATTCGGTAAACCAATTGGGTTTTATATAATTATCTAAAGCAATACCTATCAGCAACAGGACAAAAGAAGCAATTGCCGGAAGAAACATCTGAAACGTTGATTTGTCTCCAGTTTCATGCGAATGGTCGTGACTATGACCTTCATGATTATGGGGCGTCTGTTTTTTCGGTTTTGTACTGCAGCATTCTTCCATAACTTAAATTTTAATTCAAATTTACATGTATAACGGATGCAATACTATTGCAAACTACAGGCAGTTTTCACAAATACCTTTCGCAAAAAGTCTTATTTCATCAATCCTGAAATTGGTCTGCATATTTTCGGGGAAAGAAATATCTTCCCTGCAGGTTGTCTGCTTGCAGATTTTACAATAGAAATGGAGATGCCAGTCTTTGTGTGTAGTTTCATTGCAGCCATCGGGACAAATTTTGTATTTTGTTGTTGTATTTTCCTGAATGCTGTGAACAATACCTTTTTCTTCGAAGGTTTTTAAAGTTCTGTAAATCGTAGTCCTATCCGCATTATCAAAATAACTTTCAATTTCAGACAAGGATAAAGCCGCTTCCTGGGAACTCAAAAAGTCATACACCAAAATCCTCATGCTGGTGGGTTTTGTGTTTTTGTCGATTAATTTATTTTCGATGTCTTTTTTCATTTTTTCAGGAATTCAGATAAGATTATTACTCAAAGTTAATGGTTTTTTATCATTTTAATTGTCTATCATTAAGCAAAAAGCCACCACATGAAGCAGTGACTTTCCTTTTTAGAAATTTAAAAATTAAACTACAAATTCGGGTTATTCTCAATCTCTTTCTGCGGAATCGAGAACAAATAGTATCTGCTGTTTGGAGCAAAAACCGATTGATCAGGAAAAGCAAAAATAGAATGTCCTCTTCCATTGACAGTTTTTACCGTTCCGTTTGGTGTTGTAATTTGCACCTGAATTGGCTGCCCGCCTGAGTTCGTGAAAGATTTTCTCACAACCGTTCCTTGCGTTCTGATAATGTCTGACAAAGAAAATCCTTCCCCAAACAATTCTTTTCTTCTTTCAATTAAAATTTCTTTGATGACATCATTTTGAGTCAAAGATCCGTTATATTGATTTGCATTTCTTGCGGATTTTAATTGATTTAAAACCGTTACAGCATCCGTAATATTTCCGTTTCTGGCTTCCGCTTCGGCTTCAATTAAATACATTTCGGCAGCTCTCATGTAAACGATATCTGCAATTAAATTTGCTTTAAATTTAAACTTAGCATATCTCAAAAGCCCTTCCCTTCCCGGATTTCCATCCCATAAAAACAGAGAATAACGGACATCATTGGTATCAAATAAATCTTTAAAAAAAGGATCTGCCATAAAGCTGTAATAATAACTTCCCGACGAAGAAACGTCTAAAAAGTGGAAAGCATAACTTTCACCCGACTGTTCCTGCGTTTGTCCGTGTCCCCAAATCCATTCTCCATTGCTGATGTCGTTGAAACCGTCTTTATATTTTTCAGGAGTCATTAAAGCATAGCCGTTTCTCGCTAGTTTCGCTGACTCAACAGCTTTTGTCCATTCTCCCGTGTTTAGACAAACTCTTGCAAGCAGGCCGTTCACAACCGATCTGTCAATTTTATCTTTATTATTTCTTGTATAATTTTGCAGTAATTGATCAGCATCTGTCAAATCATCTTTTATTAAAGTATAAATTTCTTCCAGGCTCGCTTTCTTCTTCCCGACTGAACTTGTGGTTGTTGGTTCAATATAAATCGGAGCCGCCAATGCATTTTTATCTTTTAAATAACTGAACTGATAAAAGCTCGCTAAATTTAAATAACAAAACGCCCTCAACGCTTTTGCCTGACCTTTTACCTGTTTTTTCTTTTCCTGGCTTCCTTCTGCGGCGTCAATTTTAGCAATAACATTATTCATATTATTAATTGTGGAATACAGCAAATTCCAGATGAAAAGCGGCCGGCTTCCTGTATTATTCACCAAATCTGTAAAAGCATACGCTCCGGGAAATCCATATTTATTCGTAAGAACGGCAACATCACTCCCCATTGCATCACTTGTCCTTAAAACTGTTGAATAACCAATATTTGCATACGTTGGGCCATCATCATTGAATTTGGCCCAAGTTCCGTTGATTACCGTTTCTGCACTTTCTGCTGTTTTGAAAACTTCTTCTTCGCTTGCCTGATTGGTAGGAGCAGTTTCCAAATCGTTTGCACAACTTACTAAAAACAAAGTTGTTATTAAAGCAAAAGATAAATATTTTAATTTTTTCATTGTTTTAATTTAAATGTTAAAAAGTTGCCTGTAAACCGAAAGTAACCGTTCTCATGGCAGGATATCTGTAATAAGTTGTCCCATCTAATGTCTGTTCCGGATCCATCCCTTTATGTTTGTAGAATGTCAAAAGGTTTTCTGCCTGAAGATAAATTCTGAATTTTTTCAATCCGAATCTTTCGAAGTAATCTGATGGAATTGTATACCCCAAACTCACATTTTTCACTCTTGCGTACGTCCCAGAATATAAGAATCTTGATGAAACGGAAGTCCAGCTGTTGGTGGTTGTACTTAAAGCCGGAACGTCTGTATTGGTATTTTCGGGGGTCCATCTGTTAAGCATTTCTTTGCTCCAGGCTCGTCCTGCAGAGCTTCCGTTGTGCATGATCATTGTGTAATCTGTATCCAGAATCTTTCCGCCAATACTGAAAGTGACCAATGTTGAAAAATCAAAATTTTTGTAAGCCAAACTGGTTGTCAAACCTCCCATGAGTTTTGGAAGTGATGAACCTTGCAGTGTTTTTGTGGCTTTTGCATATTCGGAAGTTGTTCCTTCTACTGTATTTCCGTTGGCATCGGTAGTAATCGTTTTCCAAAGTGGGTTTCCGTTGTTTGGATCTACGCCAACCCATTCCGGAATAAAGAAATCGTAAATTGATCCTCCAACCTGTAATAATTTCGTCCCACTTACAATTGAACCTTTCGGAAGCTTTGTAATTTCATTTTTTAATGTGCTTAGATTAAGATCGACATTCCATTCAAAATCTTTTGTTTTAATGGGAGTTGTAAACAATGAAAATTCAAAGCCTGAATTTTTAAGCTCGCCAATATTCGCCTGAAATCCACTAAATCCCAATGACGGAGCCAAAGGCATATCAAATAAAAGATCTTTGCTCTGACGCTGGAAATATTCCACATTACCTTTAATTCTGTTTTTTAAAATCGCGAATTCCAGACCGATATTTAAATTAAGATTGGTTTCCCATTTCAGATCCGGAGTCGGTAACTTACTGGCTACCGTTCCGCCTTCACCTAAATTATTATAGAAAGCATACAGGCTTTGGTAAGCATAATAGGTGCTTAACTTATCATTTCCCTGACCTCCGTAACTTGCACGAAGCGTCAATTGATTGAAAAAGTTTAAATTTTTAATAAAATCTTCATTCGAAGCTTTCCAGGAACCACCGACTGACCAAAAAGTTCCCCATCTGTTTTCAGGAGAAAATCTTGAAGAGCCGTCTGCTCGTACTGATCCGGAAACAAAATATTTATTTTTAAAATCATATTCTGCTTTTCCTAAGAAGCTTAATAAACCTAATTTATCGCTATTTCCACTGAAGCTTCCCAATAAAGCCGCTGCATCAGGTTCGTAATAATATGGCAGTGAAAACTGGCTCCTACTTCCTGAAATTGTCTGATATTCATAATGATAAAACTCCTGACCTCCTAAAATATTGATATGATGCTGCCCGAATTTTTTATCGTAAGTTAAAATATTACTGGTCGTGTAAGAAAGTGTCCTGGAATTGGTTTTTGTCACGGAACCTCCAATCTCAACGCCTTCTCCCAACAACGGATTGGTGTAATAATGACCGTTATAATTCACTAAATCAACAGAAAAACTTGTTTTAAATCTTAATTCCGGCAAAAAAGTAAATTCCGCAAAACCTTTTCCTGAAAAGTTATCTTCCCTGTTTTCATTTTTGTTTAATGGTAAAGTCGCAGCGGCATTGTCATTCTGTAAAGCGCTTGTTGGCCTGTATTTTCCGAAATCATAGATGTAATTTCCGCTGGAATCCAACTTATAGCTTCCGTCTGCATTTCTTTCATAATAAGGATAAAATGAAGGAATTACCCTTGCCGCATTAATAATATTATCCGTTCTGGAATCCGAAGATGGCGGCGCCTCCTGAAGGCTGTTGGTATAAGCCAAATTAGCTCCGACATTCAGCCATTTTTTAACCTCAGAATTAATTTTCAATCTCGTACTATACTTCTTGAATCCTGATCCAATCGCAATTCCTTTATCATCAAGATAACCCAGTGAAAAATAATAATTGCTTTTCTCATTTCCCCCGCTGAAATCCAGATCCACCTGATTTCTAGATGCAACTCTTTGCAGGATATCCTTCCAATTGTCATTCCACAAGGGGGTTGCTCCGGATAAGAGTTTCCCGTCTGTTCCTACAGGATTTGCATAATTTGCACCGTACGGATTGATTCCTAAAGCATTAATAAGATTATCTGTAGTCATCTGAGCTGCCTGCTGAGAAGAGATTTGGCCAGATTTATATCCATTCCTTAAAGCCTCCCAGTATAATTCAAAATACTGATTTGTTGTTACCTGTTCGTAATCCTTTACCGCTCTGCCTGAAAAACCCTGGCTTATATTAAAGTTGATCCTGGATTCTCCTTTTTTACCGGATTTTGTGGTTATGATGATTACTCCATTTGCACCTCTGGAGCCATATAATGAACTTGCCGTAGCATCTTTCAAAACACTTATCGATTCAATGTCATTCGGGCTGATTGAGTTGATATTTCCATCGAACGGGATTCCGTCAACTACGAATAATGGATTGCTTGAAGCACTTACAGAACCGATTCCACGAATTCTGATTGAAGCCGTTGATCCCGGTTGCCCCGATGAGCTCACCGCCTGCAGTCCCGGAACTTGTCCTTCTAATGCTTTTGTAATGTTTGTAACAGGTCTGTTGTTGATTTTCTCGCTGGAAATAGTAGCGACCGACCCTGTATAGCTCGTTTTTTTAGCTTTTCCATAAGCTACAATAACCACTTCATCAATATCTTTTTCACGAAGTGTATCTTTTCTAGTTTCCTGACCGTCTATACTGATAGTTCCTAAGAAGAAAGCAGCAATTGGCGGAATCCAAAGCTTTGAGCTAATTAAATTTTTGTTAATCATAATCAATTTTATTTAGCAATAACTGAATTTTATTTTGTTATAAAAAAGACAGCATAAAGCATCAATTATCATGATTAACTCTATTGCTTATCTTTCCTTATTTAAGGCTGAATGTAACACCTTGCTTTCGCAGGTTGTTAAGGTTTCACAGGGTCAGTTCCCTCCATCTTTCTTTATAAGCCGATCGAAATACAGTTGCAAATCTAGAAACAATTAGTCTATAAAACAAGTAGACTTTTTGATTTTAAATACAAATTTTATAAAAATTAACGTAATTTTAGTTTAAAGCCCAAAGAAATAAGCAGTTATAAAAATTGTTAAATATTCAAATATGAGAAATATCATTAAAAATAATGCAACACCTAATATTACTTAAGCTAAAGTTTTTCAGACTTAATTAAAAAAAGTTTTTATTTTTATACTATGAAAGTTTTAATTGTAAACGGTCCGAACCTTAATCTTTTAGGAACAAGAGAACCTGAAATTTACGGGACAAATTCTATGGAAGATTATCTGGAAAATCTAAAGCCTGAATTCCCTTCTCATGAAATAAAATATTACCAATCCAACATTGAAGGGGAAATTATCAACAGAATTCAGGAAGATGATTTTGATGCATTGGTAATTAATCCTGGAGCGTTTACCCATTATTCTTATGCAATTGCCGACTGTTTAAAGAATATTCAAAAACCTAAAATCGAGGTTCACATCAGCAATATTTATAAAAGAGAAGAATTTCGCCAGAAGTCTGTGACGGCTGTAAATACTGATGCAGTATTGTCCGGTTTTGGAATGGATGGATACAGGCTGGCGATTTTGAGTTTGAAATAACCCTTGAAAATAATTCGTATGGAATTAAGTATAAGAGATCTTTATTTCAAAATAATAGAATTTGAGGGAGACAAACTTTATGAAAGTGTTTTACAAAACTGGGTGTATAAAAATAAATATCAACTTTATTTATCAAGTATTTCTAATAACCTTTTACCAGGAAAACACCAACTTTTACAAGAAGAGATTTGGGAACTCTATGCTTTATCACGTGTATTAGATATTTTAACTCTTCGCTTCCAGCCAAATAACAATGTTGATGAATCAAATTGGACGGGCCTAAATTTATCATCTTTCGAATACATTACATTTTGCAAGCTAATTGGACTGCAGACATCAATTCCAAAATCATTTCATGATTTTGACTGTGAAATATTAGAAGCAAGGTCTGGTGAAAATAATTTCCAGATTGATGAGTGTTTTTTTCCTGCTGTTAAATTAAAAAATTTAGTTATAAAACGAGCTGGATTGAGAGTTTTCCTTAATGACCAGAGTTTTGACCTTAACTTAGTAAACAATTCAAAAATTTATTGGACTTCGCGGCGCAAGAACAGAAAATATCACGACCTCTCAATAGGCTGGGGAAGCAATTCTCAGTGGAGAACAGATTTTAGGTTAGATATTGAAACTGAAGAAAGCTTTATCTATAATTATGACGGAAAATTAAATCTGAATAATTCGAAGATTGAACATATTAATCAATTTGACAATGATTTAAGTGTTGAAGAAGCAATTGAAATTACAAAAACAAGGCATTTTATTCGTTCTAAAAAAGAAGATTCTGATTTATTTCCATATGATTTTAGATATGATGAAGAAAAAAAAATAATTAAATAACAACTTAAAAACAGACACTTATTTTCGTAAATAAATTTGAAAAGTCATAAAAAATCCTCACCGCTTTGATGAGGATTTCTATTTTTAGTTTGTAGTCTGTTGTTGTAATTGAGGACCCGAGGCTACCAGTTTTTTCCCTTCTTCAGTATTACAATACTGATCAAAGTTTTTGATATATTTTGCAGCAAGATCTTTTGCTTTCTCTTCCCACTCAGTAACTTCATTATACGTATTTCTAGGATCTAAAATACCTTCAGAAACATTTGGTAATGAGGTGGGAATTTCCAGATTCATAATTGGGATTCTGGTTTTTGGAGCATTTTCGATAGAACCATCAATAATTGCATCAATAATTGCTCTTGTATCTTTTAGAGAAATTCTCTTTCCAGTACCATTCCATCCAGTGTTTACCAAGTAAGCTTTTGCACCGTGTTCTTTCATTTTACCAATCAATGTTTTAGAATACATTGTTGGGTGTAATGTTAAGAACGCTTCACCAAATGCCGGTGAAAAAGATGGTTCCGGCTCTGTGATTCCTCTTTCAGTTCCGGCTAATTTTGAAGTATAACCGCAAAGGAAGTGATATTGTGCTTGTTCTTCATCCAAAACAGAAACCGGAGGCAATACTCCGAACGCATCTGCAGAAAGGTAAACAATCTTGCTCGCGTGACCTGCTTTAGACGGCAAAACAATTTTATTGATATGATAAATCGGGTAAGAAACTCTGGTGTTTTCAGTGATAGATCCGTCTGTATAATCAGAAACTCCATTATTTACCACAACATTTTCAAGAAGCGCATCTCTTTTGATTGCTCTAAAAATATCCGGTTCTTTTTCAGCAGAAAGATCAATAACTTTTGCGTAGCAACCACCCTCGTAGTTGAATACACCGTTGTTATCCCAACCATGCTCATCATCACCAATCAAATATCTTTTAGGGTCAGCTGATAAAGTCGTTTTCCCTGTTCCCGAAAGCCCGAAGAAAAGAGCAACATCTCCTTCTTCACCCACGTTTGCAGAACAGTGCATAGAAGCCATGCCTTTTAATGGAAGGTAATAGTTCATCATTGCGAACATCCCTTTCTTCATTTCTCCACCATACCAAGTTCCTCCAATGATCTGAAGTTTTTCAGTAAGGTTGAACATTACGAAGTTTTCAGAATTTAATCCTTGTGCTTCCCAATTCGGGTTTGTAGTTTTAGAACCGTTGATTACCGTGAAATCCGGCTCGCCAAAATTTTCTAATTCATAATGAGAAGGACGGATGAACATATTTGTAACGAAATGCGCCTGCCAAGCCACTTCAACAATGAATCTTACTTTTAATCTCGTGTCTGCATTTGTTCCGCAGAAAGCATCAACAACATAAATTTTCTTAGCTGTAGAAAGCTGGCCCAACACTAATTCTTTACAAGACTGGAATATTTCCGAAGTTGTAGGCAGGTTTACCTTACCATCCCAGAAAATTGTGTCTTTTGTAACATCATCCTGAACAATGTATCTATCTTTAGGTGAACGACCTGTGAAAATTCCTGTTTTTACTGATACTGCTCCAGATTCCGTAAGCTCAGCTTTCTCAAATCCTTGATTTTCAGGAGAAACTTCGGCTTGATACAATTCTTCAAATGAAGGATTATACATTATTTCATAGTCTCCTTTAATCCCTAACTTTTCTAAATCTTGGATGATTTTAGCGTTTTTCATTTTACTTATATTTTCTATTTCTTTTTGGATTCAACAAAATTAATATTAATTAATTGTTAAAGGTGGTTTAAATATAATGATATAAGTCAGAATGACAAATAAAAAATAGGTTTTGTAAAATATTGATTATAAATCAATTATATCAGACCATTCAAAAATAGTAGTAAAATCTTTTCCCCAAAAATAGTCCTTAAACCCTGCAAATTTTGAGCTCATGACAAAATCTCCTCCCCATGCACCCAAACTTTTAACAAAAACAGGACAATCACTGAAAAACCTAGCCTTAACTGTAGGAATTTCAAGAAAATCTGATATTTTTTGCTCATGAATTAACATTAGCTCCGAAAAGTTTTTCAATTCGTTGCATAACAAAATATTTCTTGTAAGATCCGAAAATTCATCAACCAGTTTTTGGGACTTCTTTTTCGATTTGTAAAAATTGATTCCTTCTCGGCTATCTTGTTTTTGATTTAAATGAATAAAAATAAGCTCATTTTTAAAAGAAGGATTAAAATCTACCTTTTCATATCTGATATCAGGCTTATTTTGGAAAAGGACAGCAGATTTCTCTTTTGCAACAGCAATATCGTAGCCGCTTCCACCCAAACTGATAGAATTTAAATGAAAAGGGTCAATTGCAGCCCATTCTGCAAGATTGGTCATTAAAGTAGAACTGCTTCCCAGGCCGTAATCTGCAGGAAACTGAAGGTTTGTTTTTAAATGATAAGAATTTGTGCTTTTGAATTTAATTTCAGAAAGACTCTGAACATTTTTTAAGGTTTTAAGAATAAATTCAGCACTGGAAATGATGTTGGTTTCTACGATCTGCCAGTTTTTATAATCTATGACAACTTTCAACCATAATTTGTTTTGATGATAGGCTTCCCAGAAAATCAATGATTTCCCGTCTTCCTTTTCATCAAAAAAAAACTCTTGTCCAAGCTTTGTGGGTACAGCAAGGACAAGAGCTCCGTCTATAGCGAAATATTCTGAAGTAAGCATCAGCTTTCCCGGTGAAAATATCTCGCCCATATTTTTTCTGATTAAATTGCAGATGCAACGTCTACAGAACCGTCAATTTTCTTGATCAATCCCTGAAGCGTTTTTCCGGGTCCAACTTCTAAAAAGTTTGTAGCGCCGTCTTTAATCATATTTTGTACAGATTGTGTCCATTTTACGGGACCAGTCAATTGTGCAATAAGATTTTGTTTGATTTGATCAGGATCCGTTACAGCCGTAGTTGTAATGTTCTGATAAACAGGGATGGTAGCATTTCTGAATTTTGTCTGCTCAATCGCCGCTGCCAGTCTTTCCTGTGCAGGCTGCATCAATGGAGAATGGAATGCACCGTTTACAGGCAATAATAAAGCTCTTTTCGCTCCTGCTTCTTTTAATTTTGCACACGCTTCTTCTACAGCTGCCGTTTCTCCGGAAATTACCAATTGTCCGGGACAGTTGTAATTTGCGGGAACTACAATTCCGCTGATTTGAGCGCAGATTTCTTCAACCTTAGCATCTTCCAATCCTAAAATTGCAGCCATAGAACTTGGATTGGCATCACAAGCTGCCTGCATTGCTTTTGCTCTTTCTGAAACTAATTTCAGACCATCATTAAAAGATAAAACTCCGTTGGCAACCAACGCTGAGAATTCTCCTAAAGAATGTCCTGCAACCATTTCAGCTCCGAGACCGTTCACTGCTTTGAGCGCAGCAACCGAATGTATAAAAATTGATGGTTGGGTAACTTCGGTTTTTTTAAGATCTTCATCCGCCCCATTGAACATAATGGAAAGGATATCAAACCCTAAAATTTCATTGGCAGATTCCATTAAGTCCTTTACGTCTTTTCTAGAATCATACAATTCTTTTCCCATTCCTACGAACTGAGAACCCTGCCCAGGAAATACAAGTGCTTTCATGTATTAATTTAAAATATTTTGCAAATATAAATATAATGTTAACAATATTGTAAGTGATCAGATCATTTTAGGGAACTAATCTAATCACCCGGTAACCCGTATTAACGTAAGCACCATTTGCTTTGGACTTTACAAACTCAAATTTTGTGGCCAGCTGAGTTTGTACTTTATTCATTTGTTTAAAAATCTCTCCTTTTTTGTTTTCCCTTGTTAACATGTCATTAACAACGTCGAAACCTACGATTGCGTATCTCGGAGGAGTTTTACAATATTTACTTTTATATGCGGCAAGAATTTCTTTCTCGAAATTGCCCTCCGTATTAATCTTTCTATCCATCAGGTAAACCAGATTTGCCTGGCTCAACTCATCCACTTTTTTCTCAAAAACAGGAACGTAATGCATACTGAATGCCTTCACACCCTGAACTTCTTTTGATAAAGCAATAACTTTATTGGCAAAAGCTTCACCAATTACATCATTATCACCGGCCAAAATAGCGATTACCGGAGCTGATTGCCCTGTCATCATATTTTTGTCAAGCTGAATATCAGCTGCAGAATTTACAATCGTAACATTTGGGTTTTTTAATGTTTTTTCAAGACCCGCTTTGATATAGCTTGCATTTTCTTTTTTAGAATCTGCAACTACATATATTTTCTGATCCGAATATGCCGCTTTTACTTCTTCAACAATTTTATCGGCGTACGTCTGATCATTGGTTTCAACGATAATCAAATTGCTGTAGCCGTACAATTCCGGAGAATTTGCAAAAGGTGCTACGATAGGGATTTTCTGATTTTTTGTAAAATCTAAAATATCAACAACGTTTGATTTAAAGAAAGGACCAATAATCAAATCTGTATTATCAGGATTTATTTGTGTCATGGAATTTCGGAATGAAGCTTCATTTCCGGAATCCACGATTTTTATATCTAATTTTTGCCCGTTTCTGGCATTTCTTTCGATGGCAAGCTTAGCACCCGTCAGGAAATCCATTGCCATTGTTCTGTATTGAGTTTCGTTTGTGCTGTATCCGAAAGGCAACATCAAAACAACACTCAGTGCATCACCGCTTTTCTTTACGTAGGCCGGGTCAAGTTTTTTGATTTTTAAAACCATTCCTGTTTTTAATCCGTGTGATAAATCCGGATTAAGAGCAATTAATTCATCAATTGAGATCCCGAATTTATTCACAATAGAGAAAACGGTATCCCCTTGCTGAACGGTATATGTCACATAGTCATCAGCGGCAGCAGTATTCGTGGAAACAGAAGATTTTTCATTTCCGGAATCCATTTTTTCCTTCGTCCTTACTGGTTCAGAAACGGTATTGGTATTAGTATTTGATTTTTTGACATTAATTTTTTCGCCCGGCTTCAACCCTTTTTCTTCCAATCCCGGATTTAAAGCAAAAAGCTCTTCTTTTGTAATGTCAAATTGTTTTGAAATTCTATAATAATTATCTTTTGCCTGAACAACATATAATGTAGTATCAGTAGGTGCTTCCGTTGGCATTTCAACAGGAACGGCCTCTACCGTTTTTGTAGCAACTGGGGTTACAACTGCAACTTGTGCCTGATCGCCACCATATTTCTTGATGCTTTCCAGTGGTAGAGTGATCTCATCACCAATTTTCATGTGAGAATCAAGCTCAGGATTCAATTTTCTAAGATCGGTTTCCGAAATTCTGTATTGTTTTGTGATTCCGTAGATCGTTTGTTTCGGCTGAAGGATAATCTTTCCAAGCTTAGAACCATTGGAAGCTTTTGGTGAAACAACAGCTTTTGGTGCTGAAGCGGAACCTTTATCATTTTTTACGGTCAGAATATCTCCGATCGCCAATTTGCCATCCTGTACATTTGGGTTGAGTTTCAGCAATTCATCTACAGTTAGTCCGTATTTTTTTGCAATATTATAGGGATTGTCGCCCTTTACAACGGTGTGTGATTTCTGAGCAGATACGCCCAAAACCATACATAAACTGGATAGAATAAAAAACCTCTTTATCATAGTCGATAATTATATTTACAAAAATACTTCTTTAAAATTAAATGGCAACAATTATTAGTTTTGACTCCGTAATTTCCATTTCTTCTAAACAAGTTTCGAGCCACGAATATCCATGATCCGCAAAAAATACGCTAAAATTATAAACCCTTTCTTGCCAATTCTTAGAAGGATGTACATCTAAAAACAGATTTTCCAGTCTTTCCAACATTTCGCTTTGTTTTATTTTTTCTGCATGAAGAAGGCGCTTTTTCATTCTTTTAAAAGATTTCAACTGTCGCACCTCTTCCGCTTTCACCATATTCCCGAAAGATTTTTCGGTGGTTTCAGCGATTGTTTTTAATTCAGAAAATTGATTTATTAAAAGATTTTCTTTTTCTTCAAGCAATTTTAGAATTTCATTATTATCTAAAACTTTAGTGTTGGTAATGGTCGCAAAATTTTGGAAAAAATCCTCAATTTTAAGATCAAGCTTATTAATTTTTCCTAATGGTTTTTCCTTTAAAAACAACATCGAATTTCTCGGAATTAAAATAGGAAAAGGAATTTCAATTTTTGAAAAATAATCTTTCAATTCGAGCCAATACATAATTTCGGCATTTCCTCCGATGTAAGCCAGATTCGGTAAAATTGTTTCCTGATATACGGGACGCATCAATGCATTCGGACTGAACTTTTCCGGGAAGTTTTTAAGTTCATTTAAAATTTCGTTTTCCGTGAACTGAATATTTTTATCAACAACAATATATTTTTGCCCGTCAAAATCAATTCTGTCTCTTGTTTCTGACAGATAAAAAAGGTTTATTTCCCTCGGATTTACCTGAACCTTTCCGTATTTTTCCGTTAAAAAATCAACTTTTTCTTTTGAATTTCTATTCAAGCTAAAATTCAGGAGCTCATCTTTAAAAGTATTTTTGATCTGATTTTTAAGCTCTTTCGAATCTCCGTCCAGAATCAACAACCCAAATTCTGAAAACAAACGATTCACTAATATTTTAATAGCTTCCGTTAAAGTATTTCCAACTTTGTACGCTTCTTTCAGCATTAAAATCAGTTCGGTTCCGAAAACAAAATCCTTAAATTCTTTTTCAAATTCAGAAATGAAAAATGTATCGTTAATTTTTATTCTTCCAACCGCTCCACCCGATTTCTCATTGATTTCGTAATAATTATTCTCTGTTTTGAAATGATTGATCTCCGCAAAATCATGATCTTCCGAAGCCATCCAATAGACAGGGATAAAATTAAAATCCGGAAAATTCTCCTTTAAATAAGAGCAGGTTTTAATAGTCTGTAAAATTTTATAAACAAAAAACACAGGCCCCGAAAACAAATTCAACTGGTGTCCTGTTGTAATCGTAAATGCATTGGGAAGCTTTATATTCTCAATATTTTCCTTTTGCTTTGAAGAAAATTCAAGACCCGAAAGCTGGCTTTCCAATGTTTTAGACAAAACATTTCTTTGGTCCTGTGTGAAAGAATTTTGCTTTAAATGAATCTGTTTTATAACATGATCTAAAGAAAAAGTACTTTCTTCAAAACCCTCAATTTTTTGATTTAAAAAATCTTTTACAAGCTGAGGAATGCTTTCTATATTTTGAAATGATATTTTATTAATAGTTTTCAACTTTGATTTTGATTTTTTGTGATTATTTGTTTTTGTAAAATCCTTTTCAACGTTAAGCCCGAAAGTTTCTTGAAATATTGCTGTTTTTAAAGTTCACAACAAACTTTCTAAGGTTAAAAGGAATCATTTAATATATTATTAATAATCAGTTTTAGTTGAATAAATACCACACAATCCCAATATTCAACCTAAAATCATAAGTTGGGTAGCTTGGAAATGCGTACGCTTTATTATGTGAAAGTACAGTTCCTATTTGCTGTCCTTCAATGAAGAAAAACATTTTTTTAACCTTCATATTAAAATAAATATCTGCGATTGGCTGTCCGCCGATCGAAAATGAGTTAGCGTCGGGCAAAATATATTCGTTAAGGATCGGGAAATATTCTCTGGATGTAAATTTCGAGAAATAATACACTTTAATTCCCGCCTGAATTTCTGCCGCATTTTTAAACGCTTTTGTCTGGTAAAATAAGTTAGCCCGGCCAATAAAACTCGGCATTGGCAAAAGCTCTTTGTTTGTCAGCACATTCTGAAACTGCAATCTTGTATTTAAATGAAAATTTCCATAGCTGAAAGTGGCATCTCCGCCGATTTGAGAAATGTTTAATGAGCTTTCACTTTGGCGAGGCATTGCATCGGCATCAAAATAGGTATAATTGTCAATCCTAAAATAATTGGCAAATAATTCTGTCTTAAACCACTTCAAATTAATGTTCCCGCCGATTTCCGTAATTGCCTGGTTTTGGGCGTTCTGCAGATAATAGTTGAAGTTGTTATAAACAGAAGTGTTCAATAAGTAATTGAAAGAAGGGAAAGCGCTTTGGAAGTTTATTTTTGCATTTACAAAATAATCTTTAATGGGCTCGAATCTCACATTATTGGTCGTTTTCATATACGTTCCAAACTGACTTCCATTTGAAAATTCCAAGAATGAATTTAACTGAATTTTGTCAAAAAGTTTAATTTGTAAATTCCCAACTGCCCCGATTCTGTTTTCTTTGATCTCCGTCGGAATTTCTAAAAGTGGTAAAACGATCTCACTGGCCCCAAATTTTAACATTTGATACCTGACTCCGGCATCGAGTTTAAACTTTTCGTTGTCCCAAACCAGACTTATTGTATTGCTAAAGTTGTCTGAATATTTTTTTGTTGTAAATGGAGCTCCATTCACAAGTTCGGAAGGAAGATCATACCAAAAAGATTCCTGTGCATTCTGCGAATAATAATATTTGTTTCCCTGATGAGAAATTGTGTGTCTTATTTTAAAAGGGATTTTCTCTGATTTGAACGGCGCAAACTGATGCGTTAAATAATATCTTCTGTAAGAAAATTGGGAGCTTGATCCTGCCAGATTCACCTGCATATTCTGTCTGTTACTGGAATTACTGTCACCATTTTGGAACAAACTATCAACGGCAATCCCCCCATTTTCCTGATTGTTTACATTTTGATGCAGATAATGGGCAAACAATTCATAATTTCCGCTTTTAGAAACATAATGACCGGAAAACAAGGTATTATTATTGGCTGCTAAAGAGTTTCTATACATACCCTGTGAACGTAATCCCATATATTCCAATGCAAAGTTGAATCTTTTACCGATATTTTGTGTGTACGTGGATTTTAAGGCCGCTCCGTTTTTCATTGCATTATGATAAACGAAAGTTGCCGTCGGAGTTTTTACATCATAATAATGGATATCATTGACTCCTAAAATCCCGTAAGATTTGTTAGTGGGCAATAAAGCCAAATTCTGTTCGCTATTAACTTCATATGACAATGGATTGAATCCCGCCCCTATATTTGCCGGCTGAACCCTTCCAAAGTTGTCTTTATTATTATACTGCGAAAAGATATACGTTTTGTCAAAAGTCATTACCGTATCAAAGACTTTTTTCTCCGAAAACTGTGTCTGATATTGATAATCGTTAATAGTCGGCTTAAATATTTTTAAGGAGTCCTTTTTCCCGGAATCAATGACCAAGGTGTCTTCTTTAAGAAGTTTATTGGAGTCCGTTTTATTGACAACCTGCGCCTGAACCGTAAGACTGAAGAAAAATATTATTGAAAGTATGTACTTCATTATCAAATTTTGTAAAAGCAAAAATAAGAAATAATGGGGAATAAAAAACCCCGTCTTGAGACGGGGTTTTTTTATGGTTGTTTTTGGATATTAATAACCTGGATTTTGTTGAATCTGATTATTATTATCAATCGCAGCTTGTGGAATTGGCAACTGCCATTTATGGCTTGAGACCGGAAGAGTCAAAATAGTTGCAGGACTCCCAGACCCATCTGCCTCTGGTCCGAAATTAGATCTTTGAACAGGCATAGCTAATCTCTTTAAAGTAAAGAATCGGTCGGTTTCAAATGCCAATTCTAATCGTCTTTCTAACATAATAGCATTCCAAAGGTTTTGCCCTGTTTCAGTTCCTGGAACATAACCAGTATATCTTTGAGATCTTAAAGTGTTTAATAAAGTAAGAGCCCCAGATTCATTTGCTTTTTTAAACATTGCCTCAGCAACATTCAAAACCACCTCCGCAGTTCTTAAATATTTGACATCCACGGCTTCAATTGGTTTACCCGTAGCTTGCTTGTATTTAATAACATTATTATAAGTTTTTGCATTAAAAACTGAAGTTTGAATATAAGAGCTTTTTCTGATATCATTTGAAGCAAACTTAGTGTATAAATCATAATCTACAACATATTCAGACTTAATTTGCCCTCCAACAGTTTGATTATAAGCAGAGCCCGTCTTAATATTTTCTATACTTGAGTTTAATATTTTAAATAAAACTCCATCATTAGAAGAATCTGACCAAATATTTTTAAAGTTTGCATTAGTACCAACACTTGGACTTAAAGCTAATGATTTTTGCCCCCATAAAATTACGTTATCATAATCTCCTTTGTATAAATAAACTCTAGATAACATACCTTGTATTGCTGCTTTTGTAAGTTTTCCTACATTAGCAGTTTGGGAGATATTTTGCTCTGCAAATAATAAATCTCCTATAATCTTATCATATACTTGGGAAACGCTTAAATTTCTTGTTGTTACTAAAAAAGGATCAAATGTTTCTACATATGCAATACCTATTGACCCTGCAGCATCGGACGATTGTGTTGGAATCTTGCAATACCTCCTCACAATATCAAAATGAGCAATAGCACGAATTGCTTTTGCTTCTGCTTCAATATTATTTCTAAAAGGGCTAGCAGGCAAATTATTTATTTTGTTTAAAACAGCATTTGCTCTAGCAGATACAGCATAGCCTCCACCATATACTGAAGTTACGTCACCAACATTTGCTGCAATATCAAAAATATAAGCTGAGTTGTTTGATCTTCTTCCTTGCGGGTTTTGAATTAAATTGTCAGACAATATATCCGGTATTATCACTTGTGAATTGTCTCCAGAATAATAGCCGGCTATTTTAAAGGCATCATAAGCATAATCGACACCTTTTCTAAAATCACTTTCTGTTGTGTAATATGTATCTTCTACCAATCTATCATTAGGTAAAACTGTTAAATCCTCTGTACATGAGGCTGCAGTAACAGCCAATGTAGCAAGCAATACTATTTTTACTATATGTTTTTTCATAATAAATTTAAATTAAAAATTAACTTGCAATCCTAAAAGGAATGTTCTAGTTGTTGGATAATTGTAAAGGCTAATAGCACCTGGAACAAATGTTGAATTATTAACCTGAGTTTCTGAAGCTACTGCAACTTCCGGATCTCCAGTAAATTTTGTCCAAAGTGCTAAATTCTGTCCTGATCCGTAAACTCTTACACTACTTAAAGGTAAATTACCTAAGAATTTCTTATCAAATGTATATCCAAGTTCTAAAGATCTAAATCTAATAAAATCGGTTTTCTGTAAAAAGGCATCAGTTGTTTCAAAACCATTTATTGTTGGTGCTGGTAAAACATCTGTGTCACCTGGGTTTCTCCAATAATTAAAAGCATCTGTACTTAAATTCTGGCTATAAGCTGAAAAATCAACTAGATTTTGAGCCATGATATTATAATTATATCCTCCTGTTTGAAAAGAGAAGTCTGCATTTAAATCAAATCCTTTATATCTAAATGTTGTTCCAAAACCACCATATGCATTAGGTAATGTTGATTTACCAGATAAAAACTGAGCATCACTAGAACTATATACATTTGTTATCGAACCATCTGGTCTGTAATATAATGCTTCCCCTGTTTGAGAGTCTACCCCTGCACTTTTCACCATTTTGAAAGTAGTTGGCTCCATACCAATACTCATAAATGTATATCCATCTAAATTTAGCTGTGTAGCATTACCATATAGACTTTTTACTTGATATTTAAGCATTGAAATATTACCTCTTACTGACCAATCGAAGTCCCCGCTCTTAATTACATCAATATTTAGTTCAGATTCTAAACCTTTAATCTCAATGTTACCCGCATTAGTTATACTTGAAAGAAGATAGCCACCCCCTTCATATTGAGTACCAGGAATTGCATACAAGAAGTCTTTTCTATCATCTTTAAATACTTCGGCAGTAAGTCTAATTCTATTTTTAAACATCACAATATCAACACCTAAGTTTTGTGATTTTTTAGATTCCCATTTTAAATCCTTATTCCCTACAAAGTTCGAAGGTCCAGAAGTAGGATCTGCTCCATAATCACCAGAAACCACCGAAATAAGATTTTGATAATCTGCAAGAGATGCAACATTACCCGTAGTACCAATGCTATATCTGAATTTGATATCATTGAAAAAAGGAACATTAAAGAATGATTCTTTTGCTAAATTCCAAGCTACGGAGGCCGACCAGAAATTTCCGTATTTATTATCCGCTCCAAGTCTAGAGTTACCATCTCGTCTTATCGATCCTGATAATAAATATCTGTTATCATAGTTATAATCTACAATACCCAGCATACTTACATATCTCGTTGATGTCGTTGCACCTGTAATTGCAAAAGGTGTTGATGCAGAACCAACGTCTGTAACATCTGGACCTAACATTACTCTTTTAGTTCCAGATAAACTCCCAAATTCTTCTTGGCTATATTCAAATGCTGCAACAGCTCCAATTTTATGTTTTCCAAATGATTTATTAAAATCTAATCTATTGTTGAATACATATGTCCAAAAATCTGATCTTGTATCTCTAATGCTTCCATCTGGAGTTCCATAAACAGCTGCAATATCAGAACCTTTTCTTACCACATATTTATTTTTTCTTAGATCATAAATATTTCCAAAAGTTGACTTAAATGTCAATCCTTTAAAAAATTCGTATGAAGCAAATATTTGTGCGTTAAGTCTTGTTCTCCAATCAGTTGTTATTTCATTTCTTCTTAAATCTATGGGGTTAATCGAATTTGTAGTTGGATTAAAACTTCCATCAGTATCATAAACTGTCTCATATGGATTTAGAGTATATATTGAATAAAATGGACTTAATGCATTATATGAAAATCTTTGATCCTCAGTTTTTGTATTCACTACGCCAAAATCAAATCCCATTTTTAACTTATCAGTAATCTTTTGGTCAAAGTTAAATCTTGCATTATATCTTTTAAAACCATCCAGCTCCTGTAATATCCCTGAATCTGAATCATAACCTAATGAAACAAAATAAGAGTTTGTATCACTTCCCCCTCTTACTGATAAATTATGATATTGAATCGCAGAATTTCTTAAAATATCTTTCGACCAATCATGATTCTTTGCTAATAATGCAGCAGCTTCATCGGAAGTATATACAGGATTAGGATTTATACCTAAATTTGACATTTCATTCTCATATTGTATTTTTTGAGAAGTGTTCATCATTGTAAAATTGATATCCTTTGGTTTATATGCGAATCCAAATCTTGTATCATAAACGATTGACGGTTTACCAGATTTACCTCTCTTAGTAGTTATAACAATAACACCATTTGCAGCTCTTGCCCCGTAAACAGCTGTAGAGGCTGCATCTTTTAATTCCGTAACACTTTCTATATCAGATGGAGGAATTGAGTTAAACTGACGTTGGGTCATATAAATACCATCAACAACAAAAAGAGGATCTGAAGCTCCTAATACTGAAGAGACATTAACAGCCCCTCTAATTCTAATTGATCCAGGTTCTCCAGGCTTACCTGAGTTTGTTGAAACTTGTAATCCAGACATCTTACCTTGCAACATATTAGTGATACCCGTACTGGATGCTGACATTCTAGAGAGCTCATCACCCGCAACTACAGAAACGGCCTGAGTAATTTCTTCTTTTTTCTTCTTTTGTACTCCTACTAAAACAACCTCATCGATTTCTTTTACCTTTGTTGTTGTATCTTTTTTTGTAGTTTGAGCACTCACAGTCTGTCCTATAAAAAATAAAACACCAACTGTTATTACACGTAATTTCACATTCATATTAACAAATTTTAATATTTTTAAGAAAACAAATATGTTAATAAATATTAACATTAACAAGCTTTTAACATTATTATAAACTTTCTTTTCAATAAGCATTATTATTTTTTTTACCGAAAGCAAAAATAATTTAACTTAAAACCTCATTAGTTAGTAAAATAATGAAAAAAACATATAGGCGAAGACGTTTTTAACAAATTTCCGCCACATTAATTCATTTAATTTAGAATCATTCTAAATTTATTCAAATAAAAAAACCACTCAAATGAGTGGTTTTTATTTTATATCAAAAAAGTAGAGTTATTTCAGTTTCTTCTTCACAGCGACCTCTTCATAAACTTCCAGAATATCTCCGACTTCAATATCGTTGTATCCCTTCAAGTTCAATCCACATTCGTAGCCTTTTGTTACTTCTCTTACATCATCTTTGAAACGTTTCAAGCTTTCCAGCTCTCCATCGAATTTCACGATGCCGTCACGAAGAACTCTTACTTTTGACTGTCTTGTTACTTTTCCTGAAAGAACCATACATCCTGCAATTGTTCCAACTTTAGAAATCTTGAATACTTCTCTGATCTCTACGTTACCAATCACCTGCTCCTTAATCTCAGGAGAAAGCATACCTTCCATCGCTTCTTTTACTTCTTCAATTGCAGCATAGATTACAGAGTAGTTTCTGATTTCGATTTCTTCTCTGTCTGCAAGATCTTTTGCATTAGCACCAGCTCTTACGTTGAATCCAATGATAATTGCATCAGAAGCAGCAGCTAAGTTCACGTCAGATTCAGTGATCTGGCCGACACCTTTATGAAGGATATTAACATTAATTTCAGCAGTTGATAATCTTTGTAACTGGTCAGATAATGCCTCAACAGAACCGTCCACGTCACCTTTAAGGATAATATTCAATTCTTTGAAATCACCTAAGGCAATTCTTCTACCCAATTCTTCAAGCGTTGTATGCTTTTTAGTTCTGATAGAAAGTTCTCTTTGAAGTTGTTCTCTCTTATTAGCGATAATTTTAGCTTCACTTTCATCTTCATACACTTTAAATTTATCGCCTGCAGTTGGAGCTCCGTCAAGACCTAAAATAGTTACAGGAATAGATGGACCCGCTTCTGTAAGATTTCTACCTCTTTCATCAAGCATTGCTTTTACCTTACCGTGGTTTTTACCAGCCACTACATAATCTCCAACTCTCAAAGTTCCTGTTTGTACCAACATGGTAGCAACATATCCTCTTCCTTTATCTAATGATGCTTCAATAACAACACCTTGGGCATTTCTATTAGAATTAGCTTTTAAATCCAGCATTTCTGCCTGAAGTAAAACTTTTTCCAATAAAACATCCATATTGTTACCAAATTTCGCTGAAATCTCCTGAGCCTGAACATTCCCTCCCCATTCTTCAACCAAGATATTCATACCGGAAAGCTGCTGGCGAA
>Ga0307412_10000388_pt1 | contig 27304 bp, 27 predicted proteins | sample DK1Cmetagenome_3_FD_203823 | JGI IMG/M metagenome (GOLD analysis project Ga0307412, IMG submission 203823) | Maize rhizosphere microbial communities from greenhouse at UC Davis, California, United States - DK15-C-1 | ecosystem: Host-associated > Plants > Roots > Rhizosphere > Soil | place: USA...
CCACGCCCGCCTCAAACTCGTGGGTGGGCCGCTTGCGCACCAGATTGATCGAGGCCGCGGGATTGCCGGCGCCGTTCAACAGCCCGGTAGAACCGCGCACCACTTCGATCCGGTCATACAGCGCGGTATCCAGACCCAGCGCATTGAAATCCTTGTGCGTGGGCACGCCATCCACCTGCATGTTGGTGATTTCCATGCCGCGGGCGTACAACCCCTTCTCGTTGTCGTCCGCCGACCCCTTCTTCTTGAAGGTCAGACCAGGCGTATTGGCAATGGCATCTTCCAGCGTATTCAGCCCCTGGTCGGATAAGCGCTGGCGCGTCATCACCGACACCGATTGCGGCGTCTCGCGCAGCGTCATCGGCAGCTTGGTAGCCGTCGTCGACAGACCCACGGTATAAGAATCCGTCCCCTCGCTGGGCGCGGGATCGCGCGAACCCAGCACTTCCACCGGCGCAAGGGTCTGCGCGCCGGCGACACGCAATCCGTAATTGTTGCCGCCTTGGCTGACAGCCTCCAGCCCCGTGCCCGACAGCATGGCCGCCAGTCCCGAGGCAATGCCGTAATCACCTTGCAAACCGGCGCTTTGCTTGCCTTGCGTCAGTTGGGCGTCAAATGACAGCACCACCCCCGCCTGCGCGGCAAAGCGGCCCAACGCCAGGCCCAACGGGCCGGCGGGAACATCATAGCGGCGGGCCGCCTCGGCGAACGGCGCCGCCTGCGCCAGCACGGATGGCGCCGACGCAAGCGCCATCAAGGCAACAAAGACGGCGCGCGCGATCGGCGCCTGCGGCGCCGGATGGCGATGGAAGGACATGTTGAAAGGCATAAGCTCAGGTTTTCCGTGAATCAAATCCGACGTAATCCCTGCTAAGTCGGACGAGCGCGGAAAAAGGACAATGCCAATTGAAAATAAATCAGCCGCGGGGGATCACCCGGGTGTAGTAGCGGGTGAAGCGCGACACGCGCACGGGCAGTGCGCGTTCCACGGCCGCCAGCGCGCGGTCGGTGTCGTCGATGGGAAACGCGCCGGACACCCGCAGGGACGCCACCGCGTCGTCACAACTGAGGCGGCCGGCACGGTAGCGGTCCAGCCGCGCGATGAAGTCCCCCAACCGCATGCCGTCCACGATCAGCAAACCGCGGGTCCAGGCGTCGGGTTCGCCCAGGATGGCGCCTTCACGGCGCACGCCCGACGCTTCCAGCACACCTTGTTCGCCCGCGCTCAGCACCAGCGGCGATGCCCCGCTGGCGGGCAGCAGCTCGACCGCATGCCGCAGCACCGCGACGCGCGTGCACGCAGCCTGCCGGTTGACGGTGAAGCGCGTGCCCAGCGGCCGAACCGTGCCGTGCAGCGTCGTCACGCGCAAAGGCGGCAGGCCCGGGGCGGCATGTTCGGTATCGATCAGGATTTCGCCTGAGTGAACGGTCACGTGGCGGCCTCGCGCATCCATGGCGACGTCCACCGCGCTTGCGCTGTCCAGCCACAGCAAGGTACCGTCCGCCAGCAACAGTTCGCGCCGTTCGCCCGTGCCCATCCGGTAGTCGGCCAGATAGCCGGCCGCCAGCCGTTCGACAGGCAAGGTGCGCCACGCCAGCACGCCGCCTGCGCCGAACAGCATTACCGCCCCCACGCCGTTGCGCAACATGGCGCGCCGGCGCGCGAAGTGCTGGTCCGCGCGGATGAGCGTATCGGCGGCCAGCCGCGCGGGCGCCGCGCCCAACGTGCCGCGCAGCCGCTCAACCTGCAGCCAGATGCGGGCATGTTCCGGGTCGGCAGCCAGCCAGCGGCCATGCGCCGCCACATCGGCCGCGTCCACGTCGTCGGCGCAAAGGCGCGCGTACCATTGCGCCGCCGCGGCGATTGTCGGGTTCGCCATCGCGGCTATTGCCTTTCCAAGGCGTAGATCAAGCAGTGCTCGGTCGCGCGCGCCATGTACTTCTTGACCGAACTGACCGTCACGCCCAGCGCGGCCGCGATGTCCGCGTAGCTTGCGCCTTCCAGCTGTGACATCAGGAAAGCCCGTCGCACTTTGTCGCCCAGGCCGTGCAGCATGGCATCGATCTCGCGAATGGTTTCCAGCAGAATAGCTTGCGTTTCGGGCGAGATCGCATGGGCCTCCGGTTGCCGTGCCAGCGTCTCCAGCCAGGCACGTTCTAGTACCTGGCGGCGAATGTGGTCCACCAGCGTGCGTTGCGCCACCGTGGCCAGAAAGCTGCGCGGCTGCCGCACACCCTGCAGTTGCGCCAGGGACGCGGGCGAGGCCAACAGGCGTAAAAAAGTGTCTTGCGCAAGGTCTGCGGCTTCTGCAGGCACGGCCAGCCGCCGCAGCAACCAGCCGCGCAGCCAGCCATGATGATCGCGATAGAGCAAGCCCAGCTCGCGGTGCTCCAGAGATTCCAAGGACGACATGGCCGTAGCGCGACCGCTTCCTGATTTTTTAAGAATGGGAATTGTAATCATTATTGATGATGGCGGGCAATCGCCCGCCATCCCCCATCCCGGCTCCCAGCCGCCCCGCTCCCTTCGCCCTACACCACGGGCGGCGCGGTCTCCCGCTCGGGATGCCGGTGCTTGGCCAGCGCCTGAATGAATTCGGCCGCGCTGTTCGCGGGCGTCCCGCTGCCCGTCAACAGCCCGCCGTCCGATGCGTCTGGCGCAATGCCCGCCGCCTCGAACAACGTCGCGCCCGCCCCCAGCGCCATCAGCGTCTTGCCGTGTCGAAACGCGTCGCGCAGGAACTCCAGCGCTCGCCCATCCGCCTGCAACCGCCCCACGGCATCCGCGCCGCCCGGGACGACAGCGCCGTCGAACAGCCCGGAAGGATGGTTGTCCAGCGACGCATCCGCATCCCATGTGCTGCCGTCCTCGGCTTGCAATGGGCCAATACGCTGCCCCACCAGCCGCACCACGACGCCCGCCCGGGTCAGCATATCCGCCACGGCCGCAACCGCGCCGCCGTCGACGCCTTCCGCGGCCAGGATGGCGACCTTGCGCGTGGCGACGCCGCCGTCGCCTGGCCTGGCGGTCAGCGACAGGGCTGGCGACACCTCGACCTCGGGCGCGGGCGGCTGGGCGGCCGCGCGCGGCAGGGGTTCGGGCAAGACCATGCCCAACTGGTCCGCCACGCCCTGGGCCAGTTCATCCGACGCGTTGCGCAGCGACGCCACCATGCGTTGGCGGATCGCCGGCACGGTGACCTTGCTGAGTTCAAAGGCGAAAGCGTTGATGATGTGCCGCTGCTCCCAGTCGGTCTGGCTATTGAAAAACAGCGCAGCCTGGTTGTAGTGTTCAGCGAACTTCTCGGGATGGCCGCGCAATTCGTCGCCCGCCACCTGTTCCAGGTCGGCACGTAGCCATCCATGCCGGCCTGGAACGGACAACCGCCCGCCAGCGAATTCGGTTCATACGACACGCGGCCCCGATGGATGGTTTGACGGTGCATGCCGTCGCGCTGATTGTTGTGCACGGGCGCCAGCGGCGCATTGATGGGGATTTCGTGGAAATTCGGGCCGCCCAGCCGCGAGATCTGCGTATCCACATACGAGTGGATGCGCCCGGCAAGCAACGGATCGTTGGTGAAGTCCACCCCCGGCACGACGTGCGCCGCGCAGAAGGCGACTTGCTCGGTCTCGGCGAAGAAGTTGTCCGGGTTGCGGTCCAGCACCATCCGCCCGATGGGGGTGATGGGCACCAGTTCTTCGGGCACGATCTTGGTGGGGTCCAGCACGTCGAAGCTGAAGCGCTCTGCCTCTTCTTCCGTGAAGATCTGCACGCCCAGTTCCCATTCGGGGCCGTTGCCGGCGTCGATGGCTTCCCACAGATCGCGGCGATGGAAGTCGGGGTCGGCGCCCGATACCTTGACCGCTTCATCCCACACCTGGGAATGCGTGCCCAGCACCGGGCTCCAGTGGAACTTCACCAGCCGGGACTCGCCCTGGGCGTTGACGAAGCGGAACGTATGCACGCCGAAGCCCTGCATCATGCGGTAGCTGCGCGGAATGGCGCGGTCAGACATCAGCCACATCAACATGTGCGTGGATTCCGGCATCAACGACACGAAGTCCCAGAAGGTGTCGTGGGCGGACGCGGCCTGCGGCATGCCATGGTGCGGCTCGGTCTTCACCGCATGCACCAGGTCCGGGAATTTCATGGCGTCCTGGATGAAGAAGACCGGCATGTTGTTGCCCACCAGGTCCCAGTTGCCTTCATCGGTGTAGAACTTCACCGCGAAGCCGCGCACATCGCGCGCCGTATCCTTGGAGCCGCGTTCGCCCGCCACGGTCGAAAACCGCACGAACACCGGCGTGCGCTTGCCTTGCTCGGCAAACAACGAGGCGGCCGTCAGGTCGGTCAGCGGCTTGTAGCATTCAAAGTAGCCATGCGCAGCCGAACCGCGCGCGTGCACGATACGCTCGGGGATGCGCTCGTGGTCGAAATGCGTGATCTTCTCGCGCAGGATGAAGTCTTTCAGCAAGGCCGGGCCGCGCAATCCGGCTTTGAGCGAATGCTGGTTGTCGGCGACGCGCACGCCCTGATTCGTCGTCAACATCTGAGCGCTGGCGTCGGCGCGCACGCGCGCCAACTCGCCGCCCACCGCGTTGACGCCCGCCGCGGCGGCATCCACGGTCTTGCCCGAGACTTCGCTTTCGGACAAGGTGCTGGCGCCCACCGATGGGTCCGCCGCTGCAACATGCGCGCCCGTGAAGGGGCAACGCGCCGCATCGGCGCCGTACTCGGCGGCCTTGCCGGCGTTGTGGGGCATGGCCGCCGCCGTGTCGCCCACCGCGGCAGCCCGCTTCAGCGCGGGATGGCCGGGCTTGCCGGCAGGGCCGGCGGCCGGGCCGCTATCGGTATTCATATAGGCGGTATCCAGCGCGCCGCCCTTGCCCGCGGCGCTCTTGCGCGCCGGCGGCGATCCTGCTGGCATCTTGCCTGCGGATTTCCTTGTTGCCATTGCCGGTCTCCTAGTGTTTCAGCATCTTGTCGCGCGCCTGCTCGGCCCGCGATGCGCCGATGGCGGACTCCACCTGCTTGACCTCCTCGGGCGGCGGCAGCACAGCAGGGAAACCCAGGGACTCCACCCACAGTTCGCGCGACCAGCCCTGCGTGTGATACAGGTGGTGGTCTTCGTCGGTCGCCACGGCGTCATAGGCCTGCTTCAGGATCTTGCCCTCACGCCCGGTGTCCTGATCGGCGATCAGGCCGATCAATGACCAATTCGCGTGATCCTTGGTTTCGGCCAGCACCACGCATTCGGTCGCCACCAGCTGCGCGGCAGCGGCATCCCCTTCGCTGATCGCCATCTTCATGGCCTTCACCAGCGACTCGCCCAGGTGGCGAACCACGGCCCGGCCCGGCGATTGCGTCTCGGGATCGAGTCCCAGTTGTTCAAACACGGTCAAAAGGACACGCTGGTGAGTGCGCGTTTCCTCCAGGTATTCCTTCCATTCTTTCTTCAAGTCTTCGTTGATGGCACAGGACACGGCGGTTTCGTACACCGACAGACCGCCGATCTCCGTCTCCAGCGCCTGATACAGCAGTTCGTTGATCTGTTTGGTGTTTCCGGCATTGCGTTTCATCGCGGGCTCCTCTTTCATTGGCATCGACCGCCTCCGGCCTGGGCGGACGGTCGGACGGGATGAAGCGCCCCTTCAGCAAGCGCCATGCCCGACTACCCCCGCTTGCCCTGAAACGGGCCCGCCCGGAATGCTTAGCATCGCAACTCCGGCCCCAGTTCGCATAGAATTGGAACCATTCTCAATAAAACAAAAATCCGCCGGACGCGCGGCGGCAACGACGATAAAAGAGGCTCGATCTGAAATCCGGTTTCCGCCTATCCATGGCCTGGTTGCACACCTGGGTCGGCCTGTGGTTTTCCTGGCTGCTGTTCGCGGTGTTCCTGACCGGGTCGCTGGCCGTATTTTCCGAGCCGATCAGCCACTGGATGACGCCCGAACACCACGCGGCCGAAGCCCTGGCCGCGCAGCAGGAAAGCGCCCCCGTGGACCGCGCCCGCCGCTTTGATCTGGCAGTCGACTACATGCAGCAAAAGCACCCGGGCGCCGAAATGTGGGAAATTTGGCCCGTCAACCGCATGCATGAGAACAGCCTGTCGGTCTACTGGTTCGATCAGAACGGGCAGTACGCCGAGGCCGAACTGAACCCGGCCACCGGCGCCGAGATGGACGACCATCACGACGACGAAGGCCGCGCCACGATGGGCGGCACCCATTTCGTGAACTTTCACTACACCCTGCACGAGACCCGCTTCGGTCTATGGATCGTGGCGTTCGCCACCATGGCGATGCTGGTCGCGCTGATCTCAGGCGTGGTGACGCACAAACGCATCTTCAAGGACTTCTTCACGTTCCGCGTGAAGAAGGGGCAGCGTTCATGGCTGGACGCGCACAACGCCGTCGCGGTGCTGACCTTGCCCTTCCAGTTCATGATCGCCTACACCGGCATCGTGATTTCCAGCGCCGACCTGATGCCGGCGCCCGTCGCCGCCCACTACGGCGCCGGCATGGAGGGCACCCGCCTGTACTTGGCCGAGATGCAGGGTGAAGTCAAACCGCTGCGCACGGGCGCGCCGCTTGCGATGCCGAAGCTTGAACCCCTCGTGGCGCAGGCGGAAGCGCTGATCGGCCAAACCGCGCGCGCCATCGTCATCCACAATCCGGAAGACCGTTCCATGCGGATCGCCGTCTACGGCTGGAACGAAGACCGCGACACGTTCAACAATATCAGCGCCACGACCGGCATGGCCGAGTTCTCGGGCGCCACGGGCGAGCTGCTGCGCACCCGGCCTGCGGGCGGCGTCAATGGTGGCACGCCGGCCCTTGCGCGCCAGGTAATGAGCGACCTGCACATGGCGCGCTTCGGCGGCCTGACCATCCAGTGGCTGTATTTCATCTGCGGCCTGGCCGGGGCCGCCATGATGGGCACCGGCGCCGTGCTGTTCATGGTGAAGCGGCGCGCCAAGCTGGGCAATGAATTCGGCGGGGCCACGGCGCGCATGTACCGGCTGTTCGAAGGGCTGAACGTGGCCGCGCTGGCCGGCCTGGCGGTGGCCTGCGTTGGTTACTTCTGGGCCAACCGGCTGCTGCCCGTCGCGCTGGAAAACCGGGTGCTTTGGGAACTGCGCGGCTTCTTCGGTATCTGGGCGCTGATGCTGGCGCTGGCCTGGCTGTGCCGCCCGCGTCAGGCGTGGATCACGCAGTTGGGCCTGCTGGCCGCGCTTTGCCTGCTGCTGCCGTTGATGTCGTTCATGACGCTGGGCGATCACGTCTTCGCACAGATCGGGCGTGGGGACTGGGAAAGCGCCGGCGTGGAACTGACCGCCCTGGCCTTTGGCGTACTATCCGCCTGGGCGGCCATCCGTTTGTGGAAAAAGCCACTGCCCGCGCCCGCCCAGCGCACTCCCCGCGCGAACCAAGAGATTGCGGCATGAACATGAACGACGTATTCGCCATTGTGATGGCGTTGCTGCTGACCTACTCCGGCATGGCCTGCCTGAGCCTGGCCATGCCGCGCCATTACGACCAGGTCTGGGGCCGCGATCCGTCGGCCGGCCACACGCGCGTGCTGCGCGGTGCCGGCGTGCTGCTGCTGGCGCTGGCCCTGCTTCCCTGCGTCGGGCTGTGGGGCAATACCGTGGGTGTCGTCGCCTGGCTGGGCTGGCTTTCCGCCGGCGCGCTGCTGTGGGTCGGCATGCTGTCCTGGGCGCCGCGTCCGGCCGCCAGCACGGCCGCCCTTGCCGTGGCCATTTCGTTGGCCGGCATCGGCATCGGCTTCTGACGCCCGCCGCGCATTGCGCATTTCAGGGGCCGTTCCCCCCTGTTTGACCCGTATCAAATCAGGCTGATATCGCGCGCATCTTGCGTGCCGGCAGCACCATATGTGGTGGTAGAGTTTTCACACCCCACTACATATGGTGTCAACAATGCCTATCCAACACATCCTCAAGCGCGACGGCCGGGTCGCGGCCTTTGATCGCGACAAAATCGCGCATGCCATGGCGGCCGCCGGAACCAGCACGGGGGAGTTGGACCTGGCGGGCGCGCAAACCCTTACGGATAACGTCATCGGTGCCCTGGCGGACCAACCCTGCCCCGGCGTCGAGACCATCCAGAACCGGGTCGAGGAAGCCCTGGTCCAGGCCGGCTACTGGCGCACCGCCCGCGCCTACATCGTGCACCGCGAACAACATGCCCGGCTGCGCGCGCTGCGCCACACGATTGTCGACGTGGAAAGCGCCATGGAGGAATACCTGGACCAGCGAGACTGGCGCGTCAACGCCAACGCCAACCAGGGCTACAGCCTGGGCGGCCTGATCCTGAACGTAGCCGGAAAAGTCACCGCCAACTACTGGCTGTCCAACGTCTTCGCCCCCGAAGCGGGCCAGGCGCACCGCGACGGCGATATCCACATCCATGACCTCGACATGCTTAGCGGCTATTGCGCCGGCTGGTCGCTGCGCCAATTGCTGACCGAAGGCTTCAACGGCATCCCCGGCAAGGTGGAATCCACGCCGCCCAAACACATGTCGGCCGCCATCGGCCAGATCGTCAACTTCCTGGGCACGCTGCAAAACGAATGGGCAGGCGCGCAGGCCTTCAGTTCCTTCGACACCTACATGGCGCCCTTCATCCGCCGCGACGCCATGACGTACGCCGAGGTGAAGCAGTCGATGCAGGAACTGATCTTCAACCTGAACGTGCCCAGCCGTTGGGGCACGCAAACGCCGTTCACCAATCTGACGTTCGACTGGACGTGCCCGGCCGACCTGAAGGAACAGGTGCCTTACGTGGGTGGCCAGGAAATGCCGTTCCACTACGGCGACCTGCAAGCCGAAATGGACATGATCAACCGGGCCTACATCGAAGTGATGATGGCGGGCGACGCCAAAGGGCGCGTGTTCACCTTCCCCATTCCCACCTACAACATCACGCCCGACTTCGACTGGGACCACCCCAACGCCGACCGCCTGTTCGAAATGACGGCGCGCTACGGGCTGCCCTACTTCCAGAACTTCTTGAATTCCGACCTGGAACCCCACATGGTGCGGTCCATGTGCTGCCGCCTGCAGCTGGACTTGCGCGAACTGCTCAAGCGCGGCAACGGTCTGTTCGGATCGGCGGAACAGACGGGATCAGTAGGCGTGGTGACCGTGAACTGCGCACGCCTGGGCTACACCTGCCAAGGCGACGAAGCGCGGTTGATGGCACGGCTGGACGCGCTGCTGGGCCTGGGGCGCGACGTGCTGGAAACCAAGCGCAAGGTGGTGCAGCGCTACATCGACCAGGGCCTCTATCCCTATACCCGGCGCTACCTGGGCACGCTGCGCAACCACTTCAGCACGCTGGGCGTGAACGGCATCAACGAGATGATCCGCAACTTCTCGAACGGCGCGGACGATGTCACCACGGCCGCGGGCCACGCGTTGGCCGTGCGCCTGCTGGACCGTGTGCGCGACCGCATGACGGAATTCCAGGAACAGACCGGCCACCTCTACAACCTGGAGGCCACGCCGGCCGAAGGCACGACCTACCGCTTCGCCCGCGAAGACAGGAAGCGCTACCCCGGCATTCTGCAAGCGGGCACGGATGCCCAGCCGTACTACACCAATTCCAGCCAGTTGCCCGTGGGCCACACCGACGACCCCTTCCATGCGCTGGAGCTTCAAGAAACCCTGCAGGGCAAGTACACCGGCGGCACCGTGCTGCACCTGTACATGAACGAAGCGGTGTCGTCCGCCGACGCATGCAAGCAGTTGGTGCGCCGCGCCCTGTCGAATTTCCGGCTGCCCTACATCACGGTCACGCCCACGTTCTCGATCTGCCCCAACCATGGCTACCTGGCCGGGCATCACGAGTTCTGCCCGAAATGCGACGCCGAACTGCTGGCCAAGCAATCCGCGTGCTGCGCACCCGCGTAGCGCGCGATACCCCGCCGGCCCCAAGCCGGCATTCACCCCAAGGAGTCCTTCATGCAAACCTTGACCGTCCCCGTCACCGCCGCTGCGCCCGTTCTGCAACTGGACGACAGCCAGCGCGTGCGCTGCGAAGTCTGGACCCGAGTCATGGGCTACCACCGTCCCGTCTCTTCCTTCAACACCGGCAAACAAGGCGAATTCAATGAACGCCGCTTCTTCGTCGAGCAACGCGCCTGAAGGCGCGCCTCAACACGCTGAAACCGGTACCCGCAGGCTGGCCGCAAGGCCGGCCTACGCGGCGCCGCCCCAACCCGTCGCCCAACCGTTGCCGCGGCATTCGCCCGCGATCGGCGGGCTGGTGCCCTTTTCAACGGTGGATTGGCCAGGCCAGTTGGCCGCCGTCGTCTTCATCTCGGGCTGCCCCTGGCGCTGCCACTATTGCCACAACACCGAACTGCAAACCCGCGCCGCCCGGTACGACTGGCGTGAAACGCGGGCCTTCCTGGCAACGCGCACCGGCTTGCTGGATGCCGTGGTGTTCTCGGGCGGCGAACCCCTGAGCGAACCCCGCCTCCCATCCTTGATCCGCGACGTGCGGCGCATGGGATACCGCGTGGGGCTACACACGGCAGGCATCTATCCCCTGCGGTTGGCCGACGTGCTGCGCCATCTGGACTGGGTGGGGCTGGACATCAAGGCCGACGCGCAGGGCTACGACGACATCACCGGCCGCCGCGATTCCCAGCGCCCCGCGTTGGCCTGCCTGACGCAATTGCTATCGGCCGGCACGGATTTCGAATGCCGCATCACCTGGCACCCCGACTGGCTGGACGAAACGCGGTTGCTGGCCCTGGCCCGCGAGCTGGCCCGCCGCGGTGTGCGGCGCTTCGCCGTCCAAGGGGCGCGCAGTTCGCCTGGCGCGCCCCCCGTGCGGGCGTTAAGTGCGCAGGCGCAAACCATGCTGGTGCAGTGGTTTGAGGAATTCGCCTACCGCTGAGCCAGCGCCGCCGCCAGCGTAGGGTAAAAGCGTGGCGATCCGATCGCCCCGACATTGCATCGCGACCACGGTGATGTGGCGGTCGGGTCCACGCTGAATACGCGCCCCGGGGCCATGATGACTTTCTCTGGCATCAGGTCCGTGGCGAGCTTCAGCGAATCGGACACGCCAGGAAAGGACGACCACAGATAAAGCGAACTCGTGGGGCGCGCAAACACCTCAGCCCCCAGTGAATCCAACACCTGCAGGGCGTGGCCGGTGGCAACCTCCAGGCGCTGCCGCAGCCGCACCAGGTGCCGCTCGTAATGCCCGTCGCGCAGCATCACGTCCACCATGCGCTCGCAATATTCCGAACTGCTGACATGCACCAGGGCTTTCAGGTCGGCCAGGTCGCTCGCCAACGCCGCATTGCAGGCGATGAAGCCCACGCGGAGCGCAGCCGAAAACGATTTCGAGAAACTGCCGATGTAGATGGTGCGTTCCAACTGGTCCAGCGCCGACAGCCGGACCGCGGAGGTGGGCTTGAAGTCGGCCAGCGAGTCGTTTTCGACCACCATCAGGTTATAGCGTTCGGACAGTTGCAAAACCTTATAAGCCTTGGCCAGCGAGATATCCGAACCCGTGGGGTTGTGCGCCAGCGACTGCGTGAAGAACAGCCGGGGCTTCTCGCGTTGCAACAAGGCCTCCAGCGCAACCACGTCGGGCCCGTCGGACAGGCGCGGCACGCCCAGCATGCGCACGCCCGCCAGCTTCAGCTTGCCGAACAACGGGTAGTACCCGGGGTTGTCCACCAGCACGGTCGCGCCCGGCGGCACGAAATAGCGGATCACCAGATCCATGGCCTCGTTGGCGCCATGCGTCAGCACCAATTGCGGCGGCGCCACATTCACGCCCACATCGCCCAATTTCCGCACCAGGCTTTCGCGCAGCGGCGCGTAGCCGAAGCGGCTGCCATAGCGGAACAACGCCCCAAGCCCCGTGCGCACCACTTTCTGGTGATAGCGGTCCATGCGCATGTCGGCCAGCCACTCCACGGGCGGGAAGCCGTCCCCGGCCTGCACCGCGTCAGGCTGCGTCTTGAGCTGTTCGCGCATCAACCAGACGATGTCCATCGCCCGGCTCAGTTGCCCCGCCTCTTCGTCGGCGGCCTTGCGCGCGAAGGCGCCGTCCAGCACGTAGAAGCCGGCGCCCCGGCGCGGTTCCACCAGCCCCTGGGCCACCAGCATTTCAAACGCCACGACCACGGTGTTCTTGGCGTACCGGTGCAGTTGCGACAACTCGCGCAGAGACGGTAGCTTGTCGCCCGGGCGGTACACGCCATCGGCGATCTGCTGGCCGATGAGCTTGGCCAGGCTTTCGGCGATAGGCGCCCCGCGCGGCCGCTTGCCCGGTTTGATTGCGTGTTCCATGCGTTGTCTTCCGCGTGAATCGTGGCCAGAATTGGTGCAGTGCAATGGTACTGTTTGCCAAAACTGTACCTCTCAATAGCGGTACAGTTTACCTAGAATCAGGCCACTCGATACCTATACGGAGACTGCCATCGTGGCCGATTCACGCTTGCCCAATTTCCGCGCGCTGACGCCCGCGCAACGCCTGGCCGCCATCGCGGACGCCGCCTCGCTGACCCCCGAAGAACAGCAGTTGCTAGCCCGCCCCGGCGCGCTCGGCCTGGACCGTGCCGACGGCATGATCGAAAACGTCATTGGCGCCTTCGAACTGCCGCTTGGGGTCGCCGGCAACTTCCAGGTCAATGGACGCGACGTGCTGGTGCCGATGGCCGTGGAAGAACCTTCCGTCGTCGCGGCGGCCTCTTACATGGCCAAGCTCGCGCGCGAATGCGGCGGTTTCGAAACGTCCAGCAGCCGCCCGTTGATGCGCGCGCAGGTACAGGTGCTGGGCCTGACCGACCCGCATGGCGCGCGGCTGGCGCTGCTACGCGAACGCGAGCGCATCGTGACGCTGGCCAACAGCCGCGACAAGGTGCTGATCGGGCTGGGCGGCGGCTGCCAGGATCTTGAGGTCCATGTCTTCGCCGACACGCCGCGCGGCCCGATGATCGTGCTGCACCTGATCGTGGACGTGCGCGACGCGATGGGCGCCAACACCGTCAACACCATGGCCGAGGCCGTGGCGCCGCTGGTCGAAACCATCACGGGCGGATCGGTGCGCCTGCGCATTCTGTCCAACCTGGCCGACCTGCGCTTGTCGCGCGCCCGCGTGCGCCTGACGCCGCAGGTGCTGGACACCAAGGACCGCAGCGGCGCCGACATCATCGAGGGCGTGCTCGACGCCTACACGTTCGCCGCCGTCGACCCGTACCGCGCGGCCACGCACAACAAGGGCATCATGAACGGCATCGATCCCGTGATCGTGGCCACCGGCAACGACTGGCGCGCGGTCGAGGCCGGCGCGCACGCCTATGCGGCCCGTTCGGGCCGCTACACGTCGCTGACGCAATGGGAGAAAGACACGTCGGGCGCGCTGGTGGGCACGATTGAAATGCCCATGCCCGTGGGCTTGGTGGGCGGCGCGACCAAAACGCATCCGCTTGCCCGCGTGGCCCTGAAGATCATGGACGTGCGCTCGGCGCAGGAGCTGGGCGAAGTGGCCGTCGCCGTGGGCCTGGCGCAGAATCTGGGCGCGTTGCGCGCGCTGGCAACCGAAGGCATCCAGCGCGGCCACATGGCGCTGCACGCCCGCAACATCGCCCTGGTCGCCGGCGCATCGGGCGCCGAAATCGATACCATCGCCAAGCGCATGGCGGCGGAGCAAGACGTCCGCACCGATCGCGCGCTGGCCTTGCTGGAGGAACTGCGGCAGTCGCGATAAGCCCGGCCGGCCCAGGCCATATAAGAACAGAGGCGGCGCACGGCAACGCCGGCGCTGCCCAAACACAACGGAGAGAGACATGGAAGCAAAATCCCCTGCGCCGTCCTGGCGCCTGGCAGAGGTATGGAGCGACACGGTCGACCTGCGCCAACTGGCGTGGGCCATCGGCATCGGCATCACGATCAGCGTGGCCGGCTTCTACGCGGCCAGCCGCTGGTTGCGCGGCATGGTCGCCTCGCCGGAACTGGCGCACGCCTACGCCATGCTGGCCGGGTTGGCCGGCTGCGTGATCGCGGGCGTCATCTGCGCGCGCCTGTTCCCGCCCAAACGCGAAGTCATTGAACACAGCTCCACGCATGATCCCGCCTGGCGCGCAGAGGTGCTGGCCGAACTGGCCGAGCAGCCCGGCGGCCTGGGCACGTTGGCCGACCTGCCCGAAGCGGTCGTGCGTGAATTGAAGGAACTGGACCTTTACGACCTGTTCACCGAACCGCCAGCCGCCGCGTCCACCGCGGCGCAGGCGTCGTCCCCCCGCCCCCAAGGCGCATCCAAGGAGGCCTTGGCATGAGCGATCCCGCCCTGCTTGAACAAATCATGGTGGCCGCCGCGATGGGGCTGCTGGGCGCGGTGGTGTTCGCCGCGATCGGCCTGGTGTCGGGAACGGATGAAACCACGACGCTGGCCCCGCTGACGCTGCTGGTGGTGCTGCTGGGCGTGCCGCCCGCAGGCGTCTTCACCTTTTTCCTGGCCGGCGCGGTGGCCAAGCACATGACGCATGCGGTGCCCACGGCATTGCTGGGCATACCAGGCGACACGCTGGCCACGCCACTGCTGCAGGACGCGAACATGCTGCGCAAGCTGGGCGTGCCGCACATCGCACTGCGCAAAATGGTGTCCGGCGCCATCGTCGCCGCCTTCGTCGCGGTGCCGCTGGCGGTGCTGTTCGCCGTGTTGCTGGCGCCGTTCGGCGCGGCCATCACCAAATCCGCGCCGTGGATCTTTTTGGCCGCGGCCGTGCTGATCGCCTATTTCTCGGCCGGGCGTTGGGCCGCCGTGGCGCTGCTGGTGCCTTTCGTGGTGGTCATCATCGCGTTGCAAAGCCTGACGGCCAAGTACGGCGTCAAGCTCAGCATCAGTTATTTCCTGGGCATTGCCATCGGGCCGCTGATCGCGGATCTGTTCACGGTCATCTCGCCCATGGGCCGCGCGCAGATGATGCGCGACAAAGTCCGCACGTTTTCGCTGGCGCCGGACGTCAAGAGCTGGTCGGGCTACTTTCCGAACCCGCTGAAGGTGATGGACCGCACGCAGACGCGATGGACACTGGCCACGGCGGCGATTTCCAGCGCGACCTTCGTGTTCAGCCCCGTCGCCATGACCGTGGTGCTGGGCGAACTGGTCGGTTCGCGCATCAAGCACGCCTACCATCGCCTGACGACGGTGCTGTCGGCGCGCAACGGCGTCACCGAAGCGACCTATATCGCTGAAGCGCTGATCCCGCTGATCGCGTTCGGCCTGCCGCTGAGCCCGGTGGCTGCCGGCCCCGCGGCGCCGCTGTTCAACGCGCCGCCGCGCTTCACGGTGGATGCCGCCACGGGCCAGACACACAACCTGCACAACCTGCTGAACCACTGGGAGTTCCTGGGCTACGGCATGCTGGCGGTGCTGCTGGCCGCGCTGGTGTCCTACCCCTTCGCGATGAACTTCGCGCGCCGCGCCGCGCTGTTCGTATCCCGCAAGGTCAGCCACGAAGCCATCATCGCCACCTTCGTGGGCCTGATCATCGTCATCAGCATCTGGGAAGGCCAATTCCTGGGCTTGCTGGTGATCCTGACGATGGGCCTGTTCGGCGGCTTGCTGTCCCGCCGCTTCGGCTTCAACACCGGCGTGCAGTTCATGGGCTACTACACCGCCGTGCTGTCGGTACCGGCCATCGTCAAGCTGATGGCGTAGGCGTCTGACCCTGGGGCCGGCCAATTCTGGCCGGCCGCTTCAAGAGGCGGTCTGGATATTGGCCTCGCGGATCAGGCGGGCCCACTTCTTCTGTTCCTGAAGAATGTACTGCTGCGCCGCCTCGGGCGTGCCGCCCATCGCCGTGCTGCCTTCGGCGGTGAACAGCGCCACCGTGGCCGGATCGGCCAGCACCTTTTCCACGACGCCGTTGACCGCCTGCACCACGTCCCGGGGCGTACCGGCGGGCGCGACCAACGCCTTCCAGTCCAGCGCCTCGAACCCCTCGAAACCAGACTCGGCCACCGTGGGCACATCGGGCAGGATCGGCAGCCGCGTCCGCGCCGTGACAGCCAAGGGGCGCAACACTTTGCCCTTCAACATTTCCTGCGCGGCCTGCGGCGTGGCGAACATATAGTCGGTGCTCTCGCCAAGCAAATCGTTCAAGGCTGGCGCCGCGCCGCGATAGGGCACGTTCAGCACTTCGAACTTTGCCTGGTAGGCCAGCAATTCGCCCGCCAGATGGCCCACGGTGCCCGACCCCGCCAGCGCCTGCTTGATGGATCCGGGTGCGGCGCGGGCGTCGCGGACCAGGTCCGCCAAGGTATTCCAGCGCGCGTTGGCCTTCACCACCAGCACCACCGGCAGCGACGCGATCAGGGCAACGGCGGCAAAGTCCTTTTCGGCGTCGAAGGGCATCTTCGGCATCAACGCCGGATTGATGGCCAGGTTGGCGGTTTGCCCCAGGCCCAGCATGAAGCCATCAGGCTTGGTCTTGGCGACGTAGTCCAGGCCGATGTTGCCGCCCGCGCCGGGACGGTTCTCGACCACGACGGACCACCCGGCCGCGCCCGTGATCTTGGCCGCGATGGCGCGCGCCACGGAATCCGTGCCCCCGCCTGGCGTATACGGGACGATCAGGCGAATCGGACGGCCATTGGGATAGCCGGCGGCGGTCTGGGCCCGTAACGGCAATGCGGCCGCGCAGAGGGCTGCGCCCAGGAACGAGCGTCGAGATAGAGCGATCATGAGGGTTTGTCTCCTTGTGTAATGTGCCTTGCCTTCAAGGCCGCGATTTCGTCGTCGCGATAGCCGACGGCTCGCAAGAGCTCGTCGGTGTGTTCACCCACGGCCGGCGGCTGCAGGCGGATGGGGGGCTGGACACCGTCCAGCGTCAGCGGGGCCAGCGGCACCCGTGTTTCGCGTCCATCAGGCAGCGTGACCGGCGCAAGCCCGCCCGTTGCCTTCAGATGCGGATCGTCGAAAAGCTGTTCCGGCCGCGTGATCGGTGCGAACGGCAGGCCTTCCCGTTCAAACATGGCGGCCAGCTCAGACGCGCGGTAGCCAGCCAGGTGCGCACGCAACTGCGGCAATAGCCAATCGCGGGCCAGCACGCGGTCGTTGTTCGTCTTCAGGCGCGAATCGGCCAGCCAGTCCGCCAGACCAAATGCACGGCAGAAAATGTCCCATTGCTTATCGCTGACGACGGCCAGAAATACTTGCTCGCCGTCTTTCACGGTGAAGACGTCGTACACGGCCCATGCGGAAATGCGGGTGGGCATCGGCGCCGGCGCGCGCCCGGTCATCGCGTGCTGCATCATGTGCTGGCCCACCAGGAAGACATTGTTCTCGAACAGCGACGCCTGCACCTCCATGCCGGCGCCGGTGTGTTCGCGCTGCGCCAGCGCCGCCATCGCGCCCAGCGCGCCGAACATGCCGCCCATGATGTCGTTGACACTGGCGCCCGCGCGCAGCGGATCGCCGGGGCGGCCCGTCATGTAGGCCAACCCGCCCATCATCTGCACGACTTCATCCAGCGCGGTCCGGTTTTCGTACGGACCCGGCAGAAAGCCCTTATGGCTGACATAGACCAGGCGCGGGTTGCGCGCCTTCAGCGCGGCATACCCCAAGCCCAGCTTCTCCATCACGCCGGACTTGAAGTTCTCGCTGACCACGTCGGCGGAATCGATCAGGCGCCGCGCAGCCTCAATGCCTTCGGGCTGCTTCAGATCCAGCGCGATGCTCTTTTTGTTGCGGTTGAACATGGGAAAGAACCCCGCGCCGGACCCCAACAGGCGGCGCGTGGAATCGCCGCCCACCGGTTCCACCTTGATGACTTCGGCGCCCAGGTCCGCCAGCAGCATGCCGCACGTGGGCCCCATCACCATATGGGTGAATTCGACGACGCGAATGCCTTCGTACGGAAGACGGGACGGGGGACGGCTGGACATGTCAGGCACCTTCATGGGGAAACGGGTCGGGAAGACGAAAAGCCTTTGGGCAGCCCGGCATCGGGCGTCATGCCGTACAGCGGCTCGCCAGGCAGGCCGGCGGCAAGCGGCGAGCGCGCCGCGATGATTTTTTCCAGCGAGATCCCGGTGCGCACGCCCATCGCCTCGAACATGAAGACCAGGTCTTCGGTGACGACGTTGCCCGATGCGCCCGGCGCGTAGGGGCATCCGCCCAATCCGCCCAGCGAACTGTCGAACGTGCGCACGCCCTCTTCCCAGGCGGCCAGGCAATTGGCCAGCCCCAGGCCCCGGGTGTTGTGCATATGGGCCGCGCCGGCGCGGGCCCCGATTTCGCTGTGCAAGCGGCGGAACAGGCGGCGCACCTGCGCGGGGTTGGCGTAGCCCACGGTGTCGGACAGGCCGGATTCGTCCGCGCCCGCCTCCACGCACATCGCCGCCAGCCGGATCACGTCGTCTTCCGGCACAAGTCCCTGCAAGGTGCAGCCGAACGCGGTCGAAATTCCGGCCTCGATCTTGACTCCGGGCGCGATGCCGTCGCGCAGCGCCACGATGGCGCGGACTTCTTCCACCATGTCTTCCGGCGTCTTGCGCACATTGGCCATCGAATGGGCGCGGCTGGCGGAGACCGGCAGCGTCAATTTGTGGACCCCCGCGCGCAATGCCGCCTCGGCCCCGCGCAGATTGGGCGCCAGCGCCATCACGGTCACGCCCGGATGGCGGATCGCATGGGCAACCACCTCCGCCGCATCCGCCATCTGCGGCAGAAGCCGCGCGGGCACGAACGACGCCACTTCGATTTCACGCACGCCCGCGGCGACCAGCGCGTCGATCCACCGGCACTTGTCGGCGGTCGGCATGGTGGCCTTGACCGATTGCAGCCCGTCGCGCGGCCCGACTTCGCTGATCAGGACATCCGCCTCGGCCGTAATGTCGTTTGCCATGTTTTGTCTCCGGTTTAATTCTATCTAATAGAACTATGTTCTTTCTAATAGAATTAAAGACGAATGCAAAATCACTGTCAAGCGGCATACGGCCCGAATCGCCCGCCGGGCTGTGCCTACAATGGCCCCAATCGTTCTAAAGGATGGAATATGCACATTGAAGTCCGCTGTCCGACCGGGGCGCGCCGTGCCCCGTAAAGCCGTCACTGAATCCGTCGCGGACGCCGATGCCGCTGAAGGCGGCGTGGCCGCCGTCGACCGGGCGATGAGCCTGATGGCTGTGTTCACCGCTGCCGACCGGACGCTATCGCTGGGCGATCTGGCGGAACGCACGCGGCTATACAAGAGCACCGTGCTGCGCCTGCTGGCGTCGCTGGAACACGCGCAGTGGATTCGCCGCCTGGACGACGGCCGCTATGCGCTGGGGCCCGAAGTGGCCCGCCTGCACGGCATCTATTCGGCGTCGTTCTCGCTGGAGCACGTGGTCATGCCCGTGCTGCGGGAACTGGTGGCCGCCACCGGCGAAAGCGCGGCTTACCATGTGCGCCAGGGCGATGCCCGGCTGTGCCTGTACCGCGTGGATTCCCCGCACCCGGTGCGCGACCACATCCGGGCCGGCGACCTGCTGCCACTGGAACGCGGTAGCGGCGGACGCGTGCTGACGGCCTATGACGACATCCTGGGGCACGCCCCCGGCCCGGACCAGGCGCTGTACGCCCGGATTCGCCAAGACGGCTATTTCGCCGCGCTGGGCGACCGCCTGAGTGAAGTCGCCGGCATCTCGGCGCCCGTCTTCCTGCTGTCCGGCGGCATCGCGGCGGCGGTCACGCTGACGGCGCCCGCGCACCGTTACAACCCGGATCACCTGGCGTCCGTGCTGCAAGCCGCCAATCGGTTGACGGGCAGCGTCGGCTAAGCATGGCGGCGGGCGCCCCCGCCTCCGCCATTGCCCCCCGGCTTGATCCCGCGCAAGGCGACCCGTCATCCCTTGCTCTAGCCTCTGTCCACTTGACCAGAGGAAAGACTCAACATGACGTGGTTCAAATCACTCAAACTCGCCGGACGCGAATTGCTGCCCATCGTTCAGGGCGGCATGGGCGTAGGCGTGTCCGCTCACCGCCTGGCTGGCGCGGTTGCCAGCCTGAACGCGGTAGGCACCATCGCCAGCATCGATTTGCGCCATCACCACCCCGATCTGCTTGAAAAAACCGACAAATGCAATGACCGCGACGTCATCGACAGCGCCAACCTGGTCGCGCTGGACCGCGAAGTGCGTGCCGCGCTGGACGCGGCGCAAGGGCGCGGCCTGATCGCGGTCAACGTCATGAAGGCCGTGCGCGGCCACCCCGCGCTGGTGCGCCAGGCCTGCGAAAGCGGCGCGCAAGCCATCGTGATGGGCGCCGGGCTGCCGATGGACCTGCCTGAAATGACGGCCGATTTCCCGAAGGTCGCGCTGGTGCCGATCCTGTCGGAGGCGCGCGGCGTGGCGGTCGTGCTGAAGAAATGGATGAAGAAAGGCAAGCTTGCCGACGCCGTGGTCATTGAACATCCGGGCCATGCGGGCGGGCACCTGGGCGCGGCGCGCCTGGACGACCTTCACCACGAACGCTTCGATTTCCAGCGTGTCCTGACCGAATGCCATGCCCTTTTCGACGAACTGCAACTGGGCCACGATGCGCCGCGCCTGATTGTCGCGGGCGGCGTCGGCAGCCACGAACAGGTGCGCCACTGGCTTGCCAACGGCGCTGACGGCGTACAGGTGGGCACGGCATTCGCCGTCACCCATGAGGGCGACGCGCACGAGAACTTCAAACGCGTACTGATGGATGCGGACCCTGCCGAACTTGCCGAATTCACCAGCGTCGCCGGTCTGCCGGCACGCGCGGTGGCAACGCCCTGGCTGACCCGCTATCTGCGCCAGGAAAAGACGCTGCAAGCCGGCACCCGCGCCGATCCCAGGCGTTGCAGCCAGCGCATGGATTGCCTTACGCAATGCGGCCTGCGCGACGGTCTGTCGCGCTTCGGTCAGTTCTGCATCGACCTGAAGCTGGCCGCCGCCCTGCGCGGCGAGGTCAGCCGCGGCCTGTTCTTCCGCGGCGCGTCAAAGCTGCCGTTCGGCGACGCCATGCGCTCGGTGCGCGAACTGATGGACTACCTGCTGCACGGCAAGATGCCCGCTGCCGCCTGACACCTTGGCGATGGGCCGGTGAACGTCAACGCGCTGCCGACAAGTCAAACTGGAACACCGCGCCACGCTCGGCGCGTTCCACCAGCCGGATCTCGCTTTGATGCAGCTGCAGAATGCGCTGCACGATCACCAGCCCCAAACCCCCGCCATCGCGCGGCCCGCGGCTCAACGCGGAAGCCCGGGTGAACAATCCCGCACGAAGCTCGGGCGGAATACCCTGCCCCGAATCGCTGACCTGCACCTGCACCCGGCTCTGCGTCGCCCCCAGCTGAAGTTCGATCCGGCCACCCGGCGGGCTGTGCCGGATCGCGTTGTCCAGCAAGTTCGTCAGGACCCGTTCGATCAGCCCCAGGTCGGCGCGCACCAACGGCAAGGCCTGCGGGATATCCGTCGTCAATTGTTGCTGGCGCGCCTCGGCGGCCAGTTCAAACTTCTGCAGCACGTCCTGCACCAATTCCGGCAGTGAAAAGGTTTCAGGCTCCAGCCGCACCAAGCCGGATTCCAGCCGCGCCAGTTCGAACAGTTCTTGCGCCAGCCGGCCCACCTTGCGGCTTTGCGCCAGCGCGATGTCCAGATAGCGGCGGCGTTCGCTGGCGTCCAGCGTGTCGTCCTTCAGGCGCAACGTTTCCAGGTAGCCATGCAGGGACGTCAGCGGCGTGCGCAGATCGTGAGAGATATTGGCGACCAGGTCGCGCCGCTGCTGGTCTTGCCGGGTCAACTCGCGCCATTGATCCGAAATCCGGCGGCCCATCTGCACGAAGCTGCGCCGCAACACCGATATTTCGTCACCGCTTTTGTCCGAGGCGTCGCCCGGACGTTCCAGCGCGGCCAGCGCCTGGCCGTCGTCGCCGTCAAAGGCGCGCACCGCCCGAGTCAGGCCGCGCAGTGGCCGCGTGATCAAGGCAAAGGCGGTCAAGCCGGCCACCAGCCCCAGCAGCGCCACCAGCGCGATGGACCACAGCGTCGTTCGCAACACCGAACTGCGCGACACGGACATCGCCAACGCATCGTGCGCCTGGCCCTGCAGCACCACATAAACATAGCCCTTGTCCTGCCCCGCCACCCGCACGGGCGCGGCGCTGAACACTTTTTGCGCGTCCAGACTGCGCGGGTCGTCGCCCGCGATAGGCAGCATCCCGCCGTCCAGCAGCCGCTTGACGGGCGCCAGATCCACGCGGTCCCGCTTGATCTGCCCCGCCGGCGCCGCATCGCCCACGATGCGACCGTCGTTCGACAGCAGGTAGACCTCGACTGCGGGATTCACCGCCATCAGCATATCGAACAGCGAACGCACGGCGTCCGGCTTCCAGCCATTGGTGTCCATCAGTTCGTTGGTGCCGGCGATATGCTGCGCCAGCCCGCTGGACAGACGCTGCACGACTTCCTGCTCGTAGCGCGAATTGGCGGCGATCTGTAACCAGGCCGATGCGCCACAACTGGCCAGCAGCAGCAACGCAAAAACACCGGACAGGCGTTGAGTCAGACTGAAACGTTTCATGATGCGCCTCCCGTGCCGCCCGGCGCCGCCGCGAACTTGTAGCCCCTGCCCCATACGGTCAGGATGCGCTGCGGGTTGGAAGAATCGGCTTCGATCTTGGTGCGCAGCCGGTTGATGTGCGTATTCACGGTGTGCTCGTAGCCTTCGTGCTGATATCCCCAGACATGGTTCAGCAGATCCATGCGCGAGAACACCTTGTCGGGATGGCGCGCGAAGAAATGCAGCAGGTCGAACTCGCGCGGCGTCAGGTCCAGGCGGCGTTCGTCCACATCCACCGTGCGCGCGATCGGGTCGATGGACACCCCATGCACGGCCAGGCTGCCGGCGTCGATGCGCGCATTGCGCTCCACCGCGTCGCTGCGGCGCAGCAGCGCCCGCACCCGCGCTACCAGTTCCAGCATGGAAAACGGCTTGGCCAGGTAGTCGTCCGCGCCCAATTCCAGACCCAGGATGCGGTGCACCTCGCTGGACCGGGCGCTGGTGATGATGATGGGGGTGTAGCGGGCCATGGCGCGCGCCCGCTTGCAGATCTCAAGGCCGTCAATGCCGGGCAGCATCAAGTCCAGGACCAGCGCGTCCCAACTGCCCTCTTCCAGCCGCCGCATGCCTTCGTTGCCGTCCGCGGCATGTTCCACCGCATAGCCTTCGTCGCGCAGGTGCAAGCGCAGCAATTCGGCGATGTGGACGTCGTCTTCAACTATCAGCACGCGGCGAGGCGATTCCATGGGGGGCTCGGACCAATTCAGTAGTGCCATTGTCGCCAATCCGCAGGCGGGGAGTTATCACAAATATTTTAAGTTTGCGTGAGGACTCCGATATCGGCTCCGGGGAAGAATGGCTTCAACGACAGAACGCCCCGGAGACCCGCCATGATGGCAAGCCCCGCACGTCACGATACACCGGCCGCCCCCCGCCCGGCCGGCGCAATCCATCCCGGATGGCTCCGGACAATGCATTGGATCAATGCGCTGGCCGTGGTGATCATGGTGATGAGCGGATGGCGCGTCTATAACGCCGCGCCGTTCTTCGACTTCACCTTCCCCAACGGCATCACGCTGGGAGGCTGGCTGGGCGGCGCCCTGCAATGGCACTTTGCCGGCATGTGGCTGCTGTTCGCCAACGGCCTGCTCTATCTGGCGCTGAACGTGGCCACCGGCCGCCTGTGGCGCAAGTTCTTCCCCGTCAGCCCTCGCGGCGTCGCCGCCGACCTTGGCGCCGCCCTGCGCGGCAAGCTCGCCCACGACGATCTGCGCCACTACAACCAGGTGCAAAAGCTGGCCTACCTCTTCGTCATGGCCGACATCGTGGTGCTGGTGTTGTCCGGCCTGGTGCTGTGGAAATCGGTGCAATTCGATCTGCTGCGTGAACTGCTGGGCGGTTACGAGTTCGCGCGGCGGGTTCATTTCTTCGCCATGGCGCTGCTGGTCGCATTCGTGGCAGTCCATCTGGTGATGGTGGCGCTGGTTCCGCGCAGCCTGCTCGCCATGATTCGCGGCAAATAAGGAGCCCTTCGTGAGCCAGAAAAGACGCTTATCGCTGCTGGGCCTGGACGGCCCAGCCATTCTGAAAGAGGCCCGGAACCTGTTGGCCAAACGGGTCGAACAGCCTTCCCGCCGCACGTTCCTGCGCAACAGCCTGACGCTGGGCGGGTTGGCGATGTTGTCGGGCTGCTCGCTATCCGACGACGAGAACGTGGAAAAGGCGCTGGCTTCCGTGTCCCGCTTCAACGACCGCGTGCAAGGCTGGATTTTCGACCCCAACAAGCTGGCGCCGACCTACCCCGAATCGATGATCACGCGGCCGTTTCCGTTCAACGCCTATTACGGTATCGACGAGGTCCGTCATGTCGACGAAGCGTCGTTCCGGCTGGAAGTCACCGGCATGGTGGCCGACAAGCGCCAATGGCGCCTGGAAGAACTGCGCGCCATGGCCCAGGTAGACCAGGTCACGCGGCACATCTGCGTGGAAGGCTGGAGCGCCATCGGCAAATGGGGCGGCGTGCCGTTTTCCACGTTTTTGAAGCGCGTGGGCGCCGACCTGACCGCGAAATACGTGGGCTTCAAGTGCTCGGACGATTACTACACCAGCATCGATATGCCGACCGCGCTGCACCCGCAGACGATCCTGGCGCTGACCTATGACGGCAAGACCCTGCCGCCCGAATACGGCTTTCCCATGAAGCTGCGCATGCCCACCAAGCTTGGCTACAAGAACCCCAAGCACATCCGGGCGATTTTCGTCACCAACACCTACCCAGGCGGTTACTGGGAGGACCAGGGCTACAACTGGTTCGGCGGAAGCTAGGTGGAACGCTTGTCCATTCCCATGTTTTACCCCCTCCCATCAAAGGAACACATCATGAAGACACTCACCACCGCCGCTTTCTCCCTGTGCCTGGCCTTTGGCGCCGTGGCCGCCCATGCCGCCGACAATATGAGCAAGGACAATATGGCCAAGGACTCGATGTCGAAGGACAGCATGTCGAAAGACGGGATGTCCAAGGGCGGCATGTCGAAAGACGGCATGTCCAAGGATGGCATGGCGAAAGACGGCATGGCCAAGGACGGGATGTCCAAAGGCGGCATGGCGAAAGACGGCATGGCGCACGACGGGATGAAGAAGGATGGCATGGCCAAGGATGGCATGTCGAAAGACGGCATGTCCAAGGGCGGCATGGCCAACGACAGCATGAAGAAATAATCCCCCTCGCGGCAGCCCGCCCGCTTCGCCCGCCAGCAAGCGCGGGGGCTGCCCCCTTACTCCTGCAAGGAGCCATCCCATGACATTGAATCGCAGACATTTCCTGAGCTTGGGCGGCGTTGCGGCACTGGCTGCCGGCCTGGCTCCCATGCTGGCCGCGCGCGGCGCGGCCCCCGCAGCCTCGTTTCCCTACACGCTGACCGACGCGCAATGGCGCGCCCGCCTGACGCCCGCGCAGTTCGACGTGCTGCGCCGCGAAGGCACCGAACGCCCATACACCAGCCCGCTGAACGACGAGCACCGCAAGGGCACGTTCTCTTGCGCGGGCTGCGAACAGCGGCTGTTCTCGTCAAACACCAAATTCGACAGCGGTACCGGCTGGCCCAGCTTCTGGCAACCGCTGGACGCCGCCGTCGGCGAAACCCGCGACCGCAGCTTCGGCATGGTCCGCACCGCCGTCCACTGCGCCAACTGCGGCGGCCACCTGGGCCACGTCTTCGACGATGGCCCACGGCCGACCGGCTTGCGCTATTGCATGAACGGGGTAGCCATGACCTTCGCTCCCCAGGCCTGACCCCAGACTGCCCCTATCAGGACGCCACACCATGAACATCCCGTTCCGCAAACACTGCGCCGCCCTGGCCGCCGCCTTCGGCCTGTTGGCCGCGGGCGCCGCTCAAGCCCGCGAATCCGCCTTCATCATTCCGCCCCCCGCCGTCGACCCGTCAAAGGACCCGGCCTTGCAGGAAAAGGCCGTCATTGCCGGCGGCTGCTTCTGGGGCGTGCAAGCCGTGTTCCAGCACGTGAAGGGCGTGACCAACGCCGTATCGGGTTATGCCGGCGGCAAAGCCGGCATGGCCAACTACGACGCCGTAAGCAGCGGACGAACCGGCCACGCCGAGGCCGTGGAAATCACCTACGATCCCAAGCAAATCAGCTACGGCCAACTGCTGCAAATCTACTTCTCGGTCGCGCATGATCCGACGCAACTGAACCGCCAGGGTCCGGATAGCGGCACGCAGTACCGCTCGACCGTTTTCCCGTCCGACGACAGCCAGCGCAAGGTCGCCGAAGCCTACATCGCGCAGCTGAACCAGGCAGGCGTCTACCCCAAGACGCTCGCCACCACGGTCGAACCGTTGCAGGCCTTCTATCCGGCCGAGGGCTATCACCAGGACTATCTGGTGCGCCACCCGTACAGCATGTACATCATGGTGAACGACATCCCCAAGGTGGAGAACCTGGCGAAGACCTTCCCCGACCGATATCGCGACAAGCCGGTACTGGTGAACTGAAGACAGGAAATCAAGTCGCTCGCGCGTCGAGGCCTATCAGCGTCGACGCGCCGGGCCCTTACAGCGCTACGATCCTGTCCCCGGGTCGGGATATTTCGTGAAGGAGATCATCAAGGTATTCCGCGATGTCTCCAACGGCCATATCCGCCGGGATGATGATGTCATCCGCACGCACATGTTTGCCGTGGGTAAGGCGATACACCTACTCTAACCACTGCGGATTCCAGACAATTTCCCAGAGATGTCCGTCGGGGTCCTGAAAGTACCCCGAGTAACCACCCCAGAACGTTTCGTGCGGGGGCTTGACGATCGTTGCCCCTGCCGCACCGGCCTGAGCCATGACCGTGTCAACTTCGACTTTTGACGAGACATTGTGACCAAGCGTCATCTGGGTCGGATTGAACGGCACTGTCGTCAATCCTGTGTCGTGAGAAATGCTCCTCCGCGGCCAGAGCGCCAAACGCAGGCCGTACTGCAAATCTAAAAAAACAACGGCGCCGTGCTCGAATTCCGTGCCTACGATGCCATCGGTAGAAAGGCCTAACCCATCCCGGTAGAAGCTCAACGACACGTCAAGATCTTTAACGCCCAGGGTGATAACGGTAACTCGTGGCTTCATGTTCGTGCCTCCGTTTGAATTTCGAGTTTACGTCGGCCGTCTCGCACGGCGCACAGGCACTTTAGTATTGCTACCAATATGGTCGTTTACTTCTGCC
>Ga0307412_10000389_pt1 | contig 27301 bp, 27 predicted proteins | sample DK1Cmetagenome_3_FD_203823 | JGI IMG/M metagenome (GOLD analysis project Ga0307412, IMG submission 203823) | Maize rhizosphere microbial communities from greenhouse at UC Davis, California, United States - DK15-C-1 | ecosystem: Host-associated > Plants > Roots > Rhizosphere > Soil | place: USA...
AGCCTTATCTTACCCAGGAAGGTATCAAAGCTCTTGAAGAGCAGGGAACTTGGGCTACCGATCCACAGGACGGAATGTACGTAACACCAATGGTGGAAAATCGCGAATGTGCTTATGTAACTTTTGACGAAAAAGGAATCACAAAATGTGGAATCGAAAAAGCATACGAAGACGGCGCGGTCGACTGGCAAAAACCGATTTCTTGCCACCTTTACCCAATCCGTGTGACGGAATATTCTGCCTTCACCGCTTTAAATTATCATGAATGGACTGTTTGCAGCGATGCTTGTGCTTTGGGAAAAGAACTGCAGGTTCCCGTTTATAAATTCCTGAAAAACCCGCTTATCAGAAAATACGGCGAGGAATTCTATAATGTTTTAAGCGGAGTCGCGGAGGAATGGAAAAAGGAATATGGGTCTTAACCTAAGAATTTAAATCCTTAAATTTCAAAATAACAAAACCGTAGAGCTTTCTACGGTTTTTATTGTAAAGATATAATCATCTGTTTATTTAAAATCTGCATCCGTAACTCCGGAATTGATTGTAACTTTTGTTGTTTTAATCGTGACTTTTTGTCCGCCTCCTTCAGCTTCAATTTCTGCCGGAAACTTGATTCCATCAACAGTCATATAGCTTTTTACAACTGCATTTCCTTCTGTAGCAGAAGATTTGTATAGCAATCCTGTAGAAGCATCAAAATAGAATTTTCCTTTATCAGAATTCAGGACGTTGTAATCTTTCCCGTCTAGTTTTTCAACTGTAACGCCGGAATAGCTTGCAGGATCGTAAGCTAAAGCGTCAATCACCTTACTTTTCTTTAATTCTGCGATTTTATCAGCCGGAATATCGTGTTTTTGTCCCATTTGGTCAAAATACCCTTTCTCCCCATCAAAAAACTGAATCATTTTTTGCCCCATGACAGTCTGTTCAGATTTGAATTTATTTCCCATCTTTTTTGTTACCATCGTTACTTCAGCAGGTAATCCCGGCACAGTAAGGGTATTCTCAATAACGGTGGTTTTGATGCCCTCCAATTTATCTTTTCCTCCCAGAGCTTTCAGATAGTTGTCAACAACTTCTTTAGGGGTTAGTTTCGACTTTACCGCTTCCGTTTTTGCGGAAGTAGAAGTCTGCTGTGCGGCTACTGATGTGGAAAAAAGCACGGCACAGAAAAACGGAATGATGATTTTTTTCATATATAAAGTTTAGGGCGTAAATATATGAATATTGTGTGAAATATATTATGAGTTAAAGCATCAAAAAAACCTCCGAAATTTCCGGAGGTTTTAAAATATCTATAATAAAATAAATTATTTTTTAAGTTCTTCTAAAAATTCGTCGTGAGAAATTTTAGTTTCTTTTTTGGTTGCTTTTTCAAGAATAACATCTTTCAGCTTCGTCATAGCAACTTCAGAAGAGATTTGTCTTACCTGCTCCTGGTCTTTCAACATTTCAACAGCATATTTCTGGATTTCCTCATCACCTAAGTGGTGGATTCCGTAGATCGCCAACTGGTTTCTTACCAACTGCTCTGCTTGTGCTAAAACATCTGCATAATCCAACTGAATTTCGTTATCAGTCATCAATTTTCCTTCAATGATCTGGTAGCTTAATTGTTTTTTCTCGGATTCAAGGATTTCTTTTGCCTGCTCTTCAGACTGGATATTCTGATTTGAGAATAATAACCATTTAACTAAGAAAGATTCAGGAAGTTTTACTTCTTCTTTCTCTGTAATTTGCTCCAATACTTTGTTTACAAAGTGAACATCAGCATTTTGCTGGAAGTATTCATCTAATTCAGACTTTACTTTTTCTTTTAATTCTTCTTCAGACTTGATGTTTCCTTCTCCGTAAACTTTATCAAAAAGCTCCTGATTAAGTTCAGCTAAGTCCAAAGAATAGAAATCTTTTACTTTTACCTCAACTTCATTGTGGTGTAAATGCTCAGCTTCTTCTTTAGAGAACCCTAATTCTTTAGCTAATTCTTCATCACCGGCAAGAGTTTCTTTAGATACTCTTATAGTTCCGTCCATTTTTAAAGATTTTACCAATTTGAAAGCTTCTTTGTTTTCAGCTGTAACGGTAACATTCTTTGGATGGTGATGGTGCTCTCCTTCTGCATTTTCTTCTACAACCTGAGAAATTTCTAAAGCGATATAAGAATCTTTAGTGATTTTATCTTGAGGAACCTGCTCAGCGAAACGCTTCTGCATGTTTTCAATGCTCTTGTTGATTTCTTTTTCAGAAGCTTCCACTTTGTAGTGAGGCGCTTCATATTTAGCTAGATCTATAGTGAATTCCGGCTCGTATCCTACTTCAAAAGCAACTTCCAACTGATCAGCATTGTAATCGAATTCGTTTACCGGCTGAGGAACTGGCTGACCAACTAATCTTAATTTGTTGTCATTAACATAGCTGTTCAAAGCATCGGAAACCTGTTTGTTGATTTCTTCGAATGCAATACCTGCTTCATATTGTTTTTTAACCATACTCAAAGGCACTTTTCCTTTTCTGAAACCAGGAACTTGTGCATTTTTAGCATAATTAATCAATTGTTTCTCAACTTTTTCCTTATAGTCAGATTTTTCCAATGTCACTGTAAGCAATGCACTTACATCATCATGGTTTTTTGCAGTAACCTTCATTATTGATTAAAATTTTAGGTTGCAAAAATATGAAAATTTTATGAAAATCACTCAATTAAAACCAACTTAAAAAGCCAAATATTGTTAAAAGGTATGTAAGACAATTATTGTTCATATTTTATATAGGATTTGTATTTGTCTAAAGTAACCATTATAATTAATTTAAAAATCTGTTTCTCTTGTATTCTTTTAGATAATAGTTAAAATATTGATCCTGGTTTCATAAACAAATTATTTATATAGAAATATATCTACCACAAAAATGTGAAATTAACAAAAAATACATATAAAAAGTTAATTTTTTAATTATTTTTGCATTTTAAAACTTATTTTTTAATCAAATGATTAAAATTCAGGTTTAAAATTCACGTAAACTTAATTTTATTTGAAAAAAATTAATAACATCAAGTTGCTTTTAGGTTATTTGCGTGTAAAAGATATACGTATCAATAAGCTTTCTTAAAAAACATTTAATAAAAAATAATTATGAAAATCTCAACTCAAATTACATGGAGTAAAATACAGTTTGGACTTCCTGTAATTTTGTTCCTGCTTCTGGCTATTTCGCAAAGCGGCTTTGCGCAAACCAGGGTAATCGTTAACCCTGGATTAGAATTTGGAGTTGCTGCCGGAACGGTACAACAAACAGACACCAACTTTGGATTTGGAGCAAACCTCGATGCCGGAATACCAGTTAGTTCTCCCTGGTATACTTCACATCCTGCTCAGGCTGGAGCTTGTACACCCAGTGTTGTCGGAGCGTGCCACCCTGTTGAAGTTTGGGGAACCGGTTTTGGAAGTGTTCCTGCTGCACAGGGAACCAATTTTGTCGAGCTGAACGCCTATGTAAGTTCAATGATCTATCAGAATATGTACCTAGCCAATGGTGATATAATCAATTTTAGTTTCAGGCATAGAGCAAGATTAGATACGTCAGAGCGAGCTGCCATGGTGATTGAAGATCAAAACCAGGTAAACATAGCTACCGTAAGACAAACTGCTTTGCCTTCAAATACCGGAGCTTGGTCTACTAACGCGGGAAATTATACTTTTACCGGTACTTCCGGCGTTTATAGAGTGGGGTTCAGGGCAATCAATACAACCAGCGCCGGTGCAGGGAATTTATTGGATGATATCAGAATCACACTTAATCCACTTGTTGATTTAAAGTTTTCTAATGCTTTGTCATCTTGCGAAGGATCAAGCAACGGTACTTTATTTATGAGAATCAGTGGTGCTGTAACTACGGCAACCACAGCCGCTTTCGAATTGATTAATCCCAACAATGGTACAGCTTTCGCGTCAGACAGCGACATTACCGTAACAGGTGTTGCCAATTCAAGAGGTTTACCTGTAGTAAGTCACACTCCGGGAAGCAGCATTTATACGGTCACAATACCAACAGGAAATTATGATGGCGGTGTAACTCCCGGTTATTCAAGTCCTAATAATGATGAAGACGGAATTACCATCAACATAGCTTCTGTAAATGATACCGCTTATGAAGCTAATGAAACTTTCAAATTTGAAATCAAACAGCAGGGTACGAATGGTTCTACCAATAATTTTGTTTCAACCTCATCTCCTATCTTTGGTGATACTTACTATCCCAGAACCAATGATTATTTTATACAAAGATGTGTATGCTATGATGATGCCAATACAGCAACAGCAGGCATTGACAGCAAGGTAGGTTTTTCTAATCTGCAAAAAATAATCCCAAACAACGGAAGCTGGCCGGCGAGCAGAAAATCTGCCCATATCGTTTTAGAATCCAACAACAAAGGGTTTGTAATTTCCAGAATGACAACGACTCAGATAACTGCTATCGTTTCTCCTCAGGAAGGAATGATGGTATATGATACCATTGCGAAATGTTTAAAAATATATAGTGGAAGTGCGTGGAGCTGTTTTAGCACACCTACATGTCCATAATTATTTTAAAATTTATCCTACTTTAAAATTAATAGAAATGAAAAATATAATATCAGCAATATTTATAGTAACAGCAGTATTTTCGAATGCCCAAGTAATCGTAGGGGATGCTGTAGGTACGACAGCCGTAAAAACTTCTGTCTTATTAGATTTTGCACCCAACCAAAATAAAGGAATTATCCTACCTTATGTAAGGACATTACCAACAACACCCGCAGAAGGAACTCTGGTTCTTGATGCTACCGACGCCACCAAAGCACGGGTAAAATACTACAACGGCGCATGGATCGACCTAAGCGGGCAGGATGCCGATGTAACCACTACTTTAGCCACTCAGCCAACGGTATCACAAATACCTGAAGCAGCCGGTGAAAAAGTAATAATCGGAGCATCATCAAGCGCAGCCAATGGTGTTTTGGTTTTGGAATCTACCGCCAAAGCAATGGTGCTTCCTATTGTACAGGATGTTCAGAGCATTCCAAGCCCGTCTGCCGGAATGATGGTCTATGTAAACAAAGAAGGGGCAAAACGCCTGGCTGTGTTTAACGGCAGCAAATGGTCTTTTTGGAAGCCATAAATAGAAACCGAACAGATAGATAAATAATTGAGATATCAGGTATATTCTAAAAACATAAAAAAAACTTGTTCCAAAACCTCCTCTTCCAGGAGGTTTTTTGTTTTACAGAGCGCTATAGCTTAATTTAAATCAAGCAAATAATTAATAAAATAAAAAACCACCGAAAAAATTTCAGTGGTTTTTTTGTCAACAAGATAAAAATATATTAGTTAATAATATTATAATTCGCCTGAGCATCGGTTTCACCTCCGACCTGGGTTCCGTAAACTACACCATTTCCGCTTACCTGAGAATCTTCAGTAACGCTTGCCGGCTCGTGGTATAAAGTGAAAATCAACTGACTTGTTGCAGATGGGTTTTTAATTGCTTTATTTACAACCCATTCGGTTTTCAATCCCACACGTTTCCCATCGGCTCTTGTGGAAGAAGCATCGTCTGTACGCGTAAGAACGATATCAGAATTAGGAAAGTTAAAAACTAAAAAGTGTTCGTCTTTTGCATCTTTAATCTCCTGTGTTGCATCTTCATCGCCGTTTTTAAATTCTGCGGTTACCTGATACGTTTTTCCGTCAGTTAACTGAATTGCCTGAGCGCCACCCGCTCCCATACTGTAATTATATGGAGTTGAAATCCCTGTTGCAACATCTTTTACATTTAAAATAATATTGGTAAGATCCTCCTGCGGAATATCATCTTCAGTCACCGATCCGTCTCTCTGACAAGAAACAACAGTAATTGCAATGAATAAAACAGCTAATAATTTGATTATATTTTTAGTATTGAATAATTTCATTTTTGTAAAATTTAAGATTGTAAAATGTTTTAATAATTTGTGAAATCTTTAGAATTTGTATCTAAAGTTTAAAATAAAATATCTTCCTGCTTCGTCCGCGAAAAATCTAAGACGATTAAGATAGTCCCTGTAAGAAATATCAAAAATATTATTTACAATAAGACCAGCAGAAAGGTTTTTGCTGATATCAACTCCAGCCTGTACATTCCAGAGTGAATAGCCTTTCGGAGGAGTGCTGAAGTCTACCGTTTTCTGCACTTCTTCCCCATTATCATAAATGGTAATTGATGCATTACGGATCGGATATCTCGTCTGCGTTAAAAAAGTCTGATTTTCAATATTTAAATAAAAATTGTTCCAATCATCTTTATTAAATTTCAAAGCATTCGAAAAATTGGGGGGCATCATTAAAATCAGCGGTTCATTGTGCGTATCGTCCTGTCCATAAACATATCCTGCCTTTCCTGCATACGACAGGTTATCTGTAAGTTTCCAGTTGATATCCACATCTACACCGTACATTTTGGCATCAATCTGCTGATAAGACCAAACCGGGAATATCCCTCTGATTGTATTCTGAATACCCGTAGGAACCTCATTGATAAAGTTTTTGGTAATGAATAAATACGGATTTACCGAGACATTAAGCCCTTTCAGCACATTGAATTTTGCATCCGCTATAAAATTAAACTGGTGTCCCTGCTCATTTTTAAGAGTCATATCTCCCAGCTCAATGATTGCAGCAGAATGATGCAACCCGTCCGAAAACAATTCTGCGGCGTTGGGCGTTCTTCCTACTTTTGCATAATTAAATTTCAAATTAAAAGCAGCACTTGGATGATATTCCAGACCTGCATTAAATGAAATATTATTATAATTAAGCTGTGGACGCGTCAAAACCCTGTTCTCTTTTGTTCTCACATAAAATTCTGGGTAAGCATCGGCATAAAGTTTATCCCAATCGCTTTTGTCATACCATTTCGTAACATCATAACGGGCAAAATCATATCTCGCACCCGCTTCTACATTAAAATGTGGAGAAATTTTATATTTAAACACAGAATAAATGCCTGCAGAATATTTATCATAATTCGGAATCAGACGTCTCGCTTTTGTTGCCGGATCTGAATAATTGTTTTGAAATCCCGCATCAATCCCCGTTTCCAGAGACCATTTTTCTCTTTCCAATAAATCATTAAGATTAAACTGATGCGTCATTAAAGACAAATCCAAAGACGGTATATCATTCAGATCACCTCTTCTGAGATCATATTCCTGCCTGTGGTTGTATTGAAAACTGTATGTTGCAGAAACTTTTCCGATGTTTTCAAACCTTTTGAAGGCGGAAACTTTTGCGATATGATGCTCAATCACCTGTCTGGGATTATCAATATCATAACTGAAATCTCCTGAATAAGCAGGTAACTTAGTCGTCATTGCCCGGTAAAAATCCTCTGAAGAAGAAACGTGAGAATCTCTTAAAATCCCGATATTCTGGTTTGTCAGGTAATAATCGAACGAAATTCCTCTTTCGTAGGTGTTATTTTGAACCGTAAAATTAAATGACGAAAAATCCATTCCGGTATTCTTCAAATAATAATCCGGAGCGCCCTGATCACCTAACTTTTTGATACTTCCTCCGGATTTTACGGCCCAGCCGTTTTTCCAGACTTTAGCAATATTCGCATCCAGCATCAGCCCTCTTCCATTTGAAATTCCTGCAAGATTTACAGAACCTTTGATGGTATCTTTTTTCGGGAAAATTTCAGGATCCATTACGACAACACCACCAATGGCATCACTTCCGTATCGTAATGCAGAAGCACCTTTTGTCACATCGATATGTTGAAAATTATTAATATCAACATTCGGTGCATGTTCCACACCCCATTCCTGTTCCGCAAGCCTTACTCCGTTTGCCATAATGTTGATTCGGCTTCCGAACAACCCGTGGATAACTGGTTTTGAAATATTATTTCCCGTTTTTAGTGCAGAAACTCCTGAAATCTTGGTCAATAAGTTTCCGAGATTATCGGTAGAATTCCTTTCAATTTCAGATTTATCGAGTGTTTTAATGACCAAAGAACCATTGTTTTTGTGGCTTCCATGAATCGTTACTGTTTCAATATCCTGAATATGATGCTCAAGCGTGATCGCTAAATGCAGATCCTGTGTAACTCCTACATTTTCAGTATAATCATTACAATCAGGATGCTTAGCAATGAGTATATAATTTCCCGCAGGAATTTTATTGAATGAAAACTTACCGTTTTTACCTGTTTTTGTAGAAAATTCTCCAATTTTCACGACTGCGTTTTCCAGCATTGTTTTATCATGAAAATCCTGAACAATTCCTTCAACAGTGTAAGTCTGTTGTGCGTTCGTAAATGCAAATCCACACAGGATAAGCATTAAGCTATATATCAATTTCATTGTTAAATAGATTGATTGTGTACCAATGAGGTACAATTTTTCGTAAAAAATTTATTGAGGAGATCTTTTGTAATGTATTATTCAATTAGTTTTAAATCAATACATTAATCTTAATATTCTTGAAAATTTAATGATAACTTAATGGTTCATTTCCATTAAGAAACATTTAGATCTTAAAAATTAAGACCAAAAAATCTGAAAAGAATCTATAATTATGAAATTGCCGGCGGACCGCGAAGCCGAAAAGTGAACTTGGTCTGAGACCATATTTTTTCCTGAACAGCAAGAATTTGCTCTACTTCATGCGCATAGTTTTCAAAAGAAAAATTGAATTCTTCCGGAATTAAAGTATTTCCTGTAGCAATAAAATGACAAGCCAAACAATCGCCGGCCTTTTCCTTAACTGCATTTTTGGAAATGGTATTTTCTGTTTTTTTAAAGCTGAAACTTTTAAAAACATCTTCAGAATTGTGATTATGGAAATTTTGAGAAAACAGCGCAAGAAAATATATCCCAAACAACAATTTGGAGATAAAACTTTTCAGATTTCTGCTTTCTTTAAAAATCATTTGTCAAAATTATAAAAATAATCTTAAGTTTTAGATTAAAGTTTTATTAAAATGGTTTTGGTGATAGGTAGAGATAATTCCTGTTTCGTTACATGTTTCAATTATTCTTCATTATGTTCATGAAGCATCTCAACATATTTTAGAAAAATTACAAAACTTGCCTAGATTTTCTACGGAATGACAAACAGACGATTATTTTCTATATTATTTCGTTTAAATTAATCCAATTGAGAACCCAAATATTCCCATTCCTGCAAGGCAAGATCAAGCTCTTCTTTTGTTTTATTATAAGTTTCCAACGTTTCATCAGAAGGATTTTCTTTGGTAAAAGATACTTCAAACTCTTCAATCTTGGTTTCAAGCTCGGAAATTTTTTCTTCTACTTTTTTGATTTTATTCTGAATATTTTTTTGCTCTTTGCTTAGAATAACATTCGACTGGGGGTTGTTTGCTGTCGGTTTTTCCTCAACCTTAGCCTTAACCTCAGCTTTAGGTTCTTCACTGTGAAGTTTTGCTTTTTCGGCAGAAATTTCCCTGATGCTTTCTTTCTGTCTGAATTCAAGATATTCATTGATATCGCCTAAGAATTCTTTCATTTTACCATCACGGAATTCGTAAATCTTATCACAAAGTCCTTGCAGAAACTCTCTGTCGTGAGAAATTACAATTAAAGTACCTTCAAATTTCTGTAGAGCAAGCTTAATAATCTCTTTAGACTGAATATCGAGGTGATTGGTAGGCTCATCCATAATCAACGTGTTGAACGGACGTAAAAGCAACTTACAAAGCGCCAAACGGTTTCTTTCCCCTCCGGAAAGTACTTTTGTCTTTTTATTTACCGCTTCACCCTGAAAAAGGAAAGATCCTAATAAATCTCTCACTCTCGGTCTTGTTTCTTCGGTTGCAGAGTCTTCAGCTTCTTCCTGAACGGTTTTATTCGGTGTTAAAACTTCTTCCTGATTCTGAGCGAAATATCCGATGTTCACGTTATGTCCAAGATTCCAAGAACCTGAATAATCCTGAATATCCCCAGCTAAAATTTTCGCCAACGTCGTTTTTCCCTGTCCGTTTTGTCCAAGAAGCGCAATTCTGTCTCCTCTTTGAACAATGAAATCTACATCATCAAAAACCGTTTTATGTCCATACGATTTCCCAAGCTTTTCAGCCTCAAAAATTACTTTTCCGGGAACAACAGACTGTACGAAACGAATATTGAATTTTGAAACGTCTTCATTATCAACTTCAATACGTTCAATTTTATCTAATTTTTTAATAAGAGACTGCGCAAAAGACGCCTTAGAAGCACTTGCACGGAATTTATTGATCAGCTCTTCCGTATGTTTTATTTCCGCATCCTGATTCTTTTTTGCCTGAATCAATTTTTCACGGCGGTCTTCGCGCATCACCAAATATTTGGAATAATTGGCTTTATAATCGTCAACTTTTCTATTATTTACGTCAAAAGTACGGTTACAAACTGCCGTCATAAACTGTTTATCGTGACTTACCAGAACAATTCCTCCCGGATAATCTTTCAAAAAGTTCTCAAGCCAGATAATGGATTCCATATCCAAGTGATTGGTAGGCTCATCGAGAAGCATCAAATCGTTTTTCTGAAGAAGCAATTTTGCCAATTCGATTCTCATTCTCCAACCTCCGGAAAATTCGTCGGTTATTTTTTGAAAGTCATCTGCTTTAAAACCTAACCCAAACAATACTTTTTCGATATCACCTTCCAGATTATAGGCATCATGGTGCATCAAAAGATCATTAAGATCGGTCATTCTGTTGATCAAATCTGTGTAACCATCACTTTCATAATCGGTTCTTACGGTCATCTGATGGTTTATTTCTTCAAGTTCCTCTTTCCATGCATTGATCTGCTCAAAAGCCTGCATAGTTTCATTCCAGACTGTTCTTCCTTTCACAAAATCGAGATCCTGCTTTAGGAAACCGATGGTAATATTTCCTTCGGGAACTACATTTCCTTCGTAGAAATTAATTTCTCCGGAAAGCATTTTTAATAAAGTGGATTTTCCTGCACCATTTTTACCGACCAAACCAATTTTATCATCTTTTTTTATCGTGAAATTCACGTTTTGAAAAAGATAGTTTCCTGAATGATGTAATCCTAAACCTTGAACCGAAAGCATGTTGAATAATGATTAATTGTGAATAATGAATTTTCGGGTGCAAAAATACGGAAAAGAAATGAATGAATGGATAATAAGAAAGCTGTCCCTAAAAAAGAACAGCTTTTATTGGTATAAAACTTATGTTATGTTAAAATGTTTTAGGTGTTACCTTTACCTGATCAACACTGTTTCCACCTCGTAGAAACTCTACCAATTCAATAATTCCATTGCTCGAAGCTCCGTTGATCACAGTATCGCCACCGTTGTACATTGCCTGTTGACCGCCAAACCACCAGTTATTGCTGGCTCCGCTGTGTCCCTGTGCAAGTGCCACATTGTAGAATGTGCAGACTTTATTTCCAATTTCCAACACTAATGTCCCGATCATCGCGAAATTCAATTCTCCGGGATCGTGATCGAAAGTGGTTCTATTGGCCGGTACCCTTGCTGAAAACCATTCTGCAACGCTTTTTGAGCCTTTTCTTCCTATTGAAAAGATAAACTTCCCGTCGCTTCCGCAGCTTGCGGTAAATCCTTTGTAGATATGTCCGTTAGGATCCTGTCCGTCTGTAATGGAAAATTCATTTACGGTGAATGATCCTTTTGATAAATTGTTTGAAGTAACTGCAAAGAAAACTTCATTGTCTCTGTATTCCATGACTTGATATTTTGATTATGGTTTTTGATTTGTTATTCCTGAAGCTTCATTGAATTAACAAGTCAAAGTTCTGATAATTAAAGCTTAAAACCTACAGTATAAATCACCAAATTAAGATTTAAGTAATTTTACGTAATTGACCGTCAATATTTAACAAAAAAAAAAGAGCTGCCTTATCAAGACAGCTCTACACCTAAATTTAAAACTGAAAAAGTACTAACATTTATTATAAAAATTCTCTTTAATCAATATTGTACGGTTCCAATTGTCGTTATTCGGAATGTTTGTTCCGTATGCATAATCCACCACAGAATTTTCTACGTGATGAATTTCTGATTTTAATTTTGACTGATTCGCGCTGAACTGATCATCCGAATTACTCGGTACATTCAATCCATTATTTATAAATTCTGCATTGGCATCCGACTTCGAATTTTGAAGAATGGCAGGATGATACAAGCCAAAATTCCCTGAAATATGAGTATAATCCACTAATTTCTGATAATTGTAATGCGGTTTCACCTCAGTAGAAAGGTTTTTACAGTATTTTTCCAACACTTTTGAAAGCTCAGCTAAATACGGATGTGCATTTGCATCAATTTTAAAATCAGACTCCTTAAAATCAGTTTTAAAAATGGCTTCCTGAGCGTTGGATTCCATCAACATTAATTTTCCGTAAACTTTTGAAAGCTCGCTGTACACCCAATCTCTCGAAACATAAGCCTGCGAAAAAACTTCGCCCTGATCTATTTTATAATTTTGCAAAAGGGAATTCCAGATTTTATTTCCTTTAGAATCTTCGGATGCCGTTTTTGCGTTTTCCATGTAAGAATTAAGATGGTCATTCCTCATAAAATTCGGGGAGACATACACGGATTGTGAGCCTTCCAAATATCCTCCTCCAACGTCTGCGTGCGCTCCGGGAACGAAAATTTCTTTCCAGATAGTGTTTTCGGTTTCAGATATTGTGTCTTTCATTTCTTTGGAATCATCAAAAATACCTGTCAGAGGGAAAAAATACCTGCATTCATTCACTGCACAGATATGAAATGCTCTTTCAGTCTGGGGTAAAACCGTCACATTGTAATCGTTGAAAGGTGCAGATTCCACGGTGTCAAAAACTCCAAGAAATTTCACTTTTACCGTTCCCAAAATCGAGTCCGTTTTCAATATTTCATAACAAAAATTTCTTGCCAACATGGAACCTCTGCTGAAACCGTAGATATAAAAATGATATTCTTTTGTCTGATCATGCATTTTACTTTTAATAAAAGCAAAAGCCTTTTCCAATTTGTCATCAGATGAATATCCGCTGTACCCGGCAGGATTCTGGCAGGTTGCCATGGCAAAATCGCTGTCCTCAGCTCCTGTTACTGTTCCTATTCCTTCGATATAAATTTTTTCATTTCCAGTAAATAATTCGAATAATTTATAAATATTGGTAGTGTTGCTATAATAACTTTCGTTGTTTTTCTGAGGTTTCTGAGGAGAAGTTGCATTCAACCCGTTGTTTCCTGTTCCATCGAAAAAAACTCCGACAGAGATTATACTGTTTTTCATTGCACTTTGTGGTTTTATTTTGATCTTCAACTATTTAATTGAAGCACTTTGCTTTATGAACTCTTCAAAGTAACGATGAAAAAACCCGGGATTATAGAGTAAAAAGTACCAAATAAAAAATTCCGTATTTCTACGGAATCAGATTCTTTCCAGCGGATGAATATTGTTGATAATGGCGTAAATCACAATTCCGACTGTATTTTTAGCTCCAATTTTCTCGACAATTCTTTGCCTGTGGCTTTCCACTGTTCTTGGGCTGATGAATAGCTTTTCTGCGATTTCGTTGTTGGTGAATTCCTGGCATATTAGCTTTACAACGTCTTTTTCACGATCAGAAAGTTCGTCGTCCATTTCAAAAAGGGTTCTTTTTTTCGTGGGGCTGTTCATGTAGGAAAAAATCATCTGATGATCTTCCGGTGTGAAGAAAATTCCGTTTTTATAAACCATTGTAATAGCCTCTATAAAAGCCTCCCTGTTGGAGTTTTTAGGCAAAAATGCGGAAACTCCCAACTTCACCATATATCCTAAAATTGTGGTTTTATAATGTGAAGAAAGGATGATAATTTTAAGATCGGGATATTTTTCCTTAAGGATTTCCACGAGCTCAAAACCGTTCATCGGCTGCATCTGAACGTCTACCAAAGCGATATCCGGAAAATCATTTTTTGAAGTATTTTCTAAAGTTTCCAGAAAGCCGGGGCCATTGTTGGATGTTGAAACAACCGAGATATTCTGTTCGGAGGACAATAACATTTTTACTCCTTCAAGGATCAGCTGTTCATCATCAATTAATGCTATTTTGATTTGCGAATTCATTGGTGTATGGAATTTTAATAATTAAACGGCTGCCTTTATCTAAAACATTTTTCCATTTGTGGGCCGCGTTCATTGATTTTATTCTGGATTCGATATTTTTGATACCCATTCCTTTTTTTACTTCTTCATATTCAAAACTTTCTCCGTTGTCTGAAATGACGACTGCAAGGTTTGTTTTGTTATCTTTAATATAAATCCAGACTCTGGATGCTTCCGAATGCTTGAGAACATTGGTGGTAAATTCCTGAATAATCCTGTATAACTGAACTTCAATGAAAATATCTTTTTTCTGAAATTTCGGGCTTACATTCAATGAAATATTGATTCTTCCGGATAAATTGGCGATCAGCTCTTCGATGTATAAAACCAAGCCAACAGATTCCAGATTCACGGGATATAATGAATGTGAAATACTTCTTGCGGAATCAATCAGAGAACTCATCTGTGTTGAGATATTTTTTTTAATGATCTCATCTCCTTTCGTATCCAGATTATTGAGCCACAATGAAAGAATATTCAGGCGGTTTCCGATGTCATCATGGATCATTACGGCAATTCTTTTCCTTTCGGATTCCTGAGCTTTAATATTTTCTAAAACCAAGCTTTTCTGATGTAAAACTTCCGCTTCATGCTGTGCATTTTTTTCTTTAACAATTCTTAAAATAAAACTCCTGTATGCAAGCAGAATAAAGGATACAATGATCACCAAAACGACAATCAGTGTAATAAAAAAGCTGATATTTAGGGTTATTTCTTTAATTTTAAAAAGGTATAAATAATTGATAAATAAAGGAATGAGCACAATACATTATTCATACTCCAGATCATATAGACCTCATCATTGGAAAACGATTTCAGCTGTTTGAGCATGAAAAATATAAACACGGAAACAGCATAATAAAGGAAAATAAACGCATCAACAAGGATAAACCGGTCTTTGTTGGTCTCGTTTTTCCTGATTTCCATCAAAAGTGAATAACCTGTAAAGCTGATCACCACAATATTGGAGAATACTTTTTTAAATTCATTGGTTTCTATTTTATTAACAAAGAAAAAATATCCCACCAAAATAAAAATCGGGATATACCAATACTTGGAAAGGTTTGATTTCCTTATAAACAGACTACCCAATAAAAGCAGCTCTCCCGACACATACAGAGGATACAGGAAATCTATATTTTTTAATTTTAAAACATAGATCGAAATTTTAATGGCGGCTTCTATGAAAAAAAGAAAAATGATATAATAAACATACCATTTCTCAATATTTTTTAGGTGTTTAAATTTTAAAAGTCCGATAATCAAACTAATAAAAAGAAAACCGTTATTAAAATAAAGTATTACTTTGAAAGCATCCTCCATTTAATTATTATTTTTAAATATTAAATATTACAAATCGGCGGGCAAGGCTGTGACCAGTCATAAGTATTTGAAACTTTTTCAATACTGCCCGTATTTTCAATATCAACATAGAAAGAAATAAAGATCAAAGTAGGTAAAACCCTCTGATACACTTCGGAAAACTTCATCCCGAAAGAGCAGATTATGTTTGTAAGTCCCGGTTTCGACAAGGTAAGATCTTGTGCGGGCACATAAAATTTCTTAAAGATCCTGTTTCCTGCAAACTCATCACATTCTCTGTAAAACCACGTCATTCCGTCATTTCTCCAGGATTCGATAGCTGCTACGGCCTGGTCCTGCTCCATCATCGGTGCATTGGAAACCGGGAAATTCATATCAGAATTATTGTCAATTTTTCTAAGATCTCTGGATAGAACAGCATTTTTTACGAGCGTATAAACCGCAGTTTCCACCAAAACCAGGTCCTGCTCCAATTCTTTCAGAAAACTGTAAGGATAGTCTTCAGCAGCTACTTTCTGACCTGCAGCGTCTAGCGGATAAAGAATAGCCACAAGCTGATCTTCATAAACTCCCATTTCTGCACAGAAACTGCTGTATTTATTTCGTAATTTCAGCCAGCCAATCTGGGCAGCATCAAAATTAAAAACGTAATTGAGTGGGATAAGATTTTGGATTGCCGCATAATTTCCGCAGCAGTTTATCCATTCTGCAACAGCAACTTCACACTGCTCTGTGTTGAATGTATTCATATTTCACGGTATTTTAGTGGCATAAAATTATATAAACTAAACTACCTGTGCAAGTATCTCACAGATAATTGAAAATTTGTTAATAATTTCTTACCGTAATATGATAGCAGCTTTGTTGCTTTTCTTTAATGTAATAAATCCTTCCGGCATTGTAATAGTATTTGAGGACCTTTTCCAGTGCGGCTTCCATTTTAGGATTATATTTTAAAACATCATTAAAACGAACATAAGAAATATCAAATGAATTGCCGTAATTGTGTGAGCTGATCCCCAAAGCCGCATTGGAATTAACTTTTCTTAATCTACATTGATCTTCCAAAGTCCTCGTAATGGAAGAAACCGTGAATGTATGTCCTTTTGTTTCCTTGCTGAAACGCGCGCCCATTCTTTCCAGCGTTAATTTCCCTTTGGAAACCATCCATGCCCTGCTGTAATTCAGCTTTTGGACACGATATCCCTTTCCGGACTTTTTTATTTTATGGAATTTCCCGCTGTTAATATATTTCTGAACGGTTTTAGAATCCTTCAGCAGCTTAACTCCGAAACTTTTCGAAGCGTCAAGATGTGGTTTGTAAAGAGCTGTCGGCTCCACCTTTAAAACCTCCGTGAGATCATAACATGGCAACGTCTTTTTTGCCATCTGAGAATAATGAGAAGTATAAATAAAAGTCACAAAAATCACAAACAAAAACTTTTTCATTAATGAGGCTTTAAGTTTTAAACGAAAAATAATAATTTATGTTATAAAAATCAACTATAATACCAATATTAATAAATATTTACTTCATTAATCACAAAACAGATTATTAAATTCACAACTATCTTCACCAGCCATAGAAATATTTTTACTATTTATGATCTTAGTTTAAGATTTTATTTTAAATTTGGTTAACATTTTAAAATAAACAATATGATAAAAAAACTTTTAGCTGAATTTTTCGGCACATTTTGGCTTGTTTTCGGTGGTTGCGGAAGTGCAATTTTCGCTTCACAGATCGCTCCCTCAGCAAATGGGCAAATAGGAATTCTATTGATAGGAGTTGCTCTGGCTTTCGGGCTTACGGTTCTTACAATGGCTTATGCCGTGGGACATATTTCGGGAGGACATTTCAACCCGGCCGTTTCTTTCGGGCTATTGGCAGGAGGAAGATTTCCGGCTAAAGACCTTATTCCTTACATTGTAGCTCAGTGTCTAGGGGCAGTTGCAGCGGCAGGCGCTTTATATGTCATTTTAAGCGGTTCGGGCACACCGGATTTTTCGGGACCGGGAGCTTTTGCCACCAATTTTTATGGTGATGCCGTCTATTTCGGAAAAGGCTATTCTATGGGTGCAGCTTTTCTAGCGGAGTTTTTACTTACGGCTTTCTTCCTGATTATTATTATGGGAGCAACGGATAAGTATGCCAACGGAAAATTCGCCGGTATTGCCATTGGTTTAGGGTTAACTTTAATTCACTTAATTTCAATCCCGATTACAAACACATCCGTAAATCCTGCAAGATCCCTTTCTCAGGCGGTTTTCGTAGGAGGTAATGCAATGTCTCAGCTATGGCTGTTCTGGGCGGCACCAATTCTTGGAGGTGTTGTCGGAGGATTAATCTACAAATTTTTACTGCAAAGAGATTCAGATGAAATTGTTGCTGAATAAGCTTTTCAACACATAGAAAAAATAAAATCCTGTCGTTTGACGGGATTTTTTTATGATTTAAATTCTTCATCTAATTGTCATTTCAATTTCTTAATATCAAAAGGATTCTTAAAGATCAGTTCTTCATGTTTTCCTTTGATTTCCATTTTTCTCTGTAATAAATTCAGAGCCATTTTCCGGATAAAAAGATCTTTGTCGTTAAGTTTCCAGTAAGGATCCTCGTGAACCCGTTTAGGTTTTCTAATTAAATAAAATTCTGTTTCCCAGGAATCTACGTTATGATAAAACTCAATGATGCCACAATGTTCAGGAATTAACGAATGCTCAACCATTCCCATTGGAAGCAAAAAACTAAACGCATTGCAGATATAATCACCACATGAAATTTTATCGTGTTTTAAAAATTTTTCACCGGTATTGATGTTAGTGTATGATTTTTTAAAATCGTTTTTAAAGTCGCTTTTCGATAGTTTGATTTCAATTTCATGACTAAAACCATCAAAATCAATGATCAGCACATCCGCCTCCCAATCCGCCTGAAAGTGGTTGGTCAACACAATTTCCTTCTCAAAATCACATTGAGAATGGATGAATGCATGAACAAGTTCTTCTATTTTTAACACGTTGAATTAATTTTGAATTATGGATTCTGAATTTTAAATTAATTAAGCTTTAGCTTACTAACAGGCTGCAGCCGCGGATATCGGAGTGATCAATTCTGCCTAATACCTGGAATTTATCGCCGATAATTTTTCCTAAATCCTGCGTTGCAATGAACGAACAGGAATGAATATTCGCTAAATCAATAATGTTTATAGCTCCGGTTCTTCCTTCTTTTTCATAATTAAAAGGATCTTCGGCATTTCTTATCATTATTTTCATCCAGTTCGGGCATTGATATTCATTATTTCCCAAAGAATATGCTTGGGAAAGCAATTCCGTCATAGAATATTCTGAATAAATTTTATCAGTTTTAAAACCTTCCTGTAAAATTTTCAACAGTTCATCTTTCGTCATTTCTTCTTTTCTGCCTTTCATTCCGCCGGTTTCAATCACCGTCAATATGTTTGAGGGTAAGAGAATTTTAGTGTTGGAGTTACAAAAATCCAAAAAATCTAAAAGTGCAAATGAAACTCCGAAGAGAATGACTTTTTTGTCTTTTAATGTATTTAATAATTCCAATAAATCTGAGTGATTATAAAGGAAATACCCGTTTTCAGGCTTCCCTGATGTTTTCATCAGATAATCAACCATATAGATTAAGGATGAATTTTGTTTCTCTAAATAGCTGGGTAAAAGTCCCAGAAATATAAAATCCTCAGGTTTTCCGATAAATTGCTCGAAGCTTCTGGAAATACTTTCCTGATATATGTTTTCGTCTGCAATGAAATGTTTAGACAAATTCATCTGTGTTGTGCCGGAACTTTGGAAAAACAAGTCTGCAGTTACCTTATCATCGAGGATCTGATGATTTTTGAACATCTCAATTGGCAGAAACGGAATTTTTGTCAGGCTGTCCACTTTACCCGGATTAATATTCAGATAATCCACAAAACGCCTGTAAATTTCAACATTTTCGTATTGATAACGAAATGTTTTTAATGACATTTTTAAAAAATTGCCTTCTGTCAATATGTCGAATATATTTTCCACTTCTAAAAATATTTTAAATTCTTATTATCTCATTTTAAACCACTTAATAAGAAAAATGTAGTTTTTAATATTTTTTTAATATTTTAAATAATCTTTGGTCGAATTCTTGCAATGAAATATGCGGAATATGGATTAAAAACAAGAGTGAATTTCGGTTCATTCGGAGAATTACCTCTTATGGGGTAATTTTTTTTGTGCTTTCATCAAAAGCTTTTAATTCAAAATCATGTTCAAAAACACCGTATGTGAAATATGAAATCCAGTCTCCAAGATTAATATATTTTGCCTGTCCTTCCAAATCAAGCACCATTGGAAGGTGACGATGCCCGTAAATGAAATAATCTATCTTCTGCGTTTTCAGCTTTTCTTTGGAATAAATAATTAAAAACTCTTTATCCTCCCCCAAAAATGCTTTGTCTTCATCACCGGAAATCATTTTGTTTTTTTGAGACATATACAAAGCTATTTTCATGGCAATATCCGGATGCAGCCATTTGAAAAACCATTGTGCAGCGGGATTTGTGAAGAGCTTTTTCATTCTTTTATACCCTTTATCTCCAGGTCCCAAACCATCTCCGTGAGCCAACAAAAACTGTTTTCCGCCCATTTCGAAATATTGTTTTTTGTAGAAAACCGTACACCCTATTTCTTCTTCCAGATAGTCTTTCATCCAGAGATCGTGATTTCCTACAAAAAAATAAATATGAATTCCACGATCCTTCAATTCTGCAATTTTTCCTAAAACCCGGACGTATCCTTTGGGAATTACATGCTTCCATTCATGCCAGAAATCAAACAGATCACCCATCAGAAACAAAACCTGCGCATCATGCTTGATCTCATCCATCCAACGGATAAACCGCTCTTCCCGCAGTTTGCTTTCCTTCGGATTAGGAGCACCGAAGTGCTGATCTGAAGCGAAATACACCTTTTTCCCGGATTCTAAATTGATGATTGTTTTTAACACCGTCTGAGTTTTCTAAAATTATTGATTATCTTCTGCAAACCATTCTCCATAAGAGTTTTCGGTTTCGTGAAGTTTAAGATAAGCCAAAGAAATTCCTTCCGGAAGCCTTGATTTTATTTTTGCTGCGATGGCGTATAACATATTTTCGCAAGTCGGCTGAAAAGTGCAATAAATCACTTTATGACCCTTCTGCTCAAGATCTTCACCCAATTCCCTGTGCGGAGAAAGTGCATTGAGTAAAACCGCATGATCCCAAACATCCACAATTTCAGATTTTACGATCGTTTTGATGTCTCCAAAATCTACCACCATCCCATTTTTAGGATTCTCCAGATCATTGATAGGTTTTCCTTTCACTGTTACAAACAGCTTGTAGGAATGTCCATGCATATTTTTACATTTTCCATCGTAATTATACAGCACATGAGCCGTCTCGAATGTAAAAATTTTTGTAATACGTATCATGGTGCAAAGATAAGGAATTTGGTTTGAGTTTTGGATTGGTTAATAATGACAATTGGCTCAATTAAATTAATTAACTTTGATATCAGAAATCAAAAAATGGACAATACATTAGACTTAAAAAAAAGGATCCATGAGTTTATCGATCGTGCGGATGAAAGGATTCTCCGGATTATCAATGCAATTATTGCTACAGAAGAAAATCCAGAAGAATTGAGCAATGAACATAAAGAAATCTTAGATCAAAGACTTCAGCAGCATACAGAAAATCCGAATTCTGGAAAATCCTGGGATAAGGTAAAGAATTCTTTAAAGGATAAATATGGTTTATAAATTAATCATTAAGCCAGAAGCTGAAAATGATCTAAATAAGGCCATTGAGTGGTACAAGGAACAAAATGAAAATCTTCCTTTACAGTTGTTAAATGAAGTTGAAGATGGTTTTAACAAAATTCAAAATAATCCTGAACATTATCAAAAAAGATACAAAGAAATCAGAATTATTTTTACTAAAAAGTTTCCATACGGAATTTATTATACTTTAGAAGCAAATACAATTTTTGTTCATGCTGTTTTACACAATAAACAAAACCCACAAAACGCTAATAAACGGACAAAATAAACAAAATTCATGGAAACGTGGGAATTGTGGATGAAAATAAGTTTGATACTATTGTGAAAATTTTGAATGAATAATTACAATTTCTCCAGCCAGTCACTTTCCAGCCTTTTAATCTTCTGTGTTTCTTTATCTATCAAAACCCAGAGTGTAAGCGAATCCACAACAAGCTGATCATTGCAGTAAAACTCTACTTTCCGGGGCTGTCTAATTCCTTCCGGAGCTTTCGGATATGTTTTTATGGTGATAATATCTCCTAAATATACCTGCTTTTTGTATTGAATGTGATGATCCAGAAGCATCCAGATATCATTCGGATATGGGGTTATATGTTTTACAAAATTCCAGTGCTCCGCCGCAATTTCTTCCATCCAATGGACATATTGAACATTATTTACGTGATTATTCTGATCAATATGTTTTTCTGTTACCTGTATTTTCTTTTCGTAAATCAAACTCATATTCAAAGATAGGGACTTTTTAATTTTTTATGAGACCACCCCGTCAAAAATTCTTAGAATTTTCGCCACCCCTCCAGAGGAGGGGAATTTAACATCGCTATTTTTACAGAAGTAAGTCTGTCTTTGTTTTTTTCATTTTCAAACAATTATACTATCTTCGCTGCACAATACACACAAATGATTTTAGACGTTCTCTTTCCGAATCGTTGCCTCGGATGCAATCGAATTATTGATGCCGATTTGCTGGCATGCACTTTTTGCTTTAATCAAATCTGCTTTACTCATTTTAATTATTTCGACGATAATCCTTTAAAAGAAAAATGCAAACTACTCTTTCCTATTGAAAATACGTATGCATTAATGCAGTTTGAAAAAGAAAGTTTAAGTCGCAAAATCATCCACAATCTGAAATACAAAAACCGGGAAAAGGTCGGAAAAATTATAGGTAGCTGGATAACTGACCGTTTGGATTTTAAAGATCAAAAACCTGATCTACTGGTTTCCGTTCCACTTCACCCGAAAAAACTGAGAGAAAGAGGTTATAATCAACTGCATTTATTTACCGAAACTTTATCCCGGTTTTACAATATTCCGTTTGATCATGATTTAATTAAAAGAAATCATTATTCAAAAGCTCAAGCTTTAAAAGATAAGCGACATCGACTGGAAACAGAAAACACCTTTTCCGTTACGAAAAATATCTCCGGGAAGCATATTTTGCTGATTGATGATGTTTTTACCACAGGAAATACTTTAGCAACCATTGCCTGGGAAATTTTAAGAGCAGGTGATAATAAGGTGAGTATTTTGGTGATGGCGGTGGATGTTTAAAGTTATGAGTTTTGAATTATGAGTTTTGAGTTAAAACTTCCAGCATCCTTACTTAATGCTTCCTACTTCCAATTCTTTTTCTTAATTTTCGGGTCAAACTAATGATTATGCTACATCTTATTTTATTGCACGGAGCTTTGGGTCACAGCGAAATTTTTAAACCTTTTAAAGAAGAACTGTCAAAATATTTCGTTATTCATGCACCTTTATTTTCAGGACATGGAAATATTGACCTTCCCGAAAATGGAATTAGTGTTGAAAAATATACCGAAGAACTGGCAGAATATATTGAGAAAGAGAGCTTAAAAGATGTCTATATTTTCGGGCATAGTATGGGCGGCTATGTTGCGCTTTGTTACGCTAATCAGCATCCTGAAACTGTAAATTCTATTATGACTTTGGGAACAAAATTTGACTGGACGGAGGAACAGGCTTTAAAAGAAAGTAAGATGCTTAATCCCGATGTTATTGCTGAAAAAGTACCGAAATACGCCGAACTTCTAAAAATCCTGCATGGTGAAAAATGGCAACAATTGCTTCCTGCTATTGCTGAAATGATGGTTTCTTTGGGTAAAAATCCGCCTTTGAAAGATAATTGGTCAACAATCAATATTCCTGTTCAGATTATGGTTGGGGATAAAGACAATATGGTGACTATTGAAGAAAGCGCCGGTGTTTACAGAAGCCTTCCTAACGCAAGATTGGCCATACTTCCCGATACAAAGCATCCGATGGATAAAGTAAGAGTTAATTTATTATTGAATTTGATGAAGGATTTCTGGAGTCTGCATTAATATTAAATTACTATCTCTGAAGTTTTTCTCCGTAGCTTAAATCTCCTGCATCGCCCAGCCCTGGCGTGATGTAGCCTTTTGATGTTAAATTTTCATCGATTGCTCCTACCCATATTTTTGCATTTGGATATGCTTTTTCGATGGTTTCAACACCTTGTTTTGAAGCAATTGCGGCAACGATGTGAAGTTGGGTTGGATTTCCATTGGTTAATAAATCTTTGATTGCCTCGATTAAGGATGCACCGGTAGCCAACATTGGATCTGCGACGATTAGTGGTCTTCCGTCGATATTCGGGCAGGTTAAATAATCCTGTTTGATAGAAAAATAATCGTTGGCGTCGTGTTTCCTGTATGCGGCAACAAATCCACAGTCGGCTTTATCAAAATAATTTAAAATCCCTTGAAATAAAGGAACTCCCGCTCTCAAAATTGTTGTGATAATAGGTTGAACAGCAATTTCTTTAACTCTGATTGTATCTAAAGGAGTCTGAATTTCAATTTCTTTTTGTTCTAAACTTTTACTGATTTCGAAAGCTGCAATTTCCCCGATTCTTTCCATATTTCTACGGAATCTCATTCGGTCGTGCTGGATTTCAACGTTTCTGAGTTCATTGATCCAGGAATTAACTAAAGAAAACTGTGTTAATAATACAACTGTGCTCATTGTTTGAAAAAATTTTAATCTAATTTATAAATTTTAATCTGAAATAAAGAGTAGAAATAAGTAGTGATGTATTTTTAAAACATGTTGAAAGGCACAGCCCGACTTGAGTGGAGCACATTTTGTAGTTTTTGGAAGGGAAAAAGCATTGGCAAAACTACAAAATTGCGGGAACGGAAGGCGGAAATAGCTGCCCAAAAAAAAATCCCTCTCAGAAAATCTAAAAGGGATTGTAAATTATTTTTGTCTGAAATAAACTTCGATTGGAACTCCGGTAAACCCGAATTCTTTTCTCAATTGATTTTCAGTAAATCTTTTGTATGGTTCTTTTACGTATTGCGGTAAGTTACAGAAGAATACGAACTGCGGCGACGGTGTCGGAAGCTGCACGCAATATTTAATTTTAATGAATTTTCCTTTATTCGCCGGTGGTGGAGTTCCTTCAAAAATCGGAAGCATTACTTCGTTCAATTTTGAAGTTTTGATCTTTTTCTTACGGGCTTCATAAACCTCCATCGCTAATTCAACGGCTTTCAATATTCTCTGCTTCGTTAAAGCTGAAATAAAAAGAATTGGAACATCACTGAACTGTCCGATCTTATCTTTAATTGATTGCTCGAAATCACGTACCGTATTGGTTTTCTTATCTTCAATTAGATCCCATTTATTCACCACGATTACGATACCTTTTCTGTTTTTCTGTGCTAAACCAAAGATATTCATATCCTGAGATTCCCATCCTAAAGTAGCATCCACCATGATAATTACTACATCGGAATATTCGATAGAACGTATAGATCTCATCACAGAATAGAATTCAAGATCCTCAGAAACCTTAGATTTCCTTCTCATTCCGGCAGTATCTACCAATACAAACTCGTGTCCGAATTTGTTGTAAAGCGTTTGAATACTGTCTCTTGTAGTTCCAGCAACATCCGTTACAATATTTCTGTCTGCATCTAATAAGGCATTCGTTAATGTAGATTTTCCTACATTAGGACGGCCTGCAATGGTAATTTTAGGCAATCCCTCAAATGGATCTTTATAATCTGTAGTCGGGAAATCTCTTACGATATCATCTAAAACCTCTCCTGTTCCGGAACCTGTTGCAGACGATAAAGTGTAATATTTGTCAATTCCTAACTGATAGAACTCAGTAGCATCAATCTCTTCCTTAGCAGAATCTACTTTATTGATAACAATATAAACGGGTTTGTTTGCTCTTCTTAAAAGTTCATAAATTTCATAATCCGTATCCGTAAGACCTTCTTCCACGTTCATCATAAAGATGATAGAAGTAGCTTCATCGATTGCTAACTGAACTTGTTTTGAGATTTCTTCCTGAAAAACGTCATCGTTATTCACATCATATCCACCTGTATCGATAACGGTAAAATCTACCCCGTTCCAGTCGGATTTTCCGTAGTGACGGTCTCTGGTAACTCCTGCAGTAGAATCTACAATAGCTTCTCTTCTTTCCAGTAAACGATTAAAAAGTGTGGATTTTCCTACGTTGGGACGCCCAACGATTGCGACAATATTCGACATAAAAATGTTTAATAATTTAATTATTAATGGGTTTCTCCAACTTTTGGAGCCCAATTTTTTGCAAAGATAGGGTTTTTATTTAATGACCGGAAATTAATATTTAGCCTTAAGATTAATAGAAATTACTTTATTATCAATATTTATTTCCAACGAATTGCTTAAAATAAAACTTTGTATATCAATAACAAAGGCCTATACAGGCTTTTTCATCCCATTAATTTTTAATTTAGACTTTTATTTTTAAAATAAATTCTATAATTTTGCGACATAGAAATAGACCTATAGTGTAACGGTAGCACTCCGGTTTTTGGTACCGTCAGTCGGGGTTCGAATCCCTGTGGGTCTACAAAAGCCTTGTTAATCATTTGATTTTCAAGGCTTTTTTGTTTTTCTAGTCAATCGTTAGTCAATAATTTTATTTATAGAATTAAAATAGTAAGAAACTCAACAAGTTTATTTTTTATTATTTATTTCTTATCAGTATATTCCAAAAATCAGTTGCTCAGTCTTCTCTTTTCTGATCCACTTATTCGCGTTTGTTTCATAATTTATCACCAGATACATGTGATTACTCCTAACCTGGCAAAAGTCTTTGCATGCCTTTGTAAATGGAAAGTTGGACAGGTATGACATTCTGAAGAGTTCAATTGTGCTTGGAAAAGTAAACGTCTCGAATGCTTTCAAAATCGGTGATAAGGTCAGGTAAAATTTTCATACTATCTTTGTAGTATGGATGAGCTAGCACAGAGGATAGTAAAAAATTATAAAAAAAGACCTTAAACGACAAGACATAGCAATCATGCAACCAAAAATTGCATTTATGCGCCACTAAACTATATACTCAATTACATGAAAAAAATTCTTCCTATTCTGATTTTACTTCTTCCTTTTACATCATCAGCGCAGCAATGCGATTGTTTACTTAATTTTGATTACATGGTTGATCACGTTAAAACTGATTATGCAGGTTTTAAAGATAAAATTAAAGTTGATAATAAAAATGTCTTCGAAAGTTTTACAACCTCATTAAGAAAAAAATCAATTGGAGCTAAGAATGTCGATTCATGCTATGTTATCCTTAGAACATGGACCAATTATTTCAGAGACAATCACCTTCGAATCCAGCTTGATTGGCAATATAGAAAGAAATATCCGGAAGCAGTAAAGTTGTTGAACGGACGATTTACTAAACCAAAGAACATTTCAATTTCAATGGGAAAGTTAGAATCAAGGACTAATATCAAAATACTTGATGATGAAACTGTTCTATTAAGATTTCCGTCTTTTGAATGGGGTGAGAAAAAAAACATTGATAGTTTACTGCAAGCTTACGACCAGAGACTGAAGAAATTGCCGAACTGGATTATCGATTTAAGGGGTAATGATGGTGGAACTGATTATGCTTTCAACGGACTAATACCTTAT
>Ga0307412_10000390_pt1 | contig 27090 bp, 29 predicted proteins | sample DK1Cmetagenome_3_FD_203823 | JGI IMG/M metagenome (GOLD analysis project Ga0307412, IMG submission 203823) | Maize rhizosphere microbial communities from greenhouse at UC Davis, California, United States - DK15-C-1 | ecosystem: Host-associated > Plants > Roots > Rhizosphere > Soil | place: USA...
TGTACAGTTTTTTCGGCGATGACTTCAAGGTCGAATGCCCCACCGGCTCCGGGCAGCAGATGACGCTCTTCGAAGTGGCGCAGGAGATTGTTCGTCGTCTGACCGGCACGTTTCTGCGCAATGCGGACGGCAAACGACCGGTCTACGGCGGAACGGAAAAATTCCAGAGCGATCCTCACTGGCGCGACCTGATTTTGTTTTACGAGTACTTCCACGGTGACAACGGCGCGGGCCTCGGAGCCAGTCACCAAACCGGCTGGACGGGTCTCGTCGCGCCGCTGCTCGATCTGTTCGGGCGCGTCGACGCGAAGACCGCGCTGGAGATCGATCGTGCACGCGTGATGTCGCAAGTCGTCAGGGGGCAGGTGGGCGGAGAAGAGACCGGTGGATAATGAGCGAGGCAAAGTGCCCGACGTACGCCGCCCCGAGCTGTACTGACTTGGGAGCGCTCGCGCGACGCGGCGCTTCTCCACTCGTCATTACAGACGGAGAAGGCCCCTGCTCGTCGTGACTCGCAGGTTTGGCGATCTTCTTATGTGTGTGTGCTCCATCCCGATCGTCGCCGACGGCAGGCGTTCCGGGATGATCGCGTGAGTTGGCGAGAAAGGCGGACGGCCGGTTATTAGTCGCGTCGATCCCCGGCTTCTCGGGAATCTTCCGCCGCTATGGGGCGCGGGAGATGCGACGCTCCTGCGGAGCCACCGTGGAGGTCCGCCATCCGAGATGGCATGCTGACCGCAGTCGAATTCATGCTCATCGCCGCATCGTATATGCGGCGCAACAGAACGGAGACAGTCATCGGAAACCCGATGCCGGCCGGCGCTGCCGTCTGCGCCGTCGCACACCTGCTCTTCAGCGGCAAGGTGCACGAGATCCTGCTGTTCGGCTGAATGCCGCCCCGATGCCGCCTCGTCAGCGCACTTTCGCGCCGGACGTCTGCCCGAACGACGGATGCCTGCGCCGCACGAAGTACGAAGCGACGATCGCGAGCGCCGTCGATACCACGAACCAGAACTGGAAGCGCGATTCCGGATTGAATGCCTGCGACGCGAGCACGGCGACCAGCGCCACCCGTAGAGCGTATTAAATATGTCAACGTTGCGGCGATAAATTTGTCAACTTACGTTCTGGCTCACATCGGCAAAGCGCAACGACTCGTGCATGCAGGTTTAGCGGTACGAAATAATTGTGTCAACGATCGCGCAGAAGGTCCCGACTTAACCGGTAAGCAGCGGGCAGTAATCGGCCCGAAATTCGCCCACTGGTCGGGCCATCCGCACAGACATTCGCCCGACGGCTTTGCCGCGGACACCACTCAGGTATCCGCGGCGTTCTGTTCGCGATGAAGGCGAAGCGCAACGTCTGGCATCGAGAGCTAGGCATCGGGCTCGCCAGCGAGCTGCACGCCTGGCATGCAATTCAGCCGTTGGACAGTTTATCGGTAATGCGGTCTCTGCAATTGCCATTGATCAGGCGTCGTTATCCGGTCATAAACTAGCTCGGGCAATCCCGGCATCAGAGGGCAAGAGACCCTTGTCGTTCTAAAACTGCGAAAACGCCACCAAGCTCGCTGCGAGCACGAGCACCGCGTTGGTCGCGCTTCGCTTCGCCGTGAAACCGGCATCCGGCTGGCGATTAGTATGCACTGCGCGATAAACGTCGGACCCGATTAAGCGAGTTCCGTCCATAGCGAGTTCGCTACATAGCTATCTAGTTACCTCGTCACCTAGGGCGATTCGCAATGTTTACCTCTCATTGCGGAAGCGTCTTATTATGCATATTCGGTGGGGTCTCCCATCGTGGCACGACTTGTCTCTCGGATCCCCCGAGGCGGTTCGCGTCATTTGACATCGTCGAGGTCACCATATGCTCGTAGGATCTTTGGGATTTCGGGAATGTGGACTTTTATTTGCAACGCTGATCTATTCGGGGGTTGTCTGCTCGCAGAGTCAGAACCTAACCGGATCAGTTGCAAACGGACAGTTCGTGTGGACGGTGAAGAATGGAGCCGTCGAACTTTGCAGCGGTGGGACCTGCGCCGCACCTGAACAGCCGGCGGTAATCATACCTGTCGACGCCGAATTGATTATGTTGCCGAATGGCGGACTATGGATCCTTACTCAGGACGCAAGGTATCAGTCGTTTTGCAGTATTCGGCCGACTTGCAGCACCCCTAAAACGCCGCTGACGCAGACTGCCAAGGACGTGCGTTACAGATATACCGCAACACAGGACGATATCCTTTCAGCTGTCAACCCTCTGTCCGGTCGAGTGAGCTGGTGCTCGGATGCACCGGATTGCGTCCCCTGAAAAGCATCGGCCGATAAGCTGGACATCGACGTTCACCCTCATCACAGAGACCTCGGCGACACGCTTACCGTCAGTTCACGGCTCGACACAAGCGTGCTTGGCGCGTCGGCTCGACGAAATCTCCGAGTAGACGCTAGTCGCACCCACTGCACAGTCGATGTCGGAGAATGCCGCATCGACCGAAGTGGCGACCATGACCGTCAGCCCTCAAATGTCCCGCGATCCGCACCGGTTAATTGATGAGGTTCTTCTCGAACCGCGAACAAGAGTTATGGGCAACAGCGTGGCTGCCGGATACCATATGAGACCAAAGTCCGATTGTCATTGGTAAGTAAGGCATCCAACATTAAGCTCGCGCGACGAGGTGGTCCTCCAGGTATTCATCGCCGGCCGCTATGCGCCGCGATCAGGCATCGGCCATTTTTGAATGGAGTGCATCATCACGTTCAAAGTTTGTTCCTTGCGGCAGTGGTACCGCTCGTTCTTGCTGCGGTAGCGTGTTAGAACATGGGCGCCTCCGGGCATCGGCTAGTCCGACGGTCAGTAGCGGGCGCTCGGAAACACTGATTGCGATCACCCCGATCTCCCTGAGCAACACCCACACGTACATCGACGGCAGCGGCACACCTCGCGCTGGTTACGGATCGGGTGACAGAGTTGCGAAAATGACGCGGATTCAAGGCTTGGCGGACTAAGTAACAAACCATCCGAAAAGCGCTTACGCCGCTCGCGCGGGCCACTCAGGAAAACTACGGCATGAAGCACCAGTTGAAGCCATCAAGACAATCAGCAGCAGCGCCGACAACTCGCGAACCATCGTTTCCGACTTTTGCCAAGACGCCTGAGTGAAGCGCGAGCATGGTCGGATCGCGTTAAGTCGATTGCGAGCCTGAGAGAGATTCTTGACGCCGCGCAGCTGGCGACGGCTGCCGACGCTCGTGCTGGGATTCGGCATCTTCACGCGGCGAAGCAGGAGGCCAATAAAAATGATCATCGCGGGACGCTGGCGGGCCGATTCGATGATGCGTTGCTGACGATTTGGAATGCTCAAGATGAGGCTGAGAAGCTAAATCGCTGGCTGCATCTCCTACAACCGCGACTAACAACGGAAAGCTTTAACCGCGGCAGCGTCCTCGTTGCGCGGCGTGTTGGCCGGCTCGGACTAGCGGCCCTTTTTCTAGTATGCGAAAACACTCATGCAGATCACACGATTGTTGATTTCACGCAGTCTTAACTCACCGTTACGACCCTTGGTGAGTCAGTCCTGCGTGAACATCAACAATATCGCATTTTCCAGAATGGCTGCCGTCCTGAAGGTCCACGATTGACCCGACCTTGATGTTTCCCACGGCGATACTAAGGTCACGACCTAGTATAAACCGGTCATAGCGAACGACCCTTGCGCGTCAAGACCTGCCCTTCGAGGTGCGGTGCAACGAGCGTCTCAGAAGGGTCGGCTACGGAAGTTCGACTCAAGGCCGGGTCTCGATCGGAGGGGGCTGAATTTGAACCTCTGGGTTCGGCCATTTGGGGGCCTGTGGTCGAGCCTTCGGCTCAGACATTCGAACGTCGCTTCCATCCTGAACACCAGTCATGCGTCCGCAGATTGCGCCGATCGGGTTAGTGGATGGGAGTAAATCTGAAATTCTCGTAGGCTACGATCGAGGAAGAAGGCGGCAGTGGGGCGCACTCGGCGATCGGACAGAATCTCTGCGCGATCACGGCTGGCTCTGGTAGCTTATGACCTGACCTGACCTGACCTGACGCCAGTCCTATGATGCGCGAGCTTCAAAGAGGCTCGTAACGCCGAAGCCAACATGTGATCGTTTATACAAATATATTTGTCTGTCGCCGCCTCGATGATTGCGATTTTTACAAACTTGGAGACGCACGATAGGCTCGCTAAGTCTCTGATTTTTATGGGACCGTCTTAACCAGCATATTTGTCGTCGATCAATCATGCTCGCGCTCGGCCTTCTGTTCGGGCACCTCGCCGTGACACAGAGCGACTTCGGGTTCGCTGTTGGTGCTGGCGCGAGTGGTATTGCTGCCCTTTGGTTCGTCGTCGCGGCCGTTAGGGCTTGAGGACGTACGAAAAGCCGGTGACCGGCGAACGCAGAGAAAGGATACGAAGATGGGCGTCAAAGCAAACATCACGGCAACCGAATTTCCGAAGCAAGGAGCGCTGGCCGGAAAGAGAGTAGCTGTCTGTTTCCATCACGACACGTCGCGGGTGGTTGAGGGTCTCGTGCTGAGGGACGACGCAGGAGAACCGCATCGTCGCATCATCCATCTGGACGATGGCCGCGTGGTGCTGGATACCGAGTGCCAGTTTACGCCGCTCTAACCGCAACGAAAAACATCATGGCGAGAAGGATTTCAGCAGAGGTTGCGGCGAAGGGAGTAAAGCTCGAATTGCCCGATTCCGAATATGCCGTCACCGCCCGCTCAATGCTCGGCTCGAACGTCGTTCTGCCGGCGGATTCGCAGAAGGAAGCGCAAGCGCGAGCGCGCGAACTGTGCATCTGTGAAAATCACATGGTCTGCATTCTGGAAAACGGCGAACGCGTTGCGCGATGGGATCGAATCAACGCGGGCGGTGGCTACCTGTTCGGCGAACATACGCCCCACCCAAAAGAGAACCGCTGGCGTCGGTCGCTGTGGACAGAGGCGAATTTATCGGCGGTGTCCGCGAAATCTGGACGCATTTTGTGTAAGCACAGGAAAAGCTGGCCGGTGCCGGCGTTCCGCGGGCGAGAGATAATGGGTAGCGGGTCGTCGCAGTCCAGCGCGGTAAGCAACTGGCGTGATCGCGCGAACTACGCGGCTAACGAATAGAGCAGAAAACGGAGTCTATATGCGCCCTGAACAAATTCTGCCTGCCGAAAAGCAAGCGCTTGAGAACCTCTTGATGCACGCACAAGGCGCGACCGATCAGAGCCGCCGGGTTGCCGATTTCCTCTTGGCTTGGTGGAACCCCTCGGAGTGCGGCAAGTACGATATGACAACCGCTTGGGGCGTGGATGACGACATCATGGAGGAGATGTGTGTAGTGTTTCGGCTTGCCTCGCGCGCGCACAGCTATCCCGACAAGCTGGGCTATGAAAAACAGTTCGCCGCCATCATCCGTGAATGGCGCCCCGAGCTAGGCGAGTCGGAATAACCGGCCGTGCCGGCGCATCAGGAAAACACTCATGCAGATCACAATCAACCCGGCCGGCGCGTCGGCCGAACAGAAAGCCCGTTTTTCAGGGTAAGGCTTTCACTCGAACCATTGCCGCAGTGCGCGATGCCGTAGGCGACGCGTCGGCCACAGTCGAAGTCCATGGAGCAACGCCCTGCATTTCGTACACCGCAGCCGTCAAGAACATTGCGGACCTCGAGCGCCGCATTGCAGACGCCACGGGGCGGAGTCGGCCAAGGAATGCGCCCGCGCCGACGCGCGCGCCACGCAGGAAAATTGGGCTAGCTGAGGAGCGAACTAATGGGCGAAGCGTCAACAGGAACGACTATGCAACGAGAAAAATCCTGTCAACGATACGGGCTGCTCTGCGTAGTCGTGGGCTGGGTTCTCCTTGCCGGCATGTTCACCGGGTACTCGTTTCTCGCATACGCCGCTTCGTGGGTTGATTCTCCGTGGGCTAGTCAAGGACATCTCGTCAGGGACGCACGAAATTGCTTCGCTGCAATGGTGGTAGCGTCCCTACTTTTGGGCGCCATGGCCATCATATTGCGACCTAGGCTGGCTGGACTGTTGTTATTCACCGTCGCCGGAGCGGTCGGCGTATGGGGTGTGCTTATGAATTTGATGACAGCGATGGCCGGAAACGGCTATCCATATTTCGACTTCTGACGGACACGTCGGAAAAGCGCTTACGCTCGTCGCGCGGTCCAAACAGGAAAACACCTGAAACTACATGCCGTCATCGTTTGGACGCTGAACATCGGCCAAGGGACAACTCGCCACGGCTGGAAATCTCGATGACGCCTTCGAGCGGGGCGCGAGGCTCGCGCACAACGAAAAGCCTGACGCACCGATTCTGTTTGCCTGCGCGTACCAACATGGCACGGTGGCTCTGGAAGTCCGCGAGGTCGGTCAGCATGAATGCGGCAAGCGGCTCAACTGACGTCGGAAAACTGCCAATAAGAAGCAAATTTTCGGACGGAAGGTCGGCTCGAGGAAGGGCATGGTTCTACTGATTAAAAGCGATGGAATGTCGGCCGGCGGACGGCCGGCCGCTCCACGCGTTATTGATGAATTCGCCGTCGCAACCGCTCGCCGTAGCGTGCAGGCCCTCCACGAAAACAACATCGAGGGTTATGTACTGTTCGAAGGCGATCCGACACGGTATGAATTCACGCCCGAAACGGATTGCGTGTATCCGGCGCGCGTCCACTAGAAAAACGGGGGAAATTACAGACATATGAATATACCGTCGCGCGTCGATCACGCGCTATTGAATACGCCGTTGCCGGATGCGTTGCTGCGGGCCTGTTCTTCGGGGTCGTCCATTTCGCGCGTCGTATCTCAGCGGTTCACGAGCGGGTCGAGTCCATCGCGGCGGGGTGTCGGCCCGTGGTCGCTGCGCAAGCAAGCCGTCTCGCGCAACAACATCGGGGTCTCACGCGGACGGCGGATGCGATTCGTGTCTTGGGTGATATTGAACCCGACCATCCAGTTCAAAACTCTTGCGCGGTGTCGATGACGTTCAACGTGGGCGGGCAGCCCGAGAAAGAACAGTGGGACGTTGGAGCGCTGGCTGGTTCGTTCACCTTTGGGCTCTGCAAAAGTTGCCGGTGTCGAGACCTCACTGGCGAGCGATAAAATGGAAAGACCTTCTGTGGAAAACATGAACCAAGACGCTGACGCGGGCAAACTGCCGGGATGGACACTCTGTTGCTGTCGCTGTTCGGATGCTTCGTCGCGTTGGCGATCCTCTGGGCATGCCGGGATGGGGGTTTATCGTGGTGGATCGGCGTGCCAACCGCAGTCGCGATTGTTGTGGGCGGCGTCTTGTTCGAGCGCGCGATTGAGCGTAACCACGTGGCAACACGCAGAAGCAATGAGTAATCGCACTTCTCGTTATCGAATGGCAAAACGACCCACGCCACGAAAACCCCCTCGACCTTCCTCTATGGGAATCCCGCGCTCGACCAGGGTGGATCCACAGCAGAAGCTACCAGACGAAGTCAAGGACCGGTTGAGGCGTGCAGAGATCGTCCGGCTCGACGGCGAGGTGACCGGGCTGGAGTGCGGCACGATGTCGGTGAAAACTGAGGGGTCCCCGTATGGTGTTACCAAAGGAGTGATATGTTGGTTTCGATTTCAGGTGAATGGGACTTCCCTTGTTCTGTATTCGCCGGAAAGCGCGATCCCTTTCTACAGCAAGGTGGAGTTGCCGCTTGCGAACGGCGACGATGTCTGTCTCGCAATTGCGTCCGAAGCGCTGGGCGGACAACACCTGGTGTACGGGTTTCGCCATCCGGCGGACCCGCGCGTTTTTGTTGCATTCGCTGCGGGCTCCCCCGAGTTCCAGCCGGACAGACAGATGTACTACCTGCCGCGCCTCCCCCGTTTCTGGGGAAAAAGCAGATGGAGGCAGGCCCTCAGATTCGGCGTGGCAGCCGTCATGGCCTTCTGCCTTTTCAAATACCTCGCACATGGTGAGCGGGTCGAGGACGGACTCTCGGCGTACGTGGTGATGAACACGATCGTCGCACTTGCCTTGGCAGGCTACTTACTGACAATCGCTTATGCGTCGTTGCGTTGGCGACTGAATCTGCCGACACAACGTCAGCGCAATCTCCTTGCAGTATTGGAAGTGCTTGAGGTTTTCGACAAGAGCACGATATGCGCGGTGTAACGTCCCACCGTCTCGCGATGGCCTCTCCCGTTCCTCTAGTCAGCCACCAACACAGGCTTGTGACGTTCCTTTTCCAGCATCCTGGGCAGGCTGACCATCAGCAGATAGATGCGGGTCAGGAGCCCGGCGAGCCAAAGCGATAGCGGCATGCTCAACGCTGCCAGAACGAACAGCACACCGTTCGCCCCGAAGTCCGAAGCCAGAAGCCGGCTCACACATAGGTATAGATCTTTGGGAACGGCGAGCGCTCTTTGGCGAGTCCCTCGAACAGTGCCATCCCCGCTTGCCTTCGGTAGTGGAAGTCAGCTGCGTTCTTCTGGAAAGCCCGTTGCACAGGAGGCCTTTGTGATGGTGTGCACAGCCGTTCGTCTGGACATAACTGCCCAGTAAAGCGTCGGGACAAGGCCGCCAACGAGGCCCGGCCAGCGCAGCAGGGAAGCCATCGGCGTAAATAAGAAATAGAAGAAGTACGCGAATAGCCCAAAGAAAAAGTACGCAGCAAACGTTGCAACCGATAGGGCAAGGCCGCACACCCAGAGCAAGTGCTGGAGTTTGACCTTAGAGTTCAGTGAATAAAGGCAGCAAATCCTGATCGACCAATCGCTCTTCAATTGCGTTGGCGATCTTCACATGTTCCGGGTTTGAAGCAGAGAAAGGCTCATCGATAACACTGACGATGAGGGTGCCTATCCGCTGCTTAGCATGCATGACCGGAATCAGGTCGCGCGCCTCGGGCACTTGATGCGCGGTGAATGCTCTCGGCAAATAAAGCATCCAACCAGCGCCGGGTCGTTTTTCGAAGACCTGCTGCTGCGAAAAATACTTGAATGGCCCGACCTGAATGCTCGACGCGGACCAGATGCGCGCCGCTTCCGAAACAACGTCCTCCACCACCGTTGTCTGCTGAAACCCGGTAATGCCTTTCATCTGGAAGGTCACCGAGCACAGACTATCAATGCCCTGCGACGCGGAAAAAGCAGCTCCGCCGTCTCCCTCTAAGCCATTCCATACCCCCAACGACCTGACTCTAGCGCCATTGGATAAAGGCAAATTCTTGGCTATGGCAATCGCCGCGGTGGTCGGTCCACTTGCACCGAACGCAGCGTTCAGCAGCGACGCTTTTTCCGTATCCGCCGCTGGATACCATCTGTCTACGGGTAAACCGGCTCGCGTCAGGGCGTTCGCAAACTGCCAAAGTCGGTCGTATTCCGACTCGATAGTCGGCAATTGCGGGGCAGCTATGCGATAGGTGACATCAATGTTCAAATGAAAGGCCATGTTCGTCAACGTTCAGTATTTTGGGCAATGGACGAGATCGCCGAGCCGGGCGGCGCGCCGGCCCCTGTCGCCGACGCCGATGGTTGCCGAAGCGGAAACGATCTTGCCGCCGTGCGACGTGCTATCGCCCTCACATGCGAGCGAAGTCATAAGTCACCTGCCGTCAATCTCGAATGCCGAATTGCGTTCAAAGCTAGGTCCGTTTGCTGTGGCGCGCACCGCTGAAGTCGACGGTGCTGATGAAGAACACACCCACGGCGAAGAACGGTAAGCCGATCGCAAAGAGAATGGCCGGCAGTCCCCAGTGTTCCCAGAAGCTGTCGATCATCGCGCGATCGGGCGTATCTGGATCGTAGAGAACTACGACCTCATCACCGCTGCCGAGATCGTTATGCGATGACGACGACCCCTGCGCAAAGGTGACTTCTTTCCCCGTCTCGGTTTTGAACGCGACAACCGCCGAGTACATGTGCGAGCGTGCCTGATAAGGCCGCTCGGCTTCCTGAACTTCGACGACCTTGCCAATCGTGCGCGTATAGCTTGCAATAATCTGCCGTTCGCGCATTGCGGAAGCGGCGGCGCCCAGCAGAAATCCCGCGCCGATGACAATCGGAATCAGGCAGATCAGTAGATTCTGTCGGCCGCGTTTGCGCCTCCCCTGCGAGTACGACGAAGGCGCGACATGTTTAACCTTCCCGCGCTCGATTACGAACATCACCGCGCCAATCGCTGAAAACACCACGCTGAGCAACATCACTACACCGATCGGGAACCAGCGCTGCCCAAAGTCGTCGATGATCGCAGAGCGTGCCGGGTCCGCCGGGTCGTAGAACACGCGCAGGGTTTGGCCGATGTCGTAAGCCGGCTGCGTCGACGACGTCTGGCCGGTGATCTGCTCCCGATCACCATGTGCGGTCGTGAAGACGATCACCGGCTGATACGAACGCCAGCTTCGGCCTCCTTGGTAGTAACTCACCACGGTCCCTTCGGCGACCGCCATGCGATGGGTGGCCATCAGCGAAGACACTAGCCAGAACAGCGAAAAAATCAGCGTGCCGAGACTGAGCGTCAGGATGACGAGCGTGCTTCGACTATGTGGCGACTGGGCGACGGTTGACTTCATCATGAGCGGGCGGTCGGAGCGTACATGGGCATCTCATTCTTGTCGTGGATCACTCATTGCAAAAAGCGGCTCGCTCTGGTTGAGGACACAGCGAAAGCCCACGTCGGATTTCGCGCTGTCAGGCGCCACGCCGACCGGGATCGTTGCATTGGCGCTCATTCTCTGAGTTGTTGACATCGCCTCCGGCATGCGGCGACTTCTGACTCAAGCAGCTGCTGATTCAAGCGGTCAGTCACCTGCTATATGCGATGGTGAGCAGGACCATCACGGACCGCGGATCTGCTCGCACCGATACAGTTCCCCAGTTGAACAGGAACGTATCCACACCGAGTGACGTGGCCGCTGGAGTCGCTTGCGATTCCTGCATGATCAACTTCACCAGCGTCTTTTTTTCCCTGAGGAGGTCGTCTTCCGTTGCGGACCAATCCTGCTTGCGAATGCTTCCGTCGTTCCAGAGACAGTCGATGAGGCCAAGGCGGTCCTGATCGAACCGGGCTGACACGGCGAAGGAGTGCCGCCAGAATACCAGTTCGCTGGTGGCAAAACTGGTCCAGCCGTAGTGTCCGTCGAGCGGCCTCCAATCTGCTTTGATTACATCTGCAGCTGTCGAGAGGCCGGGTGCGAGCACCAGCCCCGTGCCGGTGTCAAGTTCGCCGCTGGAAAAATTGAAGGTGGCAGGCATGTGTGAGTTAGTGCGTAAAATTGGCGTCGGTGAGGGCGCCAAGCATGGCTATTCGCGCGCAATGTCGCTTTGCGTTGTCAGAAACTCCCATGTATCGTTCGTCAGCAGCGGAAAGCCATACGATGGAGCCGACGGAACGCGGCCCAGCAATGGTGGTTGACCTTTGGCGCACGCCGCGTCGTTTCCGTAGCCCACTCGCTCGCCAATGGACGATTTCAGGACTCACTATGCGATATGCATGGGCGCCGCTAACGGTTCTTGCGCCGGAAGGTGAAGACTGTGCCGCCGCAACAATTGCCGTCACGCAGATAGAGCTCAAAGGTCTTGCCGACGACTGAATAGCGGACTGTCACGACATCCATGACGTCGTCAGGCAGATAGTTGCCCGACAGTGCTGGCACGAAGTCGATCTCGTCGCGGGCGAGCAGGTATAGATACTCGTCCTGAACGGTGGTTGCGGGCGACAGCTTCTTCAGGTCGTCTTCCACGACGCTATCGTGCGAAAGGCTGATCTCGTACTGCATACCAGTCTCGAGGAGCGGAATCGACAACAGGACTTTGCCATCGACACTAAGCCGCGTCGTGAGCGAGTTGTCCACTGAGACGGTCATGCTGTTGAGCCGCCGCAAGTCCTCGCGCGTGAGGGTTACGTCCGATGCCTCGCGCCGCGCCTGCTCTAAAGACGACACGTTCGATTGCCATCGGCCTCTGTCACGCCATGTATCCCACATAGCGTTGGCGCCGCCCGAGCCGCTGACGCGATCGAGCGCATAAGTGCCGATGGCCTGCGTGAGAATCTCTCGCTTGGAGCCGATCATTATTTCCGACGTCGGATGCGCGGTGATGGGAAGGCGGCGGTCGCCTTTGGTCGATGTCCACGTGCCGACGAGGGCGTCGCCCGCCACCTTACCTGTGAAAGTGCCGGTGCGTTGACCGGCACTCCCGGTCTCGTCCATCGTAAAGGTGCCTGACGCGTCGATGTTGCCGCTCAGGTAAATATCGTCGCGCTTGCCAAGATAGCGATAGTTTCCCGTCAGCCTGCCGTCGACATTTTTGAGATCCATCGCGAACGCATACCGCCCGTCGATGCTACCTTCGAAGGTCTTGTGGAAGTACTGGGCGTCGGCTAGGGCGGTGCTGGCGAGCATGCAGGGCAGAAGCAGGGCGACAAGCTGCAGCGAGGAACGGACCATGAGAACGGCAGGGAATGAAGTAGGTTCGATTCTGACACGCCGTGCCGATCCTCACCGTGTCTGCGCATTGGGAAATCGCTATGCCGACATTTCGGTCGCCGCTTCCCGGTACGCAGTCAACTGCGGCGACATCGTCAAATCCGGCCTGAGAATCGCCGCTCGCGCGACGAAGGCCCGGAGAAAGGCCCTTTCATCGTCATTCGATCCATTGACGCAGCTTACTAAGCAGCTCGAGTCATTGAAATACAGTCTTAGTCCGGTTCTCGTCCCGGACGTACCCGCCACGTTAATTTCGTAAGGCACAAAGTCCAGATGATATTCCCCGTAACGCCGTGGTGACAGGTCCTCAAACCGCATCCCGGTTGCCGGTCCAGCGAACAGCCCCATCGGATGGTGCGCCCGCTTCACCGGAGGCAAATAAAACGCCTGTGCCGATACCCACATGCCTTGACGCAAGAACGTGACGGCGCCGATCGCGGAGTACGCCCCCATTACGCATAGCGCCAGAACCTCAAGACCGGTCGGGTTATCGGGCCGGTCGTCGGCCGATTTCCAGAGGGGGCGGCTACCAAGCAGTGTCGCGCCGAAAAACACGCAGGAAAGCACAAGGGCAAGACAGGACCAGAAGTAGACCCTGAGATAGCGCCCTGGCGTGTTCTGCTTATAAACGTAATTGCCCTGGTGCAAGAGTAAGTCACCTTTGTTGGTCAAAGAAAAAAATATCGCGGGATCGCGGCAAACCGGGCGCGGCGAATTCGTTATTGAAGTATTACCTGTTTCCGCTGCGGGCATGTCTCACCATCAATACCGGAAGTAGAAAGCCCCGAGCGCACCCGGTTCACCGGGTGCTTTGCCTTTCCTCGTGATCGCCGGCAGATCGATGTCCTTAACGTTCGTCCAGCCAAACCCTTCAAAAATGCTCTCCGCCAGGCTCACGAAGCCCATAAACTTCCGTGACATCCGGAAGGCGATGACGCCCAGGATCGCCATCAAACCGGATCCCCCGACGATCCACATCTGGATGATGCCTGCCCAGCTTACCGGCGATTCGAATACGGCGATTGTGCCGGTCAAGATGTACATAAACAGGAGGAGCGGCATGCAAACTTTCAGCCATAGCTTCAGCGCCGCCCTGTAGTGAGCATTTCTGCCCCGGCTGCAGTGCGGATGCAGTGCCACAATTTTGTCGCGCAGGCGTCGTATTCCATACGCTTGCCAATGGGCGTCCCATTGCTCGGCGACAACTTCCACCTCGTCGCCTTCATCAAAGACCGATTGCCACACCCACGCTTTCACCGGCTTGCCATCCAGATCAAATTCAAGAAGGTCCGCTTCCTCCGTCGTATCCATTGCCATGCCGCTTAAGCCGACGGCAATGCCTCCCATCCCCGCCAGGTCAACTGCGATTGCCGTTGCACCGATTTTTCCTTGATCAGCGTCTGTAAAGAAAAACTCCTGACCGCGACGTGTCTTACGCAAAGCGGTGACGCGCCCGCGCAGCAATTTTGGGGGCGCCGGCGGTGTTTTTCGTATTGCCATTTTGCATCCTCACTTAAGACTGCTGCCAGTAAAAGGAACCACGAAGCGGCTGGTCGAAGCCGGTGCGCATACAACAACGCCTTTCATGATCGGGTTTTCCTGGACGGTCAGCTATCTCGCCCCCGACGTCGCGCGACTCCTGGCCGTGAAGTCCACGGTCAGAACATAAAATTCCAGCCGAGAGGACGGTTGAGAACAAAGACACGGCGCTCGAGCTGGTGTTGGACCATCCTGCAGCCTTCGACGAATGAAAGGCTGTTCCGGTCTTCCAATCTCGCTTGCCTCTCGACGCTGTGCAGCCATTCTTCACTTCCAGGATCGGGGCCGTGTCCTTCGCCGTCCGATATGTCGAAATACCGCTCGCTCACATAGGCGACCCACTCGGGGCTCCCCGGCTCGGTACTTGGCGCGCGCGGTATATCAGTAGAGATCAAAAGCCAGCCAGCTATGAGAAACAGAAGGCAACCACCTATCGCGCGTGTCACGAACTTGATCGCTTGCTTCATCTTCGCTCGTGCTTCCATGTATCACGTTCATTGGCCCGCGGTGGACCCGCTGGTTAAGCATGTCCACGGGCAGTCCCGCAGGGTGAATATTCGGATTCTAGGCCGCAGACATTATCTGTTCATTGGAGGACGAACGCGAGTCAGCTTACGCCCCGAGAACGGCAGCCACCGGCCATCGGCATCTATTAAAACCGAGCCCGGAGTCCAGCGAAGGTCGTCAATAGCGAGCTTGTCACTGACTGGTAACGCGATCGCTGGTGGCGTCCGGAGGTCATAAAGAACGACCGACTGCATCGCGGCGTCGTGGCATGCTCATTCGAACATCTTCGCGAGACTGTCGACGACAGGCGTGCCGCCGTCGTGATCCGCGCAAATGACAACCAGCAGAACATTTCCATTTAGTCCCGGTCTGCCGACTAGCGGGTTATCCGTCTCTCATCGCTGATATCCGCCAAATGCTCGGCTATGCAGGTAGCAAGCATGCACGCCCGGATCTTTCGAGACTCACATGCCGAGTCTGTCGGGCCGGACTATCGTCCAGTCGATCAACTTCAGCTTTCGCATGGTGTTCCGGGGCCCGTGCGGCTGCATCCGAAAATACGGCCGGCGCCAGTGGCCTGTCACTTCATGATGCTCGCCATCACCACGGCGCTCGTTCGGCGCAGCAGGCAAGACAGCAGGGCCCACCAGGTGCCGGTCGTATAGCAGCTCGAGCTCCGCAAGCCTCTCCATCTTTTTCCGCTTTCCCAGTCCCGGAAAGACGCGCGGCGCATCCGTGTACGAACGCTCGGGCGTGACAATCGCCTCGTCCAGCGTCAGATACAGCAGCATTTTCACGATGTAGTCCAGTGTTGCGCGCCATCGTTGCCGGTCATGCTCGACTTGCAGCCGGCTCCCGCCGAACAGCGGCGGACGGGATAGCGCCTCATCAATTGCGTGTGTAACGGTCCGCTCCGAGTCCCGTATATCGATGCGCATCATGTCCATGCCGACAGTCGGAACGGGGTCGGTCCAGTGCGTCCACGATACGATCGTCAGGTCAGTGACGTTCGCGCCATCGGGCGCGTGGGAAAACACTGCAGCGGATTCAAGGCCGCCCTTATGATCCCAGCGCGACGGTTCAGGGACGATACAAAGGGTGCGCACAGGCACCTTGAGCATCGAGAGTGGCACATCATCTGCGATAAAGGCGGAGTCCAGCAGCCGGTGCAGGGGAGGCGTTGGCTCATACAGCGCCCCGTTTCGAGCCCAAAAAGCCTGCCAGATAACGCTGTTGGACACGTGCTTCGCAATCGCCCGGCCCTCCTCACCGACAAATTCGCGCGCGGACTGCAACTCCATAAAATCCGCGATATGGTTCATCAGGATTGCCGGCGACACATCTGGATCGCGGAGCGCCAGGGCAAAGTCCTTTCCGGCGGGCGTAGACGCACGCGCCGCGTCCCACGCAGCGACCGCACCCGCCGCGCGGAAGCGAACCGGCACAGGAAGGCGTTCGAATTTTCCAGTATCGGCCCACAACGTGGCCTTGATCGCCTCGTCGATCAATCCGGAGGTGGCGGCCGTAGCCAGCGACGACGCCTGCATCGCGCTACTCTCTGGCTTGCGTTGCACATCGATTTGCATAACGCCTGGGCGTAGGTCGCGCCCCTCGCGCGCCGCGGACACTTTGATGCCTGCGGCTTCTATTTCCGCATCAAGCGGACTGCCCGGGGCCTGATACCACTCGCGAATGGCTGTACCAAGTGACTTGTAGGCATCTACGAGAAAGCGCTCACCGACAGCAATGTACTGCGGGTCAACGGCGGCCGTGTCGATGCGTATCGACGCACCAGGCAGGTAGCCGCTGCAACGCACTGGCTGCCCTTGCAACCCGATGCTTGCCGCCATGGTGACGATGAATAGCGACTGCTCCGTCTGAGTCGCCGCATCAAGCTCGATCCGCGCACCCTCCCTGAACGATACGACACCCGCACCGGTCGCATCGAGCTTCACCAGATCATGCGTGGGCTCGTGATAGATGTCGTCCGGATCAATATGTTGCTCATCGGACATAGAACTCCCCGCTGTCATGCCATGAACCTCCCTCCGGCGTGAGTGGCTGAAGGGTTCCCCAACCTTCCATCAATCGGCGGACATGGTCTGCTCGCTCCTCGCCATTCTTCTACGGTTTAGACACGTAGGCGAGGGTGTCTTCGTCCCCTGCTCGCTCCGGCGCAAACCTGCTGGGCGTAGGACCGCTGCTAACCATGCCTCTTATTCAATGCCGAATCCGTCGATGGTGAATGTCGTCGTTCTGTGCTTTAAAGCTGTGGTCGTAGCGCACGCCGCTCGACGGGCTAACTACCCAGCGCCGCGCGATGAGTTGAGGGTGATGTAGCGCAAGATCATCCCCTATGGGTGCTGGGATATCGCGAAAAGAATAACCCTTTCATTACGGTTTTCGCGTAAAAAAAGGGAAGAAATGCTGCGGATCCTTTTCGATACTTGTGCGCAGCCAGCCAAAAAAGTCGACCGTCTCCTCGTCTTCGGACCAGTCGACGAGCGGCTTGTCCGCATCGTAGGTGATATCGAAAACAACGGTATTGCTCGCACGCAATGTCATATGTCTGCGCCCGTCCGGCGTCGCATCGATCTCGGCCTTCGCATCGCCGCGCTGCAGCGGCCACTGCTGGGCGCCTTTGAAGACGACCGGCCCATGTTCGGAGGCATACGCGCCATAGTAGTAACCGTCATGGGAAATGTAAAAGCCGCGGTCGCGCCTGATGTTGACCGGCAGGGCTTTTTCTTCGACCGGGCCTTTCTGGGTCGAATACACCAGCACTTCGCCCGCCCGATCGTAGTTCTGCAAGACGATATCTGTCATTGTCCACTTCCCATCGATTCCGAATACTGTGCAAGTTTCGAAGAAGGTTGCTTGTCGAGCCAGTCAGAGAACTTTCCTAGCAACTGGTTGACATCCGGATTCGGACGTTTCGCCGCTTCGATGATCTTCGAGTAATTCCCATTGTATTTGTTCTCGAGCGATTCAAAGCTTGGCCCCAGCGGATCGCCGTATCTCTCGGTGTTCACTTCATAGATGTAGTCGCGCAGCGGCTTCGGCGTGATGTCCTTGTACTCGACGCCCAGATCTCTTCGCGCCTGATGCATCGACTGCGCGATGTCGCGATCCTCGAGTCCCTGACTGCGCAACGTGTTTTCGTGATCGGACAAGCCCGCCACCTCCGATTCATATTCCGCGCGTAGCGGATTGGCTTTGATATTCTCGCCTATGCCCGACGTGATATTCGAGATCGCGTTCTCGCGTGCGAGGGCTGCCGGGGCGCCGCCTCGCAGAAATGCGCCTTGTGCAGTGACGGGATCTCCGACGACACCTTCAGCGAGCGCGCCTCCGCCTTTCGCGCCAGCGAAGCCACCCAGCAGACCGCCGCCGAGCGCCGACCATTTTTGACCGTCAGAGCCCTCACCGAAATAATGCCCGCCGACGGCTGAGCCGATCTCGCCCCCGGCCAGACCGCCGACTGTACCCAACACTGCGACGATAGGGCCGGCGAGCACGACCGCGGCCGCGATACCCACTCCGAGCATTGCCCAGTTCATCCAGGCTGGAACTTCGGGGCTGATATCGTCGGTCGTCTGACGGGCGCCGCCGATGAACACATTGGGCGAGCCGTCGCTGATGACCGCACTGCACGCAAGCATGTCCTCCTTGCGGCTTGCGGGCTGGCCGTTGATGAAGACGGTGCTCGAACCCTGCGCGACGACCTGTGGAGCACCTGAGTGGTCGCTACAAAGCCCGTTGCTGATGTGCGCGCGGATCGCTGAGCGGCTATTGATGAAGACGTTTGGTGATCCGGATATGAGACTACCCGTGACGTGCCGTGGCGCCCAGGACATCGTGCCAAGTATTTCGCCGATACCGCCGCCGGCGGCAGCGCCCGCCGCGACCGCAGCCAGCGCGATCAATGCAGTGCCGCCCGTGAGCGCAACAACTGCCGCACCGAGCAGCGCACCGCCTATCAGGCCGGCGAGCATCCACCCTTTAGAAGCTGTGTGCGCGACCGGGTCACCCAGTCGCGCTGCGGCGAGTAACGAGTCCATCAGCTGACCGCCGGTTTCATGAGTCCGGAGGCAGAGACTTCGGCCAGATATCGGCGCACCGCGTCAACGCTGGAGAGACTGCTGACGCCGCTTACGCTGCGTACCGCATCAAGCCGATCGGCAAGGCGGGGGTGGTTCGCCGGATCGAGGGTCCAGAACATGTAGCGGTCACCACTCGGATGCGCCCAGCCTTCCATAGGTTCTGTTGTCCGCTCCAGTCCGATCGGTGTCCCCGTGTGATCGAAGAACGCGACCTTTGGGTCGAGCGCGTCCGAGATGTTATAACCGAAAAGTTGCGATAACCTCGGCACGACCACCAGCGACCCGTCGGCCTCCCGCAAAACGAAGACCATTCCGTCTGCGTCAGCAGGAAGCATACGGCTCGCGAACGGTCCAGCGCCCCGCTTGGCAAGTTTCACGCTCCCGACCAGCTTCTGGTATTCCTCTGCCCACTCCGGCGTAAAGCCGTTCGGGCACGTCCCGATGAAACTGATTGCACGCGGTGTCGTGCGTGAAGCTGCCCGCGCCATCGCAACGGTCTGTCGCTGGTGTAACGGCGTGCCCTGAGAGACCCAGATATAGTCGATTTCTCGCGCCGTCTCACCGTCGACTTCCCTTGCTCGCAGGTTTTTCAGTTCGAAACGGGGCAGAGTTTTGCGCATTTGCTGGACGAGCTTATGCGCGAACGTATCTACCGTATCGCTTTCATCCATATCAGCGCGTGACACGACAAAGGTGAACGCGTTGATGCCGTTGCGCTCTACGGTGAACAGGTGCATGGTGCTGTCCTTGAACTGCTCGGGCAGATCGATGGAGGCATCGTTCATCTGATAACTGGACATGGTTGTGTGCTATCCGCTGCTTTTGGTTTGCATACCTGTTGCCTGCGTCCTGCGACTGCGTGCCGTGCCACCGCTGACTTCCCTCGGTGGCATGCACCCCCGGCCGTCACGATTCGCTTTGCGATCGCGAGCAGGGGCCGCCTAACACTGTCGTCTAACCCTGCATTAACCTTCGCCATCTTGCAACGCGATAACGTGGTCATCGCGCTACCTAGGGATGTCGTCTCATGCCGGCAACCCTGCGTTTTTCATCTCGGGTACCTCTCATGCCGTCGGCCACTTCCCGCCTGCGCTGATTAATTTCTTGCGTATCGCCTCGATACGCTCAAGCTGGGGGGAGCCTTTCGGTGTACTGTCAAGCTCGATCTTGAGCACCTTGGCGTATGTCACGCCACCGTCATTGACGACGCTAGGGTCGGCTTTGTGCGATAACAAATAGTCAACGGAGTCCCACTGGCGGATTTGGGTGGCTCCGAAAATCGCAGTGTTGCCAAGCGAATCCTTGAGGTTCACATTTGCGTTGTTTTCTACGAGCACGCGCAATTGAGGTAGAAGATTGTCTTCGGCAACTGCGAAAAGCAGGGGAGTGTCCCCGTCGTATCGCAGGTCAGGGCTCATGCCTCCTGCCAGGAGCGCCTTGAGCAGGGCGGGTGAGTCAGCCCGGGCGGCGATATACGCAACGTTGCCTTTGGTTTGACCAAATGGCTGCTCCGGTTTGGCACCATGGCGGACCAGTTCGCTAACGATCTGATAGCGCACGTTGCCTGCGTCCGTTTTGACGGGGACCGTTTCCTGGACGGCGAACGCGAGCATCGTCATTTCTTTCCTGCCTACCAGGCTCAAGTCGACCTTCGGTATCAGTTCCCTTGTACGGGCGAGATCGCCATCCCGAATCGCGATCGCAAGCTCGAGCGATGTGCCAGTGAAGAAGCGCGTCGGTGGGTATCTTCGAAAGTCCGATTGCCCGGGCTTCTCGTCCTGATTAACCCACCGGAAAGCGCCTATCGTCGCAGCCGCTATGACTATCAACATAACGGCCATGGTTTTCCAGCGCGACATCCACCCCCCATCCGCTGTAAGACCATGCGTTAAGCTGTCGGCCACTTTGCGCCTGCGTCGATGATTTTTTTCCGGATCGCTTCGATGCGCTCCATCTGGGGAGAGTCTTTGGGCGTTTTCTGTAGCTGTTTGCTCAACGATTTTGCGTAGGAAACTCCGACATCGTTGGTGATCGTTGGGTCTGCCTTGTGTGCAAGCAGGTAATCGACAGCGTCCCATTGCCGGATCCGCGTAGCGTCAAAGATCGCCGTATTGCCGAGCGAATCCTTGATGTTCACGTTCGCGTTGTTCTCCACCAGCACGCGCAATTGCGGCAGAAGATTATCATCGGCTGTAGCAAAGAGCAGGGGCGTGTTGCCGTCGTACCTGAGATCAGGACTCATGCCGCCGGCTAGCAGTGCCTTGAGGAGGTTCGGCGAGTCGGCGCGCGCCGCGAGATACGCAACATTGTCTTTGGTGAGACCAAACGATTGTTGTGGTTTCGCACCATGCCGCACCAGTTCGCTCACGATCTGATAGCGAACATTTCCTGCATCGTTCTTGACGGGAACTGTTTCCTGCACGGCGAACGCAAGCAAGGTCATCTCCTTGTTGCCTACCAGATCAAGGTTGGCCTTTGAAATCAGTGCCTTCGTGCGTGCAAGGTCACCGTCCCGGATCGCGTGGGCCAACTCCAGTTCTGGGCCTGAGAAAAAGTCCTCGGGAGGATAGCGTTTGAATCCGGACATATGCGTTTCCTGTGCCTGAGTTGGCCACCAGAGCGGGGTAGCGACGCACACTGCTGCGGCGAATGCCCCAGCAATTGCGAGTTTTCGATATTTCATCTAATGCGTTCCAAGTAGTTGAAGCAGCGACGACTGCTGGTCCGCGACTGTCGACTCCATGCCCGCGTTGACCTCCGCCATCTTGTGACGCGATAACGTTGTCATCGCGCTGCCTGGAATGTCAATCTGTTCACCGACTGCCTTGGGCATTACAGCCGCAGTGGCGTCGCTAATCGGACCGAGTTTGCCTTCCTGCATCCCGGTCAGAATGTCGCCGTCTACCCGATAGTTCGTGATAGATGAATTGACCTGCGATGCGCCGTACAACGGAAGCGTCGCTGAGTTCAAACCTGCTGCGTTGAATGTCGTGGCGGTTGATCCGCTGGCTTCGGACGCCGCTGCGGCCAGCCCTCCTCCGAGCGAGTGTCCGGTCATCTCAACGCCTGACGCCATGTCTTTTTCATCCACGAGACTGCCGATCTTCACAGCCTGAGCATAGTATGGCGACAGCTTGCCTTGGCCCTGTGCGAGATTGTTCGCCATGTCTTCGCCCGTCAACTGCTCGGTACCCTTGAAGGCGACTGTCGGCTTCATGCTGTCGCCGAACACTGCGGGATCGGGCGCATATGCCTGTGAGCCGAAGTTGCTACCGGGAATCTTAAGATCTTCGGGCCTTAGACCGAGTTTCTTCATAGCCTCAGGGTCATTGCTGATGTTCGACCATCCGGGCGGCGCCGTACCGGGCGAATAAACTGCGTCCGCCAGCTTCGCCATCTGCTGCGCCTTGACAGATGCCTGCAGCCGCTTCGCCGCGTCACGCACTTTCGGATCCGGACTCGCGAGACCCGCCGCGATGATCGCCTGCTGCTGCGCCCACTGGATGGCCAGCGCCTGCTCCGGCGTCACAAACAGGCCCTGATTTAGGTGGATTACCGGCCCGTCGAGGAAAATTCCGCTCTGGTTGATCAGGATGCTCGACGCACCGTGCGAGAGCTTGATGCTGTCGGGCTTCATCGTGATGATGCTCGCGCCGACGCGATGCTCGATCTTGTCCGTCGCCTGATGCATCTGGTTGCCAGGCCCAGCTTCACCGCCGACCGCTTTTGTATCGATCGTATTGGCCGTCGTCGCGCGCGCCTTCGCGATCGTCTCCGTCAAGCTACCCTTGGCGATGTCTTTCGTTTCATCGCCTGCGTGCAGTCTCACGAGCCGATTTCCGGCTTCGATCGAGCGCGTCTCGCTATCCTTGACGACGGTGTTCAGATCCTTCTGGGCGTGGATGAAGACCTCTTCCGATCCGGCGACATCCGAAAACTTCAGTTCGTTGAACCCGTCGCCGTTGATGGTCTTGCTGCGCAAGCCCATCGTCCGGCCCGCGGTGTGGTGGTAGGGGTTGGTTTTCTCTCCATTGAAGACGCGACCGACGATGATCGGGTTGTCAGGGTCGCCCTCGTTAAACGCGACGAGCACTTCCTGTCCCGTGCGCGGCATTGCCGACCCGCCCCAGCCCCCGCCCGCCCACGACTGGGCCACACGCACCCACATCGAGTCGCTACCATCCTGCTTGCCACGGCGGTCCCAGAAGAAATGGACCTTCACAGAACTGCCGTCGGTGTGGACTTCCTCGCCTTCCGGCCCGACCACCACCGCCGACTGCGTACCGTACATGTAAGGCTTCGGCGTGCGCCGTTCGGCCCGATAGGGGATATCCACCGGGAGGCACGAGAACGAGTTGCGATAGGGAAGTTCGTGCGATTCGTGCGTGTAGTCGTTGGCAGCTTCGTGCCGTACGTGCAGAAGGGCAAAGTCCTTGTTGTTAAAGGCGGATACAGGGTGATTGACCAGCTTGAATATCAGCCCCGGGTCAAGTTTCTGGACAAAGGACGCACCATTGAAATGTTGGGCCTGCGCCTCTTCGGCCTCCATCGCAAAGCGCGCGTAGCGCTCACCGTCGTCGCCGTGGTCATAAAGCGAGTGATACTCGTAGCGCTCCGTGTTCTGGATGTTCGGGTTTGACAACGTCGACGGAACTTCGACATGGAGCAGGGGAGTCGACGGAGTGCGGTGGTTGAAATCCCGATACGTTATTTTGCCCACGCGGAAGCTGAATGCCTCGTTCCACTGCGAAATGCCGTTCTTTTCGCTCGCGGCGCTGTCCGCGTAAAACGGAATCTCGGTCAGCCCGTCGATCGCCTTGAAGCCCGCGTTGCTGTCGCTGATCACGAGGACGTGTTTGTCCTTCTCGTGACGAATCCACCAAATCAGACCTTCCTGCTCCATCAGCCGCGCCGCGAAGTTGAAGTACGACTCGCGATACATCACGATGTATTCGAACGGCTTATATTGACCCTGCAGGTTTAACTCAAAATCGCTAAAACCGAACTCGGAAAATATTTCCGTCAATATATCGCCGGGCGTCTTATTCTGGAAAATTCTACAGTCTGTTGAGCGCGTCAAGAACCAGAGCCAAGGCACAACTGTCATTTCATATCGCGTGACAGTGCCCGAATTGCCAACTCGAGAAAAAGAAATGACAAAGCCGTGGAAGAATCGCTCGGATTGCGTTGCATTCCCCGGCAAGGCCGAGAGAAGCCCGGACTGTTCTGGCTTTAAGGAGATCGAAACTGCCTGACCAACGAGTGAGTCAATCTGGATGTCGCGTTTCTGGGAAATGAGATCCAGATGGATCTCGGGTAACTGATTCAGATACTCGTCCGCGACGAGCGCAGTTACCAGCAGTACGTCAGGGCCAAGCGGCGTCCGGATCGACATGAAGCGGTTCTGCTGGGTCAGCAGGGGCTTCGTCGAGAGCGAATTGATGGCATCAGCGATCGCTGACGGCGTTTTGCCAATCAGACTGGATGCCGTCTGGGCCAGTTGAACCGCGCGCGCGGCCTGGTTGACGACACCCGCTGCCGAGGGACTGGCAACGGCACCGCCCAAACTGCTTGCCACCGCGGCAAATGATTCCGCGCCACTCAATAGTCCAGCCCCAGAACCTCCGGCCGTGGAGATTCCGTCGCTCGCGTTAGTAAAACTCATTGAAGCCCCCAGCGTGGCAGACAGCCCGTTTTTTCTTTGACGCTTTCGCGCTGGCCGAATAATACCCCAACGCGAAATTCCTAAAAACCACCGCGAGAGATTATTTGTGGGAAAGTGTAACGAAAATGTCAAATCCAGAGTGTCGCTTCAAATATTAATCTTGCATAGCGAAGCGGTCCGGCGGGTATATCCGGAATGTCTTGCAAACGATTGACGGTCAAACGGCTTTTAAAACCGCGCTTGAAGTGACCACAACGACATGGGACTCAAGGCACTTCATTCAATATGAGACCGCGCGGACGAGAACAAGGAGCTTCTGGCGCGCTGAAACAATATGCGCCAGCTGTCCATCGCTGGGCGGAAGCTTTTCGACCCACAAGGGACGGTCACTAATCCACGAAGCGGTCATTCGTAACCACTTGCGCTTATTAGGTTCATGGCGGCGGCAGCGAATGATCGGTCTTGCAACGCTCCAGCGGGAGCACCTTAGCTGAAAAAAGCCGTAAAACCTTACCGGTGCGTTTGTCGACTTCCATATCGATGCAGGCGCATCCCTAGCCATGCCCGCCCGCATTGGTAACGATCCACTCATTCGAGCTCATGTCAGGAAGATCGTCGAACCCTGGGGCTGGCCTCTCACCCATAATAGAAAGAGTCCAGCTTCGAACCTTGTCGTCCAGCCACCAGTTGGCGGGCGTGGGATTCTCAAGCCAACCACAGCGATTTCCCCGGGTACCAGCGACCGCATGATTAGCGAGCGATGCAACCGTGATGCAAACGAAAACCGCGCGCAATGCCTGACCTAGATTCATGACAGAGGGGAGTCCAATTGACTGTTTTTTGACGATCACGACTCGAGGCAGAGCGGCCGCTCTTGGCCGCAGGCCCTCGAAGATAACGTCAACGACCCAACTTACCGTATGAAGGGATGCACCCGGTTTTAACGCTGCATCAAAAAACACTGTAGTGCGCCTGACTAGGTTCCCTCAGTGACTTTGAAACTGGTCTTCGGGCCCGGCGGCTCGAGGTGTAACTCCGCGCAATGCGTACACGCCAACCGATTGACTCACAACGATAGGGGACCGGGAAAGCAAACTTTGAAGCGTGCCGAGTTCCATCTTGCCTGTATCGATCAGGCAAGCGCTAAGCGTACGCTTGCTGACTACGAACCCGTTCTGCCGAAACACCTTGTACAGCTCGTATTCCATCCCGGTGAGTTCACGAGCCGGATCAAGATGCACGCTCGCTCGATAACGTCCCGTCTGAACGGCGAGGAAGCTTGTGCGCGCGAGGATTTCGGCTGTTACATGCCAGGGCGGTGTAGGTGAGCGGTCGACCGACGCTCATCCCTGCCAGTGCGCAGCGCCCTCACGCGCTCAATTGCCCCCATCGTGACATCGGCCGTGAGGGGCGAGTCCGCCACGGAACACACTCGGCGGACCGCAATAACTACGGGATTGTCGTCGGCACTTTCGCCGAACCAGAACCACTCTCGATTGTCGGAATCTCGCGGCGCAAGCCATTCGAAGCCTTCGATCGCCGGGACGAGTTCGCGAATTGAGCGGACTGCGCCGGCGTCCCATCCCAACTCAAGGGCTTGCCCCATCAGCAAGCCAACGTGGGCCGCCCCCACGGCACGGATCATGGCGCGTGACATGCCTTTAAGCGCAATGAGTCTCGGATCTTCGACGGGCTCCGTCGCGCCCATTTTGTTGATGTAGGTCTCAAGCGTCAGAAGCGGCTTGCCAAGAACATCTCGTGCAAAGCGCGAAACGTCCGGGATCGACAGTGAGTCGCCGAGGAGCGGCCGAAGAGCTCTCTCAAGATGGTCCGGCGCACACGGTAGATGCTGTTTCGCCGTTGCCTCGATTACATCGAAAACTTCCGCTAGGCCCTGCGGAAGAACCGATTGGGACGCTATTCCCAGCATGACACCAACGAGCTGACATGCGCGGCTTTCAGTAATCCCGAACTCAATTGCGATCGCGGCGAGCCCCGTGCCGTGGGGCGCGTTGACCCCGTAACGCTTCGCGAATAGCGCCGCGTTGCGCTCTGCAGTCTTTGATGTGCCGCTGCGTCTACCGCCCGCATGGCAGCACGCCAGCAGGGAAGGGCCGCGGCCCGACACCGGCACTGCCGGTTTTTCCGGGCGCGGCGAGGCGGGCGCGAAAAATATCTCCCGGCGTGGCCGCGAGGATTCCGCTTTCCGGTCCATGCCGCGCGAAACATGGATAAACCCGCGACGTATACGGGACATACCTGCGCATCCCGTGCGGGCCTGACCTGGAATCACCATGACCACCATTCTCGTTGTTGCGCTCGCCGTAACCGTGTGTCTGACGCTGTTCGCCTGGTTCATCCGTCACAACCCGTTGCTGTGGATTGCGACGGCGTTTGCCTGGGGGATGCTCCTGCGCACGGCTATCGCGAGCGTGCGGGCGTACATCGCCGCCTGAAATCCCGGCTTCGCGCGCGGCCGGTTCAAGTGACGGGCTGGGCGGGCGGTGCTGCGGGTGCTGCGCGCCCTTTTCCGAGGAAACTGTAACCCAGCGTAACTGTTACGAACGGGCGCCGAGTTAAGCGTTGAGCGCCGCCGCGTTCAGAAGGCAAGCTTCCGGTGTCGGCCAGGTTGAGACGTTCGACATGACTGCCAAGATCGCTGACACCCATTAGCGGGCCCGGTGTCAAGTGAGCAAACAACACCCTCGACTGCCTGAGCAGCCGACTTCGATTGCACTGACCGAATGCAGTAGCCGAGCGCACCCGTTTCTTCGATTCATGGCTGCG
>Ga0307412_10000391_pt1 | contig 27078 bp, 26 predicted proteins | sample DK1Cmetagenome_3_FD_203823 | JGI IMG/M metagenome (GOLD analysis project Ga0307412, IMG submission 203823) | Maize rhizosphere microbial communities from greenhouse at UC Davis, California, United States - DK15-C-1 | ecosystem: Host-associated > Plants > Roots > Rhizosphere > Soil | place: USA...
CCGCCCTGCACCTTGATGAACAACGGGTCTTTCAATGTCAGGCGCAGCCGATTGATGGCGTTGCTTACCGCCGGCTGCGTCATGTGCAAGCTGAACGCCGCCCGCGTGACGTTGCGCTCGGTCATGACGGCGTCAAAAATGCGCAGCAGGTTCAGGTCGATGGCGTCGAGCACGGTATCCCCACATCGTTATCAGTAATGTTGATGACGTTTTATTTTAAATGTTGATTGGTCATATAACACGGTACCGCTTAACCTTGCCCGAGTTCCTGCGCAGTTCACATGCAACTTGGGTAATCAATCGATGATAAAGAACCTGAAGTTTCTGGCCGCCGCCTGTGTCGCAGCCCTGGCTGCCTCGCCCGCGGCCGCTGCGGACAACTATCCCAGCAAGCCCATCACCATCATCCTGCCGTATGCCACGGGCGGATCCGCCGACATGCTGGCGCGGTTTGCCGCCCAGGCGGTGCAAAGCGAACTCGGGCAGCCCGTCATCGTCGAAGCCAAGCCCGGTGCTGGCGGCGTGCTGGGCACCGAGCATGTGGCAAGGGCAGAGCCCGACGGCTACACACTGGCCCTGACCGCCAGCGGCACGATGGCAGTCAACCCCTACGTCTACAAGCTGCGCTACAAGCCCCTGGAGGATTTCAAGCAGATCACGGTGCTGGTGGACCTGCCTTTCGTCGTGGTGACGAACAACGCGTTTCCCGCGAAAACGCTGCAGGAATTCATCGATTACGGCCGTCGCAATCCCAACAAGATCACGTTCGGAAACGCCGGCCTGGGCACCCAGCAGCATCTGACGCAGCTGATGTTCGCCCGCGCGGCGGGCATCCAGATCAACATCGTGCCCTACAAGGGAAGCAGCCCGGCGATGAACGACCTGCTGGGCGGCCATATTGACGCCGTGCTGGACAACACCGGCGTGCAGACCCCGTTCATCAAGGCGGGCAAGGTGCGGCCGCTGTTCGTCACGAATCCCGAGCGCGTGGCGGCGCTGCCAGACGTGCCTACCGCGCCGGAAGCCGGGATGCCGGGATTTTCCGCCGTGGCCTGGTTCGGCCTGGCGGCGCCCAAGGGCACCCCGGACGCCATTGTCGAAAAGATCCAGGCGGCGATCGCTCGGGAGTTCGCCAAGCCCGAGATGAAGCAGCGCCTGTTGGACCTGGCCATGATCCCTCGCGCTTCCACGCCCGCCGATACGAGCCAACGCGTCAGGGCGGACCTTGAGGCATTCGGCAAGATTGCCAAGGAAGTGGATTTAAAGCCGATGTGAGTCCCGCGCAATCCACGCGCGGGTTCGCGCTGGGGGCGGGCATAGCCACTGTGCGTGGCAGGAACCGCTGCCCCGCTGCTATGCTTGGCTTGCTGGCCGCCGCGCCGCAGCGCCGGGCCATGGCGGCACCCCAACCGCAACCCAGGAGCATCGACATGAAGCTATCCAAACGCGCGTTATTGGCAGGGCTGGCGCTATCCGCGCTGTCGGCAGTGCCTCCCGCGGCCATGGCGCATCACGGCTGGTCATGGGCGGAATCCGAACAGATGACCTTGCAAGGCACGGTCGAGCAGGTGCAGGTCGCGCCGCCTCATCCCACGTTGCGGGTGCGAGCCAATGACGGTGTCTGGGTGGTCGAACTGGGCAACCCCACTCAGACGAAGGAAGCGGGATTCGTCGAGGGTTCCGCCAAGCCGGGTGACGCCATCACCGCCATTGGCAACCGCGACCAGGACGCCGGCGCCAAGCGCATGAAGGCCGTCCAGATCATGGTGGGCGGCAAGACGTACGACATCTACCCCAGCCGCATTAAGAAACCCTGACCCGCACGGCCTTCAGCCATGTCCGAACTGCTTCGGCTGGCCCTGGAACAGCTTACGGCGTTGCCGCCGGCGCTGTGGCTGCGACGGTCCGGAACGCTCTATCTTCTGGTCAATGCCGCCCATATCGGCGCCATCGGCCTGTTGATCGGTTCGATCGTTCCGCTGGACCTGCGGCTGCTCGGTGTCCTTAAGCCCAATTCCTTGGCGGTCCTGGCGCCTGTGCTGGCGCGAACGGCCGCGGTTGGCCTTGCGCTGGCCGTACTGACCGGCGCCACGTTGTTCACCGTGCGTCCGCAGGAATATCTGCAGAATCCGGCATTCATAGTGAAGATGGGCTTGTTGGGTGCGGGCGCCATCAACGCCTGGCTCGTGCGCCGGGGCGGGGCATGGGGACAGGTATTACAGGGGGGGCGCCCATCCGCCGCGTTGCGCTGCCAGGCCGCGGTCTCGCTGCTGCTATGGACTGGCTGCCTGGTAGCGGGCAGATGGATCGGATTCCTGTAGCCCGCCGCTCGCCTGATCTGGGCGGGCGGACAGCGTGCGGACGTTCAAATCGCGCAGGATGCTACCCAAAGGCGAAACTGCGAGAGCTCGGGCGATGGCTGCCTATAGTCCTCCGGCGGCAGGACGAAGTAATAGGTCTGCGCGTCCAGATCCACGCTTAGATCGAACGGTGCGACCAGACGCCCTTCGTCCAGTTCTTTCTGCACGAGGGTCTTTTGCGCGATGGCAACGCCAAACCCCTCCAGCGCGGCTTCATAGGCCAATGCCGACGATTCGTAGCGCAGGCCGCGCGAGACATCGATCTCTGCAAGGCCGGCCGCCCGTAGCCAGATCTCCCAATAGTCGGGGCGTGCCAGCGTATGCAGCAGGATTTCGCGCTTCAGATCGGCGGGCTTGCGCAGGCGAGCGCCCTTGTCGGGGATACATACCGGAAGCAACTCATTGACCATCAGCTTGTAGCTGAGCAGGCCGCGCCAGTGGCCGTCTCCCATGCAGATGCCGGCATCGACTTCCTCGCGCTCGAAGTCCGGTGGATCTACTGACGTATGGAGCTTGACATCGATGTCGGGATATTGGCGATGGAACCCCGAGAGGCGCGGCAGTAACCAGCGCATGGCGACGCTATGCGGCGCCTTGATGACGAACTGGCGTCGGCGCGAGCGCTCGCCCAGCGCCGACGTCGCGCGTTGCAACCCGCCAAAACAGCGCGCGATATCTGCGTGATACGCCGCGCCAATCGGCGTGAGCACGATGCGGCGGTGCTGGCGAAAGAACAACCGCAGGCCCAGGTGTTCTTCAAGCAGGCGGATTTGGCGGCTTACGGCGGCGGGCGTCACGCTGAGTTCCGTCGCCGCGCCAGTGATGCTGCCCAGGCGGCCCGCGACCTCAAAACAGCGCAGCGCGTTCAGCGGGGGCAGGGCAGTCATTTCGGGGTTTCGATTAACAATAAGTTAAGTGTGCCATAGATAAAGTCGTTTGAACCATGGCCCGCGAAAGCCCAAGATGGCACGGCCGCTTGTCTTCGCGGCCAAGAGCAACCACAAGGGGAAATCCATGTCCAAAACGCTGGTTCGATTGATCGGAATCGCTGCCTTTTGCGGCGCCGCGGTGTTGGGCTGGCCTGCTTCGGCCGCCGACTATCCGCAGCGCCCCGTCAGCATCGTGGTGCCGACCACGCCAGGAGGCACTGCCGACATCCTGGCTCGACTGATCGGCCCCAGGCTCGCGCAACGCTGGGGCCAGGCCGTCGTGGTCGAAAACAAGCCCGGCGCGGGCACGCTCATCGGCTCCGACTATGTGGTCCGAGCGAAACCGGACGGCTACACCTTGATGCTGACTTTCAATGAACTGGCCACGCTGCCTGCCTTGAATCCCAACGCCAAGCTGGATGTCGAGAATGGGTTGGCGCGGATCGGCAAGATCGGCAGCCTGCCGGTGCTGATCCTGACCCGCCCTGGCATCGACGATCCCGATCTGCGCACGCTGATCGAACGTTTTCGCGCCAGTCCGGGCCGATACACCTATGCCTCCAATGGCTCAGGATCTTCGCTGCAGCTGTTCTCCGAGATATTCAAGCGCGAGGCCGGCGTAGACGTAATGCACGTGCCTTATCGGGGCGCGCTTGAGGCTTCGATGGCGGCCATCGGCGGCGAAGTCGACCTGTTGGTGCAATTCGCCTCGGGCAACGTCATCAACCATGTGAAGGGCGGCAAGCTCAGGGCCTATGCCGTGGCGTCTGCGCAGAGGCTGGATGCCTTGCCCGACGTCCCCACCGCCGCCGAGGCCGGTCTGCCCGAGCTTCGCTTGGAGGCCTGGTACGGCTTGTTCGCGCCCGCCGGCCTGCCGGACGATCTCAAGCAAAAAATCAACCGTGACTTGAACGACGTCCTGGCCGAACCGGGCATTCAGGAACGTTTGAAGGGCGTCAATCTGCTGGTGCAACCCAGTTCGCCTTCACAATTTGATGCGTTCTTCCGCGCTGAATACGCTCGATGGGGCGCATTGATCCGTACGCTCGGCATCAAGAGCAGTGAATAAGCCTATCCGGAGACACAACGTGACCTACGATCCCAACACCCATGCCGCGCTGACCTTTCATGATTCCCGCGCCAACTTTGTTGATCGCCGCGACAGTCCGCGGGAATATCTCGAACGCTGCCTGAACGTGATTGCCGAGCGCGAAGGCCAGCTCAAGGGCTGGGTGGTAATGAACCCGGCAGGCGCGCGCGCCGCGGCCGACGCCAGCGCCCGGCGGTACCGCGACGGCCGTCCGCTCTCGGCTATCGACGGCATGCCTGTCGGCATCAAGGATCTGATTGAAACTCGCGACATGCCCACGCAGATGGGCTGCGCTGCCTTTGACGGCAACTTTCCGAAGAATGACAGCGCCGTTGTGCGTGCGCTGCGCGATGCGGGCGCGATCATTCTGGGAAAGACCGTCACTACAGCGCTGGGCTTTCTCGATCCCGGTCCAACCACCAACGCGTTCGACCCGTTGCGCACGCCGGGCGGTTCGTCGAGCGGCTCGGCCGCCGTTGTGGGCGCCAACATGGTGCCCATGGCCATCGGCTCGCAACTCGTGGGTTCCGTCCTGCGACCAGCCAGCTTCAATGGCAATTGGGCATTGAAGCCGACGTTCGGAGCGCTCAATCGGGGCGAGCGACTCGGGCTGAGCCAGGCCCACCTCGGCGTCCATGCCAACTCCGTCGAGGATATGTGGACAGCGGCTGCGGAAATTGCGCAACGCTCGGGTGGGGATCCTGGCCACCCCGGCCTATACGGGCCGCTGCACCCTCCCGCCGCCCAGAAGCCCGGATGCTTGGTCGCGTTGGAAACCGAGGGTTGGGAGCGTGCGGAACCGGAAGCCCGCCAAGCGTTCGAGGCCTGCCTGCAGACGCTGTCCGCGCAAGGCGTGACCATCATTCGGCGCGGCGACTCGGCGCTGGTCGAGGCGCTGGAGCGCGCTATCTCGCAAGCGGCGCCGCTATCGCTCAAGCTCATCGCCTGGGAGCAACGCTGGTCATTGGCCAACCTTGTTGAAAACCATCCCGATACGCTGGGTCCCAGCTTGTTGCGACAACTCGAAAGCGGCCGCGGCATGAGCTTGGCGGAGTACCGCGAATGCTTGCTGCTGCGGGAGCACGCTCGCCAGTGCCTGGCGGCGCTGGCCACACAATGCGACGCGTTGTTAAGCCTGAACGCCTGCGGGGCGGCGCCCTTGGCGGCAGACATCCGGGACAGCAAGTATCCGACCGGCGACGTCTCGTTTGCGTGCGCCTCATCGCTGCTCGGCGCGCCTGCGATCAACGTACCTGCCATGGCCGTGGATAGCCTGCCGCTCGGACTACAAGTGCTGGGAATGCCGCATGGGGATGCCAAGATCACCGCCATCGCGACTTGGCTATTTCGGTCCTTGCAACATCGTTTGTGATCCGCCGTCTGCCGCAGAGCGGCGCGTGCAAGGCGAATCGGAGGAAGCGGCCGAATTTGGAACTCGGCCTGCTTTACTCTGCGCGACTGCCCCTGCGGTCTGCGGCAGCCCTGGCAGCGAAATTGAGCGAAGCCCGGTCGAGCCGTATGTTCACATACGCATGACAATTGAGATGTGAGGGCGCTGAGCCTTTACCTGCAAACGCTTCCTTGATGCCTGCTTTCGACCCAAAGCTGCCTTCCGGCCACGATCTATAACAGAGAGCCATCTCTGGCATAGGAACGGCTATTGCTCAAGCCAGGATCTGAAAAGCAAGGGAAATCGCCTGCGCAGCCATTCGATGAAGGCCTGCACCTGCGGAGCTAGATGCGACCTGCTTGGGTAGAGGACCGAAACAGGTCGAGGTCGCGGACGATAAGCCCTGAGTACTTCGATCAAGGCGCCGCTCGCGAGGTACTGATCAAGTGTAATTCCGGGTGCCTGAAGGATGCCGAAGCCAGCCACTCCGCATTGCACGTATGCATTGGAGTCGTTCACGAGGATTCCCCTTCCACTGACGAAGGCTCTTTCAGTCCCATCTTCCAAAAACTTCCATGGTAGTGGTCGGTTATCTTGGCCGGATAGGAAATTGACCCCGCGGTGAACACCTAGCGCTTGAAGTGTTCGTGGCTCGCCACATTTTCTGAGGTAGCTTGGGGCAGCACAGGTCACCATGGTGGCCATACCAACTCGAATGGCTACCAGACTTGAATCGGGCAATTCCCCAATTCGCAGTGCACAGTCCACACCCTCGGCCACCAAATCCACTGCGCGGTCCGTCACCCCCAATACCAGTTCGATCTCGGGGTGACTCTGAGTGAACTCGCGTAGGCTTTCGATAAAGCCAATTTGGGAGAAGGCGCTTGGGATATCGATGCGGAGCCGACCTCGCACCGCCGCCCCTGTCCGCACGAACATAGTGGTCGCCTCGGCGATGCTGGCGAGTATCTCCGTTACGCGTTTGTGGAACTGCTCACCTTCGGCTGTGAGCGTTACGCGACGGGTCGTTCGTTGGAAAAGGCGTACATCCAATGACGCCTCAAGCTCTTGGATTGATCGAGTTACCTGAGGCCGCCCGATTTGCATGGCATCGGCCGCTTTGGTGAAGCTGCCTAGTTCGGCCAACTTGGCAAACACCTGCATCGATTGGAGAAGCTCCATTGCGTACCTTGTCCCGTGGCTGAAAGCTCGTTGCCCGTGTGCTCGGGCCGTCATCGATCATTGTTGCCTCTGATGATAACAATCCTTTGTCGGCACACGCATTTATCCAAGCTTGCTACCGGTGAACAATAGCGCCAGTACCACCATAAATTTGGTGCACCCAAATGGAGAATTGCAATGAAAGCTTGGCTTCTGAAGGATTTCGGTCTCGATAACCTGGTGCTTGACGAGACGCCTACGCCAGAACCTAAGGCGGGCGAGCTGCTGGTCAAAGTGGGCGCTGTTTCGCTAAATTTCCGCGACAAGGCCATCGTCGATGGTATCTATGAGCCTCACTTGGTGCCGAAACCTCTGATTCCCGTAAGTGACGCTGCCGGGACGGTGGTGGCCGTGGGCGCAGGCGTAAGCCGATTTAAGGTTGGGGACCGCGTTAACTCGCATTTGTACTCGCGGTGGCTCAATGGCGCTCCCGGCCCCGATGAACCGGCCTATTGCTTTGGCTCCCCACTACCCGGGGGATTGGCCGAGTACATGATCATTCATGAAGACAGCGCCGTAAGCGCCCCTGACAATATGTCGGATGAAGAGGCTTCGACGTTGCCGATTGCAGCATTGACGGCGTGGTATTCATTGGTCGATTTTGGTGAAATCCAGGCTGGCCAAAGCGTACTAGTACAGGGCACCGGTGGCGTATCTATCTTCGCCATTCAGCTTGCGACTGCTCTTGGCGCTCGGGTAATCGTGACGTCCAGTCGGGATGAAAACCTCCGCGCTGCGGAGAAGCTCGGTGCGGCAGCGGGTATCAACTACACCGTTCATCCTCGATGGGAAGATGAAGTATTGCGGCACACCCAAGGCAACGGTGTCGACTTGCTGTTGGATGTCGCTGGTGGCGATGGCATCAATCAGTCGATTGCCGCGACCAAAGCTGCGGGGAAAATTGCCCAAATCGGCTTTCTGACAGGTCAGACAACCCAGCTCAACCTGATGCCGTTGATATTCCGGCAAACGACCATCCGAGGTATCGCGGTGGCGCCACGGTCCTCATTCGACCGCATGAATGAGTTCCTGAGCCAGCACAGAATTCGGCCGGTTATCGACACGGTATATCCGTTTGAACAGGCTCGTCAGGCCTATAAGCACTTGGCCAAAGGTGCCTTCGGAAAAATCGTCATCAAGGTAGGCTGACGAAGTTTTAGTTTCACTCGAAGTGCAGCCGTAGCAGTGAACCGATATGCATCCGGAGTGGACGGTGAGGAACGACCGCTCCTGGCCGGGAGTGGTCCCTGACGCGGCTGGCCGCTTCTAATCCCAAAGCGGAGCTAGCATGCCTCACACGATAGACTCACCGCTCTTCCATTCTGATATGTGGCCACTATGTTCTCCCAAATGAACGTCCGACCCGCCTCTCGTGAAGACATCGATTCGATCATTGAGCAGGATCCGATTGCCAAGCACGAACTGGGTAGGAGGGTGTTTATCGCCGATGCGGTGGCCGCTGGCCAATGCTGGGTCGCCGTAGAAGCGATGAGTGCTTCGGCGCTGATCGGTTACGGGGTACTAAACAAGTCCTTTTTCGAAAACAACTTCGTCCCGCTGATCGTCGTCAAGGTCTCGGCACGTCGCCGTGGGGTGGCTACAGCAATCATGGCCGCGCTGGAGTCGCAATGCGCAGGAAAATTGTTCACGTCGACAAATACGTCGAACATCGCGATGCGCCAATTGCTCAAGCGCCTTGGCTTTGTCGAAAGCGGTCGGATTGAAAATCTGGATGACAACGACCCCGAACTTGTGTTTGTGAAGCGAAAGCCCGCTTCCGCCCCGAAGCGGTAATTTCGTCGAGGCGCAGAGCGGGCGTCCGGTTTTCGCCGAAAAAGCACTGACCCAATTTAGTCAGAAGCATTTCGGGGGACATCGTGGCGACTGACGACGCTGAGCAACGTAAATTGTCAGGCTTCCAGCCTCAACGTGCTTCTCTTATGAACCTTGAACGACTGCGTCGCGAATTTCCCGACTTCGACATCACAACCCTGCCCACCCTACCCGAAGGGTATTTCGACGCGTAGAGCTACATCGACGCAGCTCCTTCATTCGAGAACGAGAAGGGCACTTTGAAAGTGTATGTCGACTACGTCGACTATGCCGCCCGCGCATCCGGCAGGAGCCAGCGCTACTGCGTTTCGCGCTACGACGAGGAAGCTGGCGACTTCGAAGGCGTCGCCCTGTCGACGAACGATTGGGCCGAAGTCATTCGCTTTCTGAGCGCCTGAACGCCCTCGCCAGGGGCGATCGGTTTCCGCTCCGATCGTCGGATGATCGTCCCCAGCGCACGTCATTCAATACGGTACAGGCTGCCGAAGCCTCCGCCTTGCGCTGGCGTGCTGTCGCTGCAGCCTGGCATTGGCAGACCCTGCCCCCATCCGGCGGTCAAGACCTGCACGTCACGCACGGGATCGGACGCCTTGGCGCGCTCGTTGCGCACGCGGCAGATTTCAGGATCGGTGGCGAATAGCCCGCGAGCGAAGCCCCGACCTTGCTCCGCCAGCTTTGCAGTTTTGGGGCTGCGGATCTTCGTGAATGCCCGAAAGGCCTTATCCAGGTTGCCGCTTGCGCCATCCAGGCACCGGACCAAATGCCACGCATCCTCCAACGCCTGGCAGGCCCCTTGCCCCGACGTCGGCAACGGCGCGTGTGCGGCATCCCCAACCAGAAGTACATTCGCCCGACTCCATGTATGCAGCGGCTCCAGGTCATGCACCGCAATCAGCCGGATGGCATTTGCGGGCGTGGCACGGATAATATGCGCGACCGGTTCGGGCCATCCCGCGAACAGATCTTCGACCTCCTTGCGTACATCTGCAGTCGGTATGGCTTCCGATAGGGGCCGAACCTGGGCTGCAGCCCAATACACCAGTTGGGGGCGAATCGCGACGCAACCAAAGCGCTCGCCAGCCCCCCAGAAATCCCGAATCGAAATGTCGTCCACCAGCGCATGCTGCCCCTGCGCTACGCCAATCCAGTTCACGAAGCCTTGATAGACAGGTGTGTTGTCACCCGCGACAAACTTGCGAGCCACGGAATCCATGCGGCCGTCGGCGCCAATGAGCAGATCCGGGCGGATGCTCGCACCATTCTCGAAATGGGCCACAGCCCTGCCATTGGCATCCAGCTCAATACCCGCCGCCCGGTGTCCGAACTCCACCGGTATCCTGGCCCGGGCTACATGATCTAGTAACACCTCCTGCAAGTGCCGGCGTAGCACCGTGTAGGTCGGGTATCCCATCGTCCGGTCCAGGAAGGCAATATCGAGGCCTCCCAGTGCATTGCCCGCAGCATCCTGGCGGCGCACTGTCAGCGGTCGACCGCCAATGGCGTCGATGTCTTGCAACAGCCCCAGTTCTTCCAGCACAAAGCTGGCATTCGGCCAAAGCGTCACGCCGGCCCCCATGGTTGCCGGCTCCGTCCGGCGCTCATAGACCCGAGGGCTGTAACCCCCCTTGCGCAAAGCCAATGCCACGCTCAGGCCCGCGATGCCGCCGCCAAGTATTCCAATTTCCACGCTGATGCTCTCCTGTCCATACGGTGCTCGATGGCGGGCTCACCGCCTCGCATCGCACAAAATGGCATCTTAGATTTCGCCAAAACAGAGAACTAGCATGCAAAAATGGGACGCTTTCATACCTTAATCGGGATAATAAATGCGCGATGCGCTCGATCTGAATACCGTCCGCGTCTATACAGCAGTTGTTGATGAGCAGAGCTTTGCTGGCGCATCGCGTCTTTTGGCTATCCCTTCATCCAACGTCAGCCGCCACGTTGCCAACCTGGAACGTAAACTCGGCACACGCTTGCTGGAACGAAGCACCCGCCATCTGCGTATGACGGAAGCGGGTCGGCTGCTCTACGAACGCGCCAAACCCTTGCTCGACACTCTGCTCGCCACGCAGGAAGAGCTTGGTGCGGTACAGCGCGAACTGCGGGGCCCTCTGAAAATGTGCATGCCCGGCGAAGCGCCAAGGCTGCTGGCCCCCATCCTCGCCGAATTCTGTAGCCTCCACCCAGGCATCGAACTGGAATGCGATACCCGGATGACCGGACTGGATGTGCTTCGCGAGGACGTTGACCTTTCCATCGTCTTTCACCGGGGCCATCAAGAGGACAGTGCCTTCATCACGCGCGAACTCGCCACACTGCCCAGCATCGTGGTTGCCGCCCCCTCCTTGCTGGCCAGGACCGGCATGCCACGCCACGTTCGCGAGCTGAAGTCTCTACCCTGTATCACTACCCTCAGTGCGCTGAAGGGCCAGCCCTGGCAGTTTCAGGACGCCGCCGGCGAAATCGTCAAGGTGCCGGTACGCAGCCGCTACCGCGTCAACAGCGGAGAGTTGGCCGTGGCAGGCGCACGCCAAGGTATCGGCTTCGCGATTGTGGCGGCCTATCCCTGCCAGGAAGATCTTGCTACGGGTCGATTGCTCGAGGTACCACTGGACCTGTGTCCCGCCCCCCTGCAATTGCTAGGGGCATACAGCCATCGCCATTCCGTGACTGCGCGTGTTCGGGCGCTGCTGGAATTGATACAGGTACGGTTGGCTGGGTCGGCGTTCCCTCCTGCGGACCCCGGACCGAGCGGGACGGTCTAGGATTGAAGTGATGTAATGGGCTCAAAGTGGAATACAAGCCAGGCGGACAAGCGGCTCTCGTCGGCGCAGGTTTTGGACGGCTGCTGCAAGCGTGAATCCGGCTGCGGCTCCCCTTATCCAAGTGTGGCTGCATCAACGCTTCGAGCCACTCATGGAAAACGGCCAGTCGGCGCGAACGCTGGCGGCGGTGCGGGTAGAGCCAGGACACTGGCATTGAGGTGTTCACGGCTACGCGGCTCGGCACGTCGAATACCTGCTCGCTGCCGTCGCCGGGCAGACATTCCACCCCTTCCTGCACCAGATCGAGGGCGCGGTCGCTCGAACCCAGGATCAATTGAAGCCTGGGGTGACGACGCAGCAGGCCAAGCAACGCCGGCGCAATGACACGGCGGGCGATGCGGCTGGGCGCGTCAACGATGAGCCGGCCGGAAACTTGGCCTAGGCTGGCTTGGAATAATTGGTCAATGTCTTCGACTTCTGTCAGCAGGGCGCGTACGCGATCGAGCAACTGCTCTCCATCGGAAGTCAGCCGCACCTGCCGCGTGCTCCAGCGCATGGTCGATCCAGGGGGGGGCCAACGTCCGATGCAGATCCACGGAGAAGCGCTGGTCATCCAGGTTCTCCGAATGCGCGAAAGGTAAGTAGAAGAATAGTCGTAATTCCGGCTCCATCCGTCTGTCCAGCTCTGCGGCTATGGCCCTGCGCGCGATGCGCCGTGCGCGCGCATCGGTCGCATACAAGCGGGAGGTGCCCCGAAAGGCATTGCGCGGGAATTGATCCAGCAGGATCAGCAGCGCCAGGGCTCCGTCAGCCGTGGCGCGCCAATCATCGTGCTCGCCTTGTGCCGCCGCCTCGTGCAGCGCAAGAAAGCGCTCGCGCAGGCGCCGGTCGAAGTCCGGCGACTGGCCGAACCACTGTGTCATGCCCGCCGCGCCAGAAACCCAGCACAGCCATGGCTGCGTCTGGCAGACCCGTGGTTAGCGACGGGGGCCTCATGGACGCGACCACCACCACAGCCCCCAGGCCAGCGCAGCCGGAATGCCGAATAGTGCCGCATGGATGGGCAGTTCCTCGGCCAGGCTGTAACCGTGCGACAAGCCGGTCCGCAGGTTCCACGCCGAGACGGCCATCCAGGCGAATGTGAACACGCCCGCAGACACGGCGCGGTGCCCGGCGGGTGTCAGTCGAACCAGGAGCGCGGCCAGCACCAGCCCCACGCCAATGAAGATTACGGTACGCATGATGGCCTCACTTGGTGATGCAGCCGCTGGCGATGAGAACGACTTTTCCTTGGATGGAATGGTCAGCCATGGGAAATCTCCTTCACCGATCGATGGAGAATCGAGCTTAGGCTGCATCACCGAGGCGATAAACCGCCGGCGACTGGATGGATCATCCAGAAAAACCGCCCAATCAGGAGTATTCGGGCGGACAAATCATGCAATTCATAGAGAAGGGCGCGAGTTATGCCGGCTACTGTCCGGAAGCCGCCTCGGTCGCGTTAGACGCAGGCCGGCTTAGCCTTAGGTATACCTGTCGCCCGTTATCTCGAGCTATGAAGTAAAAGCGGACAGTGATGGCTGGGTTTGCATCGTGCTAGCGGCCGCGGCAGAGTGTGACACTGAATCCCGGGCCGAAGTCGCCGACCTCATCGCGCATTGCAAAAGTGAGGCTCAGTCCGTGCGTATTTGCAATGCGGCGCGCGATCGACACGCCCAGGCCGCTGCCGGCTTCCTCATTTCCCGCTGCGCGCAGAAATCTATCACCTAGCCTGGACAGCACCTCGGGTGCGACGCCCGGGCCCTGGTCGTCTACTCTGATGTTCGAGGGCGAGAAGGTCAGGCGCACGCGGCCATGGCGCGGACCGTAGCGGATCGCATTGTCCAGGATGTTCTTCAGCATGATGGTCAGGGCATCCGCATCGCCGGCCATGGGCAGCGGCAACACGCCCGGGGCCGGCCACTCCACGGCAATGTCGACATCTCGCCGGTTGGCGATCCACAGGCAATCGCCTACCGCCTGCTCTGCCACGGAGCGCCAATCCACGGACCCGCCGAAGTCGGTGCGATGGGCGTTGTCCAGCCGTGCCATCGTCAACAATTGCGACACCAGTCGGTCGAGGCGTTCCATTCCCCGGGTGACGCTTGTTTGCGCCTGGCGCAGCTCGTCCGGGTCATGCGTGCGCTGCATGACGTCCCACTGCGCGCGCACGGCCGCCAGCGGCGTGCGCAGTTCATGGGCGGCGTCCGCCGTCAGCCGGCGCTCTTGCTCGATCAGTGTGCCGACTCGGGCCAGCAATCCATTCATGGCCGTCACCAACGGCTTGAGTTCGCCCGGGACGTCGGATACCGGCAATGGCGTGGCGTCGTCCGGGCTGCGCCGTTCGAGCGCGGTCGACAGCCGGCGGACCGGGTGCATCGCCTGGCGCACGGCGTAGATCAGCAGGGCGATTAGCACCGGCAGCCCCAATAGCCACGGCAAAATCTGGCCGGTGACGTAGGCGATGACCAGATCGTTGCGTTCCCCGATACGCTGTCCGACGGCTACCCGCGTGGGGCCGGACGGATCGTTCAAGTAGACGAGCCGCCATGTTTCACCACTGACGACGCTTTCGGCGAATCCTTCACGATTACCGTCCCGCGGAAACTGCATGGCTTCGGGGTCCAACACCAGGGGAGCCCCTGAGCCGCGCCAAATGGCCACCGACAGATCGTCGAGGCCTGCGTCGCCCGAATCCGCGGATGACGGCACTTGCGCAGGCGTCGGTTGCGCCGTGACAGAAGGGGGAATCAGCGCGGAGATGGCAAGGGTCTGCTGCGCCAGTCGGACCATGTCGGTGTCGTACAGTTCGTTGATTTCATGCGCGGCGCGCCAATACGTGCCGCCAATGGTGATCAACCATGCGATGGGCGCGGCCAGCAAAACGGCAACGATAAGCCTGCGGTGCAGAGTCATGTATCGGCTTCCACCTGACCCAATGCGTAGCCGGAACCGCGCACGGTGCGCACGATCTTGGGATGGATCTTCTTGCGCAGGTGATGGACGAAAACCTCCAACGCATTGCTCTCGAGTTCGGCCTCCCAGTCGTAAAGCTTGTCGCGAATGAAGTCCCGCGTGAGCACGCGGTTCGGATGCGTAAGGAAGAGTTCGAGCAGCAGGGCTTCGCGTGTCGTCAGGTCCACCTTCTGGCCCTTCCAATGCACTTCGTGCAACGCGGGATGGTATTCAAGGTCGCCGTGGCGCCAGACGGGTTCGGGCTTGCCCGCCACGCGCCGCGTCGCCGCCCGAAGGCGGGCCGCCAGCTCGTCCAGGGTGATGGGCTTGATAAGGTAGTCGTCAGCGCCGGCGTCCAGCCCTGCAATGCGGCTTGCGACAGCTTCGCGCGCCGTCAGGATGACAACCGGCACGGTGCGTCCGGCCTGGCGCCAGCGGTTTAGCAAGGTCACGCCGTCTTCACCGGGCAGGCCGAGATCGAGCACGACGGCATCGTAGTGCACGACGCCCATTGCCTGGTCGCCTTCCCGGCTGTTGGGAAACCAATCCACGGCATAGCCCAACAGCCGCAGGCCGGATTTGAGGCCGTCGCCGATGAGCGGGTCGTCTTCAATGATGAGAATTCTCATTTATCGTTTTCTCGCCGTGTATGGCTGAGATTACCACCGCGCCACTGGTTAATTTCTCATTAAGGTTCGATGTCTAAGCTGCACTCCATCGTATCGGGAAATCGTTATCCCCAGCATGGAAGCCGGCATGCCGCAAAAAAAATGTTTCGCGCCGTCCTCATGGACGGCAATGGCCTCGCGGCCTCAGGATCTGCCAGCAACGCTGCATATCCACCCCATGGAAGATCCCATGCGCGCGCGCATCGAATCCTACATTCATCAACGCTACCAGCAGCGTTTCGGCGCCACTCTGAAAGAGTGGCTGCCGACCCTGGTCAGCGTGCAGAAGGACGGAGAAATCCTGGCGGCCGCAGGCTATCGCAGCGCAGATGACCCCCTGTTCCTGGAGCGCTATCTGTCCGCGCCGATCGAACAGTACCTGCGGGATGAGGGCGCGCCCGTGTCGCGCAGCCTCATCGTCGAGGCAGGACAGTTCGCCGCCGCCCGGCCGGGCGGCGGCAGGTTGCTTGTGCCGCTGCTGGCAAGGCATCTGCACGGCAAGGGGTTCGACTGGGCGGTGAGCACGCTCACCGCTGAGTTGCACCATCTGTTCAGCCGGATGGGGCTGGCCCATCAGCCGATTTCTGCCGCCACTTCGACTCATTTGAACGAGCAGGAGCGTAAGGACTGGGGAAGCTATTACGCGCATGTCCCGACGGTGTTCGCGGGGCGGCTCAACGTGATTCTTGATCGTCTGCCGGAGCCGCGCGCATGAATGCCTCCGATCTATTTGCCCTGTTGCAAGAGCCGGCTCGGTCGCGCGCGTTGGCGGTGCAGGCCTCGACCGAGTCGCTGGACTATGCCACGCTGGTTGAACGGGTGGACAGACAAGCCCGATCGTTGACGGCACACCGGGCAAGCGTGGCCGCCTCATTGATGGACAACGGACCCGAATGGATCGTCCTGGATCTGGCCTGTCTGCAGGCCAACGTGGTCCACGTGCCGTTGCCGCTTTTCTTCACACCGGGCCAGTGGCGCGACACGCTGGACGCTGCGGGTGTGAACACCGTCGTCGGGCCGGCCACGCTGCGGCCCATGCTGCAGGCGTTTGGGTTCGAACTTGCGGCTCAATGGCCGGGGCAGGCTGCCATGTTCTGGCGAAATGCCGCGACCGTGTCCTTGCCCACGGGCACGGCGAAGATCACGTTCACCTCTGGATCGACGGGTAGCCCCAAAGGCGTGTGCCTGGGCGCCGCCGAGATGCTTGCGGTGGCGGACAGCCTGGCGGCTGCCACGCGGCACCTCGATATCCGTCGTCACCTGACGGCGCTGCCTCTGCCGGTTCTGCTTGAGAACATCGCTGGCGTGTACGCGCCGCTGATTGAGGGCGCCACGATTTGCGCGAACCCCTTGAAAAACGTCGGACTCGAGGGATCATCGCGCTTTGACCCCGCCGCCTTTCACAACGCGCTCGTTGCATCAAGGGCGCAGAGCGTCATTGTCCTGCCGCAGATGCTGCGCGCCTATACGGGGTGGCTGGCGGCGGCCGCGACCACGGGACCCGACACGTTGCGCTTTGTCGCGGTGGGCGGCGCCGCGATGGGGACCGACCTGCTGGAAAGCGCCCGCGAACGCGGGGTTCCTGCCCATGAAGGCTATGGCCTGTCCGAAGCCTGTTCCGTGCAGACTTTGAACCTGCCTGGCGCGGACCTCCCAGGCTCGGCGGGCCGGCTATTGCCTCATGCGCGTGTGCGCGTGGCCGCCGACGGTGAAATCGAAGTGGCCGGCACCCACATGTTGGGGTACCTGGGTCAGCCTGCGGCGCCCTTGGCATGGCTGCCGACGGGCGACCTGGGAAGCATGGACGAATCCGGATTTCTGCATATCCGTGGGCGCAAGAAGAATGTGCTGATCACAGGATACGGACGAAACGTGTCGCCCGAATGGGTCGAGCTTCGATTGGCAAACCAGCGTTTTATTGCCCAAGCCGTGGTGCTGGGTGAAGGCCAGGCGCAACTGGGTGCCGTGATCTGGCCGCTGGGCGATCCCGGCGACAGCGATATCCAGGCCTGTATCGACGCGGCCAACGAAGGCTTGCCCGACTATGCCCGGATCGGACCTTGGATGCGCGCCCGCGCCGAATTTTCTTCGACGAGCGGACTGGCGACGGTCAATGGGCGCCCCCGCCGCGAGGCCGTGGCCAAGCTGCACGTCGATCTCTTTTCCGCGGATATCCGCTCAACCGACAATGTAGACCCATCATGACTTTTTTTGCAGAATTGCTTGATCATACCCGTGAAGCACGGGAGTCCCTGGTGGCCACGCCGATCATCCAGGACTGCCTGCGCGGCCAGGTCGCGCTGCCCGCCTACGTGGCGTTCCTGCGCGAGGCGTATCACCACGTCAGCCATACCGTGCCGTTGATGCACGCTTGCCGGGCGCGCATGCCGACGCGCCTGGACTGGATGCAGGAGGCGATCGATGAATACATCGAGGAGGAAACCGGGCACGACGCCTGGATACTCAATGACCTGCGCGCGCTAGGCCAGGATGCCGACGAGGTCCGCCGCACGGGCCCCGGCGCGGCCACCGAGATCATGGTGGCCTATGCCTACGACACCATCGCCCGCAAGAACCCGGTGGGATTTTTCGGGATGGTGCACGTCCTTGAAGGCACCAGCGTCACACTTGCCTTGAATGCCGCCGACCAGATCCGACGCGCCCTGGCGTTGCCCCCGACCGCCTTCAGCTATCTGCGGTCTCACGGCACCTTGGACCAGGAGCACACCGCGCATTTCGCCGAGCTGATGAATCGCCTGGATGATGCCGGCGATCGGGCCGCCGTGGACCACGCCGCCAACATGTTCTACGGCCTCTATGGTGCGATTTTTCAGGCATTGCCGCGCAGCATGCCGCAGGAGGAGGTCGCATGAGCCCACGCGATGCCTCCGTCGTCCTGACGGGCGCCGCGGGCGGCCTGGGCAGCGCCATCGCCCGCAGGCTGTTCGAAGAAGGCGCAAGCCTGTTGCTGGTTGGTCGCAGCGAAGCGCCGCTGCTGGCGCTGGCGCAGTCGCTGAGCGTCGGGGCACGTGATCGCTCTCGCGTGGACGCTTTGGTGGTAGACGTGACAAATGATGCCGGCCGCGCCGCTGTCGTCGATGCCGCCGGCGCCAGGAATGCAAACGTGCTAATCAACAACGCGGCGGTCGCGGCGTTCGGGCCGGCGCAGGCCCTGCAATCCGACGAGGCGCGTCGCTTGATGGAGACGAACGTCGTCGCGCCCATGATGCTGACGGCGGGGATGCTGCCGCTGTTGCTGACTCGACCGCGCGCGCAAGTGCTCAATATCGGCTCCACTTTGGGCAGCCTTGGCGTGCCGGGGTTTTCCGCCTATGCCGCAAGCAAAGCGGCTCTGCGGATTTACTCCGAGGCCTTGCGGCGGGAGCTTGCAGATTCCTGCGTCCGCGTCCAGTACTACGCGCCTCGGGCCATTGACACGCCGTTCAATACCCCAGAGGTGCAAGCCTTTAACAAAGAGACGGATTCCGCCAGCGATAGCCCGGAAAAGATTGCGCAAGCCGTATCGCGCTTGCTGCAAAGCGGAGCGGCTCAACGCTACGCCGGCGGCTTCGAAGCCATCGCGGCCCGATTGAACGGCTTTTGTCCTGAATGGTTGGACGCCGCGTTTGCGAAGCATCGCCGCGCCTTGATGTCTTTAAAGTTCCCTACTGGATCCTCGTCATGAAACATAATACTGGCTTGCGCAATGCGGCCGCCGGCGCGCTGGCGGGCATGGCGTTCTTTCTCTCCGCGTTTGCCGTGGCAGCACCGACGGATCTCGGCCAAGGCATTAGCGCGCTGCAGAACGACTGGGCTGTCATTCAGTACAAGACTCCCTCCAAGGACCGCGTGAAGCACTTCGAGGCCTTGGCGAAAGACGCTCACGACCTGACGGAGCATTACAGCAACAAGGCCGAACCGCATATCTGGGAGGGCATCATCCTGAGTTCGTGGGCGGGGGCCAAAGGGGGAATGGGCGCGCTGAGCCTGGCAAAGCAGGCTAAGGCCGAGTACGAAACGGCCATTCAAATCGACCGCAAGGCGTTGGACGGGTCCGCGCTGAATAGCCTGGGGGTGTTGTATTACAAGGTTCCGGGATGGCCCGTGGGATTTGGCGATAACAAGAGGGCGGAGGCGTTGTTGAAGGAGGCGTTGTCAATTAACCCGGATGGTATCGATCCCAACTATTTTTATGCGGACTACTTGGTGTATCGCAACCGCAAGTCAGAGGCGATACCCTATCTGGAAAAGGCATTGAAAGCGGCGCCGCGTCCCGGACGCGAAGTCGCCGATGAAGGTCGCCGAGAGGAAGCCAGGGCGTTGTTGATGGAGGCACAGTAAGCGGTCGCCGCGCGGCGATGAAGCAAAGAATTAAAGCGCGTCATCGCACGGGGTCAATCTGACCCAGTCGTCCGGTGTGCCTTCCGGCGTGCGAGGCTGATGCTTTCGATGGTCCTTTGGCCCGGCAGATTCGCCGTAGTAGGCGCGAATAGCGGCGGGGCCACGCCAATGTCCGATCCTGACCGAGAGCAGTGGACGGCCGATCGCTTATGGCGCATTGCCTGTCTGACGGGGAAGTGGCCTGGGCTTCAATGAACTTCGACAACGGGAGTCGAATCTGGCTCAATCGTGTGTTTGAAGGATTCGGAGTCTCCGCAATTCAAATCTCTGCCAACAGGGACTCGACAAAGTCCCTCCCGCGTAGCGCCGCGAGCCAGCGGTCAGGGATGGCGGCGACTCCGTAGAGAAGGCCCGCCAACCCGCCGGCGATGGCTGCCGTGGTATCCGTGTCGTTGCCCAGAGCAACTGCGCGTTTCACGCAGCCTTCGTAGCTGCCGGTCGATAACAGGCAATGAATGGCCGACCAGAAGCTGTCGACCACATAGCCGGACCCTTGAGGTGGATCGAAACGACCGTCCAGTACGATCTTCAACTCAGCTTCTTCCGCCAGGCCGGCATAACGTCCCAGCAATTCGTCTTCCGCCGCGCGAACGGCATCGGGCGCCGACTGCCCTTCCAGAATGCCCATGGCCGTCAGGCAACACAGCGCGCAGCACAATTGCGCGCGTAGGTGTCCGTGCGTGATCAAGCTCTGCTTCATGGACAGGCGAATCGCACTCTCTCGCGACGGCGCCACCATTACCACTGACAAGCATCGCATCAGCGACCCATTGCCATTGTCACGTTCGTCCGCGGGACCGGCGACGGCAGGTGCGGTGCCCGAACCCAACGCTTGAAATGCCCGCTGGGTTTGCAATCCGATGTCAAAGACGTTGCCGTCCGGGGTGAATTTCCCGTGCCTGGCCCAGTCAAGCAGATTGATTGCGAATGCGTCGAGATCGAGATCCCCATCCTGCAATAGCGCATCCAACAGAGCGAGCGCCTGTGCGCCGTCATCGCTCCATGTGCCCGCAGGGACGCCGCCATGGGCTCGATCGAAGCCAGCGGGCGGCACCATCTCGATATCGGGGGGCGAAGGGATGGACTCCGCCCCGTGGAATTCGTACGGAACGCCTAGGGCGTCGCCCACCAACAGGCCAAAAAGGCATCCGCGCAGGCGGCCCTGGTTCGTGTTGATTGTCATTGGGAAATGCTGCTCATATCACTGCTGTTGGCACGGGTGGTGTCAACGCTTTTACGCTTAATCAGTCGGCTGCGCCGGACCTTCTTCCAACATGCTTAGCAGGCCGATGATCAGCGCCTGCATGCCCTGGTCAAGCTCCACTTCCATCTCTGACTCTTCCGCGGCGCGCGCCTCGTCCACGACCGGCTCTTTGCCCGCGACCGTGTACACCGTATCGGCTACCGCCAGGCCGTGGAAGGCCACGGTTGCCAGCAGGATTCGGGACTGTTCCTTTGAAATGCCGTAGGCGCTGGCGATATGGCGCTGGTGCCCGTCTATTTTCGCAAGCATGGCCGGCGTTGCCGCCAATCTGCGGATCACGTAGGGCGTCACGCCCGGGTGGGCTTTCACGAACTCTCTTGCCGACGTGGCGAACAGGGTCAGGTATTGCTTCAACCCGCCCGCGCCGTTGCTACAGGCCTGGGGGATCTCCCAGCGGCTGAAGATCTCATCGGCGACCAGGCGCTTGAGCTCCTGGAGGCTGGGCACGTGCTTGTAGAGCGCCATGTGGCTGACGCCCAGCGCCGCCGCAACGCCCACAAAGGTGATATTGGGCAGGCCCAACGCGATGCCGGCGTCGGCGATCCGCTCGCGAGTGATGGTGGGAGGCCGTCCCCGCGTGGTGCGGCGCTCTGGCGGCTGCATGTCTGTTCCCTCTTCTTGATGACGTCTACCCAGCACTTTAACTTGCCCGATGAATATTTAGTTTATTGGCATGCAACTAAAGCGTGATTTAGTTTATAGTAATGCAAATAATTATCACCAACATCCCGGTATTTGTTCATGAAGACTTCTGGCGCCGAGCCGGCCAACCCCCGCCATGCCGGCCCGCTCGATCTGGTGTTGACCCCTATCCGGGGGCAACTCATCGTTGCATCCGTGCTGGCCGCGGTGGGCGCCATGCTGACGCTGGCGCCGCTGGCAGCCATCGCGCATATTGCGCGACTTCTCCTTACCGGCGCCGGCAGCGAAGGTGCTTACCTGGCCGACGCCTGGCCCGAAATCTGGTGGACCGTCATCGGCGCGGTGGCGTGCATGTTCGCCGGTATGCTGATGGTCTCCGCGGGCGAATTGACCGCCCACCTGGCTGACAATCGCATCACCCATCGCCTTCGCATCGCCGGTGCACGGCGGCTGGCGCAGGTGCCGCTGGGCTGGTTCACAGGCAGGGCGTCGGGCGAGGTCAAGCAGGCGTTGCAGGACGACATGGCGACCCTGCACAGCCTGACCGCGCATTTCTTCACGGCGGTGGCGCGCGCGGCTGGCGTCATCGTGATCTCGGTCATCTACCTCTTCGCGCTGGACTGGCGCCTCGCCCTGGTGGCGCTGTTGCCGTTCTGCGGCTTCTTCCTGTTCCTGCGCCGGGCGATGAAGGCCAGCAGAAAGAACATGCAGGCGTTCGTCGCCCGGCTTGGGCGCATCAATGGCGCGACGGTCGAGTTCGTGAGCGGGATATCCGTGGCCAAGGCGTTCGGCGACGCCGGCAAGGCGCATCGCGGCTACCGGGACGCCGTGGACGGATTTGCCGACGCCTTCGTCGAATTCACGCGTCCGCTGGTCGCGGCGATGGCCCGTGCCCACGCACTGATCGCGCCGGTCGCCGTGCTGAGCGTGGTGCTGGGTTTTGGCGCGCTTTTTGTGGGGCTGGACTGGATGGCGCCGGTGGATGTGCTGGCATTCGCCTTGGTGGCGCCATGCATTTGCAGCCCGCTCCTGTTGCTGCACACCCTGCTGCACGACCTGGGCAGCGCCACGGGTGCCGCGCAGCGCGTGCTGGCGTTGCTGAAGACCCCGGTGCTGGAAGCGCCCGCGCCGGGCCGCGAGCAGACTCCCGAGGGGCATGAAGTCCGATTCGAGAGCGTGGGCTATTCCTACGACGCCGGAGGCGCGGCGCTATCGAACATCAGCTTCACCCTGGAGCCCGGGACGGTCACGGCCGTCGTTGGCCCGTCGGGCGCGGGGAAGTCCACGCTGGCGCGACTGCTGCTGAGATTCTTTGATCCCGCCGAAGGCCGCATTACGCTCGGCGGCGCCGACTTGCGGCAGATCGAAAGCACGCAGCTCTACCGGCGCGTGGGTTTCGTATTGCAGGAAGTGCGCCTGATTCATGCCAGCGTGCGCGACAACATCGCGCTAGGCAGGCCCGCCGCCAGCCAGCAGGAGATAGAAGCCGCCGCGCGTACTGCCAACATCCATGAACGCATCCTGGCCCTGCCACGCGGCTACGATTCCATGGTCGGCGAAGACGCGCAGCTTTCCGGCGGTGAGCGTCAGCGCGTGAGCATCGCCCGCGCGGTGCTTCTCGATCCTCCCGTGCTGGTGCTCGACGAAGCCACGGCGGCGGCCGACGCCGGCAGCGAGGCGGCGATCCAGGCGGCGCTGTCGTGCTTCGCCCAGGGACGCACGCTGATGGTCATTGCGCACCGGCTGGACACGGTGAAGCACGCCGACCGCATCATCGTTTTGGAAGACGGCGTCATTACAGAGCAAGGCCGGCATGACCAGTTGCTGGCCCAAGGTGGCAGCTACGCGCGGCTTTGGAAGCTGGGCGGTTACGAAACGGCCACGGCCCAAGAGGAACCGTCATGCTGAAGTCCTTGATGCAATTACTGGGCCGAGACGCGCCCGTCCTGCGCCGCTACCTCTGGCTGGCCCTTGTCTACGGCGTTTTCTGCGGACTCACCATTGCGTCCATCGTGCCGGTGCTTACCCACCTGCTGGGCGCAGAAGCCAGGCGGGCCGCGCCCTGGCTGATCGCGTTGCTCGGCGGGGCAGGGATCTGCTGGGCGCTGCGTGGCCACGTCGAGCGCGCCGGCGTGCGCGTGGGCGTCGCCATCTTGCAAGGCGGCCGCCACCGGCTTGGCGACCATGTGGCACGCCTGCCTGTCGGCTGGTTCACGCCGCAGAACACGGTCCGTCTTGGACACGTGGTCACGCAGGGCATGATGTCCGTGGCCCAGCTTCCGGCGCACGTGTTTACGCCGGTCATCGCGGGCGTGGCGACGCCCGTGGTGCTCGTGTTCGCCTTGTTCGCACAGCATTGGCTGTTGGGCGTGATTGCGTTGACGGCGCTGCCATTGCTGGCGGGCGTCCTCTTTCTTACGGCGCGGCTTGCGCGGCGTGCCGACAATGCCTTTCACCAGCGTTTCGCCGACGCCAGCCAGCGCGTGGTGGAATTCGCCCAAGCCCAATCGGTGCTGCGCGCCTTCAGCGCGCAAGGAGGGGGCATGCGCCATTTCGAAGAGGCCGTGGAGCAGCAGCGCGCGTCGGGGGCGCGGTTGATCTGGCTGTCGGCCGGAGCCGCCGTCCTGAATGCATGGGCCGTCCAGGCCACGTTCGCCGCCTTGTTGATCGCGGGAGCCTGGTGGATCAACGCGTTGCTGGGCAGCCAGGCAGGGGCCGCGGAGCTCGTGGCGGCCATGGTCTCGATGTTGCTGGCCGCCCGCTACATCGATGCGCTGCTGGAGGTGGCCGGCTATGGCGAGATCCTGCGCGGCGCGCGCGCCCAGCTCGACGCCATCGAAGCACTGCTTGCGGTCGAACCCTTGCCGGAGCCCGACGCGCCGCAGGCGCCGCTGGACGCGTCGATCGAACTGCGCAATGTTCACTTTCGCTACGCCCAGGACGAGCCCTATGTACTGCACGGCGTGAATTTGCGCGTTGAGCCTGGCAGCATGATCGCCTTGATCGGCGAATCAGGCTCCGGCAAGACCACGCTGGCGCGGCTGATCGCGCGCTTCTTCGACGTGAATGGAGGCAGCGTGCTGCTCGGCGGCGTGGACGTGCGGAAGGTCTCCAGCGGGCGGCTGGCGGGTCAGATCAGCCAGATCTTCCAGGACAACTATCTGTTCACGGGATCCATCGCCGACAACATCCGCGCTGGAAAACCCGATTGCAGCGATGCCGAACTCCTGGACGCCATGCGGCAGGTAGGCGTGGCGGAAATCGTCTCGCGCCTGCCGCAGGGCCTGGAAACGCCCGTGGGCGAGGGGGGCACAAGCCTGTCCGGCGGCGAGCGGCAGCGCATCGCCATCGCACGGGCGCTGCTTAGCGACGCGCCTATCCTGCTGGTGGACGAGGCCACGGCGGCCCTGGACGCGGAGAACCAGGCCGTCATCGCCGAGACGTTGGCGCGGCTACGCGGCAAGCGCACGCTGGTGGTGATCGCGCATCAGCTTTCCACGGTGGCGATGGCCGACCGGATCGCGGTGCTGGAAGGCGGTCGGATCGTGGAAGAGGGGGCGCCCGCGGCGTTGCGCGAAAACCAGGGGCGGTATGCGCGGTTTCTCAGCCAGCGTCAGGCCGCCAAGGGATGGCGCATTGGCGGAGGAGACGCCTGATGCGTGCAGGGCTGTCAGCGCTGTTCGTCGTGCTCTGCGGCATATCGCTATTGATCGGCGCCCGGCAGATGGCGTGGTCGCAGCTGTTCTCGCTGTCCGGCGATGCGTGGCTGACGCTGACCGCGAGTCGGCTACCGAGGCTGGCGGCCCTGACGCTGACGGGAATCGGGCTGTCGGTCTGCGGCGTGATCCTGCAGCACATCGTCCGCAACAAGTTCGTCGAGCCGGCCACGTCGGGCGGGCTCGACGCCGCCAAGCTTGGCATCCTGGTGGCGATGACGCTGGCGCCGTCCATGGGGACGGTGGGGCGGATGCTGTTTGCGCTGGGCTTTTGTTTCGCGGCCAGCCTGGTCTTCGTGGCCATCGTGCGCCGCGTGAAGTTCAAGAACACGATCCTCGTCCCGGTTATCGGCCTGATGTACGGCGGCGTGCTGAGCGCGCTGGCGGAATTCCATGCTTATCGCAACAACATCCTGCAGAGCATGCAGGGCTGGCTGCTGGGCGACTTCTCCAAGATCGTGCAGGGCAACTACGAACTCGTCTATCTGATCCTGCCGATCGTCGCGCTGACCTATCTGTATGCGCACCGCTTCACGGTGGTGGGCATGGGCGAGGGCATGGCGCACAGCCTGGGGCTGAACTATTCGGCCACCGTGGCGTTGGGATTGATGCTGGTGGCAGTGACCGTGTCGGCCACCGTCATCACCGTCGGGGCGATTCCGTTTGTCGGGCTGGTCATCCCCAACCTGGTCGCGCTCCATTATGGCGACAACCTCAGCCGCACCTTGCCTGTCGTGGCCCTGGGCGGGGCGTCGCTGCTGCTGTTTTGCGACATCGTCGGCCGCCTGCTGATTTATCCGTTTGAAGTCCCCATCGGCCTGACCGCCGGGGGCATGGGCGGCGTCTTGTTCCTTGCGCTTATCCTGTGGAAGCATCGATGATGCGCGCCGCTTCCCAAAGAATGATCTGGTTGACGGTCATCGCACTGGCCGTGTTCTTCCTGTTCTTCCGATCGGGGCTGGACTTCGATTACGTGATTCCGAAGCGGCTGGCCCGGCTGGCGGCCATGATCCTCGGCGGCATCTGCATCGCCTGGTCGTCGATCGCGTTCCAGACCCTCACCGGGAACCGGATCCTCACGCCGGCGATCATGGGCTATGAGGCGGTCTACCTCTTGCTGCAATCCCTGCTGGTGCTGGCCATGGGCACGCAGAGCCTGGTGGCGCTGGGCGCGAACGGCAACTTCTTCGTGTCGGTCCTGCTGATGCTGGGCTACTCGTGGATCCTTCATCGCTGGCTGTTCCGCAACGGCGGCCAGAACGTGTATTTCGTGCTGCTGGTGGGGCTGGTGCTGACGATGGTGATTGGTACCTTCACGCAATTCGTGCAGCTGAAAACCAGTCCCGGCGAGTTCTCGATTCTGCTCGGGTTCACCCAGGCGTCATTCGGCCGGGCGGAGCCGGGGCAGTTGCTTGTTTCCGCCGCCCTTGTCGCCGCGGTGTGCCTGGCAGGATTCAGAGGCCTGCCGACGCTGGACGTGATCTTGCTGGGGCGTGATCAGGCCATTTCCCTCGGCGTGGACCATCGGCGCACCGTCCGGCTGCATCTTGCTTTGATCGCGGTGCTGGTCGCGGTGTCGACCAGCCTGCTCGGGCCCACGGCGTTCATGGGGATCTTCATCGCCAATACCGCCTATGCGCAGGCGCGCTCGCGCAGGCACCGAATCACTTTGCCCACCGGCTGCGCCATCGCCGTGGGCATCTTCATCCTGGCCCAGCTCGCGGTCGAGCACGTCTTCAACTACAAGACCACCGTTGGCATCCTGGTCAACCTGGTGTGCGGCGGGTGGTTTCTTGCGACGA